>Ga0307510_10001294_pt1 | contig 27271 bp, 37 predicted proteins | sample 12_EM_MG_FD_207224 | JGI IMG/M metagenome (GOLD analysis project Ga0307510, IMG submission 207224) | Populus trichocarpa ectomycorrhiza microbial communities from riparian zone in the Pacific Northwest, United States - 12_EM | ecosystem: Host-associated > Plants > Roots > Unclassified | place... | reverse complement strand
CTCCAATTGGCGCTGGGTAGCCGCAGTTGACCTTGTCACGAATAAAGGACTGAACTTGAACCATGTCATATTTTTGACAAGCGGCAAGCAGATACAACACCTTTTGGTAAGAGTGGGGCATCACCGGGCGAACAGGATACAGCATGGAGACAAGACTGTTCAGCAATTCTGCGTCTTCGGGCAATTGGACCACTGGAATGCCATCGACGGATTCGCCATTGGGAGGCAGGGGAAGGGAAAGCAGATCTCTAAAGAAAGGTGATGACATGGCCAGGACTGACTTATGGACACGGAAGTTGACGAGGTCGGACGATCGAATGATGACATTCGAATCGGATACGTCGAGGTTTTCAAGTAGAGATCTGACCGAGTTGACCTGGGCTTGGGAATCATCCCTTTCCTGCACAAGAGATAAAGCTGACCCTGCCTGGAAGACATCAACGGTGAGGAAGAAACTCGCAAATGGCTTATCCACAGAAATCACTCACGTTTTCGAAACTGCCACGGACAACAGACGCTAACGCTTCCCAAAAGTTGCGTATGGTCTTGCTGGTGAAGGTTTGTTAGGCTGCGAAGGGGTGGAAAGAGGAACAGAAAGGAGAGACCAGGAAGACGATCAGTAGCACGATAGCTCAACCTGTGCGTCAAACGGTCTTGAGAGAGCAAGGAACTGAGAGAACCGGAAAACTGAGAGAGGAAGGATTGTGAGAACGGGAAACTGTCCTTCGATTCCATTCAGCAGGTGTCTTATATACAGATCAGTTCCTACTGAGAGTTATAGTAAAGTAATGGTACTGAAACGAGTCCACGGAGGCGAGAGCGAGTAAGCGATGCAAAACTAAACAAGAGGCTGTGTGTCGTTGGAGTCGGGAGTCGGGAGGCGGTGATGGCGGATCAAACGACGAGGCAGTGCGAACTAAGGAAAGTTGGAGCTAATGAAGGGGAGCTATGAGACAGCTGCGTTGTGGCCGTTCGCGCGTGGCTGTAAAGGCTTGCCTTACACTATACAGGTATTGCCGGTATCGCTGCATTTAAAAAGAATTGATGCGATCGTCCGGATGGGACGACGCAGCAAAGCGCCAAAGCGTAAGATTCGAGATCTCGTGTCGTCGATGTTGACGCGTGGCTCGTGTCTCCACTTTCACTCACTCTAAAACCAACCATGAGCAACTTTGTAACAGGTCAAGGCCTTTTCGGCGCCACGTCAAATCAGAATAAAAATCAACCCTCATCAATGCCTGGCGCCCCAGCCGCTAGTCCAAGCCCGTTTGCGAATATGGGTGCAAACACGACCAACAGTTCCTTGTTCGGCGGTCCTGGCACCAGCACCGGGGCGGGAAACATGCCTGGCAGCGGTGGAACCACCTCTGGAACTACTGGAGGAATCTTTGGAACAAGTGGGAGCGCGTTTGGTGGTGGTGGTAACACAGGCCCGACTGCGCCAACTCTCGCTGGACCTGGTACGGCTAGTCCATTCGGCGGAGGTGGATTGTTCGGCGGTGTGCACGCGTCTTACTCCTCGTTCATGGAACTGTCTCATCTGAATTATCACTTTAGCAAGACCTGCGACAACCCCATTGGCCACGGGGGCAGCGACCGGGAGCTCGCTATTCCCGAGTGCAGGTTCGAACACAGGCGCTCCTGGGACGACGCCTGGAGGTCTCTTCGGAAATACCACCAGCATGAATACAGCGACCACTGGAGGTGCGCGCGAAGCAACCACTCATGAATTCGGTTTTCTGAAATGAACTCTTTTTCTCGATTCCAGGTCCCTTGTCAAACTTTCCTAAACCTGCGCCCACTGTCGGGGGCCTCTTCGGGCCAGGAAGCGCAGGTCCTACTGGCGCTAGCGGAAGCGGTACAGCTGGTGGTGGCTTATTTTCTGGTACAACGAATGCGACAGGTGGGGCAACGAATCCCAATGCAACCGGCAGCACCACGCCAGCGACCACCGCCGGCCCAAATACCCTCGGTGGAGGCCTTTTCGCGAATATCAAACCAGCTGACAGCGCTGCCAAGCCCGCAGCTTCTTCCTGTGAGTGCAGAATTAAGACAAAGAGAGGTTGTTAATACTTATGAATCTCAGTCTTTACCCCTCCTACGACGGCGACAGGGACCTCTACAGGCACGGCTGCAGCAGGTGACATACTCACTACTTCCCAAGTAAAATGTGGTCTGACACGATACCATAGGCAACAGTCTGTTCCCTGGTCTCGCGCCCAGGCCCACTGAGACCTCCGCACCATCTCCTGCCCCATCCAGCACCCTTCTCGGCGGTAGTGCCTTCAAACCTCCAGGCTCGAGCACGACTGCCACAACACCAGCAACTAATGCCCCATCTACCTTCAGTCTAGGCGGTACCACCGCAGCAGGGCCAGCCTCGACCCCTAGCACCAGTAAGAGTCCATTCTTTCATCTTCATTGCGTCAGTTCATCAAAAGCCGCAGCAGCTGGCGGTGGCCTCTTTGGTAATCTTGGTGCTACCACAAGCAAAGATGGAAAGCCCGAAGAGAAAAAGGACGGCGCACCTAGTATGTTATTATAGCACTTATCCTCCTCCCCACTTTTCACATTGTATCTCGTCAGCCACTCTGCCAACTTTCTCCCTCGGTGGCCAGCCGACAGGGATGGCCGCGCCAGCGCTTACTACAGAAAAAAGGGATGGAATCGCTGCCCCATGTGAATATTTCCCTTGTCCATCGGGATTTGTCACCGTCTGACTTCGTGCTCGTAAAGCATTGTTCTCTGGTTTGGGAGGCACCACTTCGGGCGCGTCCAAAGCTGCAACGCCACTCGCGGGGTCCACCATAAGTGGGTCGTCCACCTTTATCAGCGCTTTACAATGATCACAAATTTATAACAGCCCCCGCTGCTGGACAACTGGCTTTAAATATAACCCCCACTTCGGTCATTTCCGTACCTCCGCCGTCGATGCTTAAAGGGAAAAGCATCGAAGAGATTATCAACAGGTGGTCGACTGAACTGGAATCCCATGTGCGCGACTTCAATAAGTTCGCAACAGAAGTGGCAGTTTGGGACCGCGCTCTGATCGAGAATGGCAATAACGTGGGTCTGCTATGTCACACCTCCCTCGGTGTAAGTCTGACATGGTGCTGTCCTGCAGCTTGCGGCTTTGTACAGCCATGTTTTGGCCGCCGAACGAGAGCAAAACGATATCGATCAGTCGTTGGATCACATCGAACAGCAAGAAAGGGAGCTCAGTGCTACAGTTGAAATGTACGAGAAGCAAATGGCAGATATCCTCGGTGGTCAGGGTGGAACCCTCCGGACGCTTGATACTGGCCCTGCGGACACTGAGCGAGACAAAAAGCAGGTGTTGGGCTTTCGTCAATGAGTCGTACATGCTGATCCTTTCTTCACAGTTACATGCTCGCGACCGAGCTTCATAACCACCTCGACGATCTTTCGTCCTCATTGACACAGCTCATCGATTCTGTCAACTCGATGTCCATAGCCCAGGGCGACAGCAAAGCGGTGTCGGCGGACGAGCCGATGGCGCAGATTGCCCAAGTGCTCAGTAACCACCTGGAAAGCCTGCAGTGGATCGACGGCGCCTCGCGAGAACTGGAAGAGAAGGTCGTAGAGGTGGAAAAGAGGATCAAAGACGTGGGTGGCGTTTCTCAGAGCACTCCCTCACTGGGAGGCGGAAGCAGATCGCGGGGCTTTGGTTTGAATCGCTAATTTTGCTCTCCTTGTCACGTACACGTCCTCTCTCTGTCTCTCCACATATATCACCGTTCAGCTTGCGGTATATGTATTGCGTATCAGTATTATGGGGTATATACATTACTTCTTGATGGTCGCCCATGTACCCTCCCCACGCTCCCAGCTGTCACCCTCCTCCCACATCCTTAGTCGCCACAGGGCAATGGCTAATGGAACCGTATCTGCCCTTAGAACGGTCTCGGGGCCTGACCGAAGGAGGAAGGCGGGGCTTGCCACATCCTTCCGGCGCTGTGTTACAGGTCTATCGTCGCCCGACACTAAGGTAGGGATAGGGCCGCTTTGGCGCCAACGCGCCCGCCGCTCAACCATCAGAAGCTTGCATAAACGCTCGTGTAATGCCGCACGTTGTGGCTTTGAAGGAAACAGGGCAATGCCATTATAGAGGGGGACCTTCATGGGGGTCATGATGTCCGGTAAGCCCTCAGGCTGGTGGTCCTTCGGCGTAAGGACATGACACATCGTAGACAGTGGCAATGGGTCCTCTCGATGTGCCAACGTCGATTGCCCTTCTGTTTTCGAGGGCGGTCCTGGGGGGAGAGGGGACGTGTTGGGTACCGGCCGCATCTTGGTGGCGGGATCCCGATTGAGCGGGGGCACGACGAGAATGGCCACGGCGTCCTGGTCCTGTAGAGGCTTACCGGTACGTACGGCTGAGAACTCCCTCCAAGAGAGTCTCCGCAATAGCGGTGATGCCTTCGCTCCCTGCGGGCGAGCCTGCGCCCGTTCGATCAAGAGCTCCAGCTCTTGCAGAATGCGCAGGCGGAGAAGGTGGCCGATATATGCCGGTAATGTGGAGGGCACAAGACGGTGGTAATTCCCTTGAAAAGAAAAAAAGACAAAAAAAAAAGGCAAGGTTCATTTTTTGCTCAACTCAGTGCGGTTCCCTCTAAAGACTGGGAGTGAGTGGAAGAGAACGTAGTACCTCTCTGATCAAATGACTCTTGCATGGCGGCACGACGACAGACAACGTAGTGCCCTTTGCGGCTGTCGAGACCCTTGAATTTGGGATGCTGCAGGCCGTCGGGTACTAAGGCGTACGTTGGTCGGCTGCGGCCTGTGCGCGGAGAGGGTAATCGCTTTACAGAAAGGCGAACCAAAAAGTCTGGGTACGTGCTCAGGGTCAGTCGGTCGCGTAACGGGCATAGGAGAGTAGGTAAAGGTGACATGCCACTTGGGAGATATCGCGAGGACTGGACACATTTCCGTATTGGCGTCGATAGCATCCGAACTAGGGCGCTGTATGTCAGCGGGGACACTCTGACACGCTGACGGAATGGAGAGGAAAGGGAAGGGAAGGGAAGGGGGGGCGGGGGGACATACGGTAAGGGTTTGCCCACCACTCCCTCTCCTCCGCCGTCATTTCGCGACGAACATCGTCCTCGACTGTCCCGTCCCTTGAAACGGTCCTCGTCTCCTTTTGAGAATCGGGAAGTCTGACTTGGGGAGGCAGGGTCTTGTGCCGCCTGTATGCCTTTGGGTGCATGATGGGATTAACGTCATCGAGGAGGATGGATCGAGAACGGCCAAAGAAGACGGGTATAGGTGGTAGTCGTTTGCGCAGGGATTTGGCACCTTTCGCTGGAGGGCGTAGAGGTCTGATTTTTTCGGACGCGGGGGACCTTGCCTTCAACCGCCTGAGCAGGCGCGGAATCAGTTGTCGCATCTGGCAAGTGTCAAACCCGCGAACGCGCTTGGTCACGAGAATGCTTATTACGAGAACATCATGGAGATTTCTCCTTGATAGAAGCCGTTGAACAGTATATAAACCGCAGCGGACATGAGGCGAATGGAGACACCCTGTTTCAAGTTCGCCGCACCGCAGCGTTTATGCAACGATGAGCACCGACATCGAGAATCCCACCAGGCCTGTCACGCTCGCCGTCATTGGCTGCGGACAAAGGGGCTCCGTGAGCATGCCATCACATTACATCCAACCAACCGTCCCGTGCTGACACTTTTGGACTACCAAATTCCATATCCATCCATATATCCACAGGCCTACGCAGAATATTCCATCCTAGACCCTTCTAGATGCAAGGTGGTCGCCATCGCCGAGCCGCGACCTCAGACACGAGCGCTCTTCACGGATCGATTCCGCATCGACCCCAGTCTCGCGTTCGAAACCTGGGAACAGTTTCACGAGGCTTCTGCGCGGACGATCCAGACGGCCGGCGGAAAGCGACTCGCGGATGCCGTTCTCGTCACCGTCCACGACCGCATGCACGCGGAACTCGTCGTGGCGTTTGCTGCGCAGGGATACGACATTCTGTGCGAGAAGCCGCTGGCTACGTCGGTCGAACACTGCCTTCAGATCGAGGAGGCCGTGAAGAAAGCGGGCATCATCTTTGGGCTCGGACATGGTGTGCCGCCTCCCTGTTGTTCACTGCTGGCACGCGCGCCCCTCTCACAATGCTGTATCTACCGATCGGGCCCCCGCTGCGTCAGTTCTGCGATATTCGCCATATACCCGCGCTATAACCGCATTGGTGAGATCAGAGAAACTCGGCCAACTCGTCAATGTCCAGCATCTCGAGCCCGTCGGTCACTGGCACTTTGCTCACTCCTATGTCCGCGGACACTGGTCGAAGGAGAGCGAAAGTAGCTTCTCATTGATGACGAAGAGCTGCCAGTACGTCGTACGTGGCCCCGTGCCATGGGCCAAATGCTGGAAGGACTCCCCGCGTGATTGACTGAATCCTTGTTACGCAGCGACATAGACATCATGTGCCACTGGTTCTCCCCAGATACCCCCGTCCGCATATCGTCGTTCGGTGGCCTCCAACATTTCCGCAAATCAAGCAAGCCCGCTATGGCCGGGGATGCAACACGTTGCTTGGATTGCGCGCACGAAGCGCAGTGTCCGTACAGCGCGAAGAAGAGTGAGTTTCCCCACTTTCCCCCGCTCGGTCGTGTGGGAAGGGGGTGGAATTTCAACTTTCGACAGTTTATTTGGACAGGGTCAGTTGGGGCCACATCAGCTGGCCAGTTCGGCCCCTCGTCGACGGAATCCCGGATATCGAGAACGTCACGGAAGCGCTCGCGCATGGGCCTTACGGGAAGTGCGTATACGAGAGCGATAACGACGTCTGCGATAACCAGGTATGTTGTATACGACGAGACACAACCCGACGCAGCCGACCATACTCTCTGGCTGGACTGACAACGTATGTCCTACCAAAAAAGGTCGTCAACATCCAGTATGCATCAGGCGCAACCGCCTCTTTCACGATGGTTGCCTACACCACCTTGGTCTGTGAGCGACAGACCCGCATGCATTTCACATTCGGCGAGATCGTCGGCGATATGAACCAGTTCACCGTGACCGATTTTCGCACCGGAAAATCGACCCTACGTCAGCCGCCTGCCGAAGGTGGGGGCCACGGCGGCGGCGACCTCAGCCTCATGAGGACCTTTGTCGAGGCCGTGAGGACCAGACGGCAGGATTTGTTGGATACAGATGTTACGGACATCCTCAAGAGCCACCTGACCGTTTTTGCGGCAGAGCACAGTCGGAAGACCGGAACTGTGGTTGACTGCTTGGAGTTTGAGAACGTTGCTCGTCGTGCCTGTGAAGGGAGCGTCCAAAACTCGACAAATAACTCGCTGTAGGGGGTTGCATGATTACCACGTAGCAGTTTCAGGAAATGTCCATGAATAGTATTGAGTGATAAGTTCATTACATTGACAACGACGTGGGACAGAGTTAGGTATCGCGAATTCGAGGAATGTTCAAAGAGCATGATGCAGAGATAACAGGTGTCGCAAAGGTATCACAAAACGAGGTGTGTGGAGTGCGTTGGATAGAGGGGGTTAGTGATGAAAGAAGGGAGAACATCAATCGTAAATGCAGCAATGAACAAAGCAGCAAAGCAGTAGATCGTGAGTATCTTGTAATATGTCAGTCTTGCAATTCAATCTCCCGTCGAATGCGTTCGCGAACTTCACGGAGGCCACCACCTTCCTTCTTGACTCGTCGCGGACTGCGAGTTAGCACATCTTCCAAACCGTCATCCCTTCCCCGGCTGGAGCCTGGGCTCGTAGGTACGAGCCTCTCGCTGGATGCGTGCGCGGAGGCAGGCATCTCAAGCCACTCCTGTCCATCGATATCTAGAAGTTTGAGAAAAGATGGACATAGGCTTGTCAAGATAGAAAGAGATTCTTGGGCCTCGGCACTGGACATAGGTACCGGTGATGACTTCAAGACTGCGGCAGCTACCTCAGAGGCGGGAAGAGCGCGTCGCTTGCGAGCGGAGAGCCCGACGTTCGTTGTCGACGGTCCTGAGAAGAGCCTGGATAATGGCGCAATTAGAATTGAAAACTGTTGGAAAGGTAAAGACGTACATCCAGACGCTCTCAGCGACGCCCTCTAATCGACCAAGCAAAACACGACGCCGCATTTCTTCCTGACTTAACTTTAGCAGTTGATCGCGACTCAGTCTCCCTCCCGGAATGTCCTTGCTTTTGCTAGGCGTTTTCGTCGGGGTATTTGTCAACGATTTCTGCCTGATACGCTCGTATAGGGCCTGTCTACGAGAGGAAGTCGGGGTCTGGGGGACAGTATCCGCATTTGAGCCCCTTTGGTGGACAGGGGTGGATGGTAAAGAATCGCTGGGGTCTGTCCTGGAGGGTGAAACAGAAGGCGTCCTCGGAGTCAAGAGCCCAGTCAAATCATCAAGCAAAGCACGGCGGGAAGGTGTTTTTGGGAATGGTACGGAACTAGTGGCAGTATGTCTTGCCTTGAGTGCTGATGCCTTGTTCGGTGAGGGTGAATTTTCGCGAGGAGTACCAATTCTCTGTAGAGTAAAAGATCCTTTCTCGGGAGACTTCGACGATGAAGCCCTCGAAGCTTTCGCCGGGGAGGTAGGGGAGGGGGGTGTTGATAAGATCTTTACCGAAGATGGGGCTTTGGGGGAGGCAGATGCAAGGAGCTGAGTGAGTTTCGAGGGTTTGTTAGGGACGATCAATTGTGGTAGATCAGCCATGGGAATGTTTGGTATTTGGGTTGCATCTGCATGCAGCTACAACCTATAGTTAGGCCGAAGTATTCCCTCACAAAGTTCAAAGATGAAACGTGCCTCAACCCAACGCCGCAATTTTGACAGGACAGTTTGCCTTCTCTTTTCACTGTCAGCCGTCCAGCGTGCGACAGAAGCCATGCCGCTACCCATATCTTTGTCTAGATCCATTTCCACTTCGATGCCGATGCCGTATGCTGGGATTCGCGATTTGGATGTCTTGGAGAAATGGGTCGTGGGGCTAATCACAAAGCCCATAGACCCACGCGTCCAGTCTTTGGGCTGCTGGGATGCGGACGGATCTTCCAAGAAGGGATTCGAGTCATCCTCCTTTTCTCGAGATGACACTTTCGGGGATGGAATCACGTCTCCTTTCCATTCCCAGAGCCAGCATAGGCGAGAGAGATCGTCCATGTCCAACTTCACTGTGAGACCGGAGTATGCGTTCAAGGAATGGTGATTCACTACACTTCGCAGAATCCCAGTCTCGGAAGGTGAAACGGCAGAGAAGGCAATGGCATGGGAAAGGGCATGTTGTAGAGCGGTCTGAATCGTGAAAAGTCGTGACAGGTGTTGAGGAAGAGTAGGGAGGGTAGGACTACATTTGGAGGTGCCATCGGCCTTGGACCGAACCGTCTTTGGGGGTGAAGGTGGTCTTCGTCTCTGTCAGAAGGCAATCCGCGCACAGGAACTAAATGACTTACGCAGTCCTCAGTCTCTTCGGGGTCAGAGTTGTGTCATCGTCATCGGATAAAAAGCGCTTCTTTTTTGGTGATATATGCAATGAAGTGTAAAGATCGGTCATGGGTACTGTATGATACAGGCAGGAAACAAAGTTGGAAATCAAAGTGACGCGTCGGCCAGGTAATTTACGCGATCACATGATCCGGGTCGTTCTGCGCAGTCGTGCGATACTCTTGGCATGCGATGCCAAATCCAAATGAAACACCCACAATTTGCTTAGTGATACTATCTCTTTCCGCTCCAAGACGAAGCGTGGTTGGCACTGCCGGACACTACATACCATACGACACCTTGTAACGCCGTATTCACGGCCTATTTCTGGAGAAACGATTCCTGGTCCCCCCAAGGTCAAATAGCACAGCACACGTGCCGTGTTGATAAAGAACGAGATCATGATACACGTGTCTTTTGGAGGCAAGGCTGGTTGCATGTTGAGACACGAATCAGGGTGTCCATCGGTCAACCACTTTCGCAGCCTCATGCTGAAATCTGATTGGCGCCGACATCCTAGCATAGGGGCAACCCCCCATACTAATATCTCAAGATGGCAACCCTACTCAGGCTTATCTGCGCACAATTTGCATTGGGGCACGGGGCGCCCGTGTATTTGGGTTTACAAGCGCCAGCACGGGTCTTCACAGAACCCTAGGTCACGGCCTGGTTTCCTTCACCTCGCCACGCCCCATCCGCAGCTCTATTGCTGCGAGCATATATAATTCGTGTTCTTGAAAGCGTTCAACACGTTGAAGTTTCACTTCCTGAAACCCGTATAAGGTTGCTGCACTCACAGCGCCGTCTTTTTTCATCCCTTTATGCTGGCCTCTCAAATGGAATCTACGGGTAAACAAGAACAATGGTGAGGTTCCTACAAATGGTGATTCTCTCTATGGGTGTCCCACTGAAGTGAATTCTCCAGGCAGGATCTTCTGTCTAAAGTGCAGCGTGCGTACCTTGGGAATTCTGGGCTTATGTTCCACTTAAACCACCAACAGAGCTCGCTAGGGCGACATCTGATGAGAATGCTCAGCTTTTTCAGAAAGTGAAGGAATTGCAAGTCGAAGTAGATGTTTGGAAGCAAGCCCTCTCTACGACGAGAACTGCCCAAGATCGCGATAACAGACCGGTGGTATCATTTGCCAACCCAGGGAAGAATGTCGCGCTCTGCGTGATTGACGGAACTCGCAGCTTCTTTTCTGCGAAATACACGACTCAGGGAGAGGAAGGGGGGAGACAGGCGGGGCAAGAGATTGTTCAAGGCATTACGAATCACCTCGCCGATGACAGATCCCTTCAAGCCAAGCTCTTTATCACGATATACATCCGTAAGACTCAGCTCCGAAACGATGTGGTGGCCAGCGGCCTCTGTACTCTCGAGCAATTCGACGACTTTTTGATCGGCTTGAACGAGACATCTTATTTAAATATAGTTGAGGTAAGCAACAAGAGGGACGCCGATAAGAAGATAGAAGGTGAGCCACCTCGAAGTCAAATCAAACTCTCCTAACACCCTCATTTAGAATACTTGCAACTTTTTGCTGGTCTTCCTCAGACAGTTCGCGTCTTCTTCCACGGTGCGTACCAGTTCTGTATTATGTTGTTGCTGATACTATTTTTGATGGTCGTCGCTGTGGCTAGGTGGAAATGGGCCCATTATCCCTACCCTCGATGCGTGCTCTGCGTCTAGCAAGTTGACCATCCTACGAAGCCAATCCAACCGGTCTTACAGCCCGCTTTCCCACCTACCTTCCCTCATGTTGGCTGGGCTATTTACTCCCACCAACCTATTGATCCCAACAACCCCAGTCGCTGCTGATACTCCATTTCCGCTGGCAGAATCTGAAGAATCCGAAGGTCGTTCTGACTATCGCAATGCTCCGCAGTCTACCTACTTTTCGCGCAGGCAAAGCGTCATCGACCCGACACTCGTAAGTTTTCACACCCTACGCGCATGTATGACGCTGAAATATTGGCACAGCCCCTGTACAAGCGTAAGTTTTTGGATTAAATATTATATTTCCTCTCTTCACCGTCTCATCGCAGAAAATCCACCTCCATGCAATGAATATTACCTGATGCAGTCTTGTTCCAAAGAGGCAAGTCAGATTTGAGACACTATAGATTACGCTCACTGGTTTGCGATTAGGGCCGTTGCAGGTACTCCCATGAATATGACTTGACCGATGAGCAACTCGCTACGCTTTCCAAGAGTGCAAAGCAGTCCCCATGTTGGTTCGTGAACAATGGTGCGCTGTTGTCCACATGTTAAAATGGAGCACTCCTTCACAACGATAATGCTCAGACACCGACTGTCCGCACGGAACGAGTTGCTGCTGGGGCCATGTTTGCCCACACGGTATGAAGTGTCCGTATTTCTTCAAGGACAGATGCCGCTTCAAGGGAGGTGAGCGAAGAATACCAACTTATGACGCGAAATTTTCAAGTGTTGATATTGTCCATAGCTGGAATGCATCGTCCGAGGGGTGACCTTAACTAGGTCCCCAACACAATACAACCCATAACGATTTGGCAACTAAGGCCAAAGAATGAAGATTGGATATTGGACATTGAACACGGAGAAGATGTGCGAGACTGCTTGGTGGTTTGATCAATATTTGTGTTATAAGATCTTGATAGGATGATTGAAATTGAATTGAACTGATTGACGCGCTGACCGGAACATTCCGCCGCTGATCGTGGGAACATCGATTATGGTTTTCGCCGCATGGTGGTTGTGTCCCACTCTCTTTCTTTACCTTTACCACACGACCCGATCACTGTGGTATATCAACGACTGTGAGACACGATACAATGGCCGACAACAACAAAAGCGAAGATGCTGATGACTTCGCAGCCATCAACACCCCAGGCGGGCACACCTCTCGTGGTCTTCACCTAAATTCTGATAACTTTCACAGGATACAAGCCAGCTGCGGGCAAGAGTGTGGATGAATATCAAAAGTTAGACGCGGAGGATGAGAGTTTGGCACGGTGGAAAGCTAGCCTTGGACTCGCCACAGCTTCTGGTGGGGATTCAAGCCAGCCCAAGGTAAGTCTTTGTCTTGATGGCTTGCTCGCTGCTTTCATTTATACTTCACGCAGCTTAGTATTCTTTGCTTGGAGCTGACTTCTCCCTCACTTCCTGAGGGGAGGTCGATCACGCTTGATTTTTCTAGCGAGGAACGGCAGAAGTATTACGAGACTAACGCCATCCAGGTGAAGGAAGGCGCACCGTATAAGTGAGTGTGTCTGCAAGTCCTTTCGCGTGCGGTGGTGTCATAGTTGTACGCAAACAGGGCGGTCATTACGTATAGAGTTAACCACTCTATCGTCACTGTATGCTTTTCTCAAGAAAAAGCTAAAATACTGAGCTGATATTTGGACCAGGGTGCCCGTTACATTCAAGTGATCAAACGATCGCTCCTGAAAGGTATCTTAATTAGGGTAGTGACCACACCAAGCTAGCACTGACCTTTGATGCAGAAAAGGTGGAAGCTATGCTTGGCTCTTACACTTCAGACCCGAATCTACGTAGAACGGAAGTGATAAGCGATGATTTTCCTTCGGGGATGGTGGCCAGGGGAACGTACACTGTCCTGAGCAAAGTGGTTGACCTCGATGGCAACGTGTGGCTCGGTGAGTCGATATTTCCGATTACTTGATTAGTACGTCAGGATGACGGTCGACGGCCCAGATTGTAAATGGCTGCTTAAGATTGCGAAGGACTGGTGAGGATTACCCCCCATACTTGAGGTTGTCTGTGGATCTGTGGATGTTGGGAATGTAATGTAGCTCTCAGCCGTTTTCAAGCCAATTTTAATGAGATAGGCGCTGTGATAAGATAAGATTGTTCGCGATTCAACAACGCCCTCAGCTCAGTGAGATCTGTGATGTCACCTCACCCTTCAATGGCGCTGAGGAAGTGCCACATCGCTTTTCCTCCTCTCCGAGCCGTCTCCTTCAGGCCAAAATTTAATCCGAACCAGTTACAGCGCATTTACGTCCCGAAATATGTAGTATCGTTCCACAACACACACTCGTCAGGGCAAACGACCCAGGTTTCGACGACTCCTACGACATGGGTGGACCGACTCCCCCCAACCGTAAAACCGTACCTCTATCTCACTCGCATTGACAAACCCATCGGGACCCTTTTGTTATTCTATCCCTGCGGTACGTCTCCGCACCTTCTGGTCCCCGTCGGGGTGCCCATGTAACTGACCACCACGAATTCCTTACATTGCAGCCTGGTCAATCACCATGGCCTCATACGCACTCAACGTGCCCCCATCCGTCCCACTGAAATACACCCTCCTCTTCGGTACTGGTGCACTCATCATGCGCGGGGCGGGGTGCACGATCAACGACCTGTGGGACCGGAACCTTGACAACGCCGTCGGTACGTCCGTCCATAGCCATCCGTTCGTCACGCTCGTCCACCCACGCTTTATTTCCATTCCTTTTCCAACCCCCCTTCTCCTGCCCTGGCTCTTCTTATTCGTGCGTGTCCCTTTCACTTGATTGTCGTTTACCCCTGCCTGTGCCAGAGCGCACCAAGACGCGTCCGCTGGCGCAGGGTGACATCACGCCTCGTCAGGCCATCGCGTTTCTCGCGCCGCAACTGACCGCGGGCCTCGCGGTGCTCACGCAACTAAACTGGTACAGGTGCGTCCCCGGGTAGTTAATTCCTTCTCCTCCTCCTCCCCCTCCTCCACCGGGGTTGGACTCCTTGGGGAGTTTCTTGGCCCCATTCCCATACTTCGCTCCCTTCCATTCTTCCCACTATCTTGACCGAACAACGAAGCACTCAAATCTTATAACCCTCCCCTCCCCCCTTCACAACGGCAGCATCCTCCTGGGCGCCTCCTCCCTGTCTCTGGTGACCACTTACCCGCTCATGAAACGCGTCACTTACTGGCCCCAAGCTGTCCTCGGTACGTCCTCATCCCTTTCGACCGTCCTCCCACTCCCCATCCCCACGCACGCACGCATCCGCCTAATTCGCTTCCGCGCGACCGAACAATGCACGTTTTTTTAGGTCTTGCGTTCAATTGGGGTGCGCTCCTCGGCTGGTCCGCCGTGTCCGGCGCCGTCAACTGGCCCATCGCCGGGACGCTGTACGCCGGTGGCGTGCTCTGGACGCTCGTGTACGACAGCATCTACGCGCACCAGGATAAAGCGGACGACGTGCGCGTCGGCATCCGCTCGACGGCGCTGCTCTTCGGCGAACACACGCGCCTCGTCCTCGCTGCCTTCTCCGCATCCTCGGTCGGATGCATCACCCTCGCGGGTTACCTCAATGCCCACGGCACACCCTTCTTCCTCGGAACCGCCCTCGCTGCCGCGCAGCTTGCGCGCGTCGTACATAGGACGGATTTCAATGACCGCGCGAGCTGTGGAAGAGGCTTTGTCGCTTGCGGATGGGCAGGCTTTTGGGTGTGGATGGGTGCTCTGGGAGACTTTGTTTGGTTACAACTTCAAGCAGATGAGGAAGACGATGGTAGTCCTGCCTCACAGATAAACTCGTAGAAATAAATGTATGTCATTAGAACTAATTCTAGAACAGTGGGAACGTATAAAAGTCGTAGGAAGTAGGAAGTCGTTTAAAGTGGCATGGGAGAGCAGTGGTGGATGTGGTGCAAAGGAAATGAAAACAAATTTGAGTTACAACAAAAGAAACCCTCCCTACTAATGAAACATGCGAATGCAAAAGACAAAAATACCATGGCTTACACGGATGGATGGAAAGATACAGCAGCATGAGTTCTGGACTTTAGCCAGCCTTTAAAGCCGACAACCAGCATTGTCCAACAAAATGCAAAGCAAGTGATAGCAACAGCAACGTTAAGAAACATCATCACATCTGTCGAGAGAGTTACGTTAGTTGCCGTGGAGAAAAGGAGATGAGCCTGGAATACCATCGTAACCCCTACGCATAGCAGCAAACGTCATTTCCTCATCACTGAATATGAAAATCAGACCTCCGCACGCCAGGAGGAAACTGGCCAGGGCCTCAGACGGCGGACGAGAGGGAAGGATAGAGCGTGGGGGGCTGAGCCAGACGAAGAAGTAGGTCAGGCATCGCAAGACAGCAAACCCGGCTAGGCAAAAGCCCCAAAGAGCATGTATTTGGACCTGTTCTTGGGAATTGGCAAATACATTAGCCACGTGAACTGGAGCAACTCACCTGGAAAAGATATGTCTGGAAGTGGGCGCTCATCGCGGCTCCGGTGACACCGATCACGAGGGCGGGAAATGGGTTGAAGCTGCCCGCGTAACTGGCCGGTTCTGCGACGCCATCGCCATTCCTGCGGGAGGCGTTCAGGGACACAGTAGCCAATGCGGCAAGCCAACGCCGCAGGCGACGAGATTCGAGACCCATCCCGACCAGACCCGCGAACCAGAACATGACGGCGATACTGATATGCTGGATCTGTTTGTCGGTATAAGGGTCACCCGGGTGCGCTCCGAAACGTTCCATCCAGGTATTGGTGATGCCGTAAAAGAAGATCACAAAGGACTCGACAAATTCCGCGGAGATATGCTGGCCGGAGGGCGCGCGGTTCCACGCCCAGCCAAACTCGGAAAATGATCCAAGGAAACGGGCAAAAGTAACAAGACCGTAGCACCAGAAGATGCCACCCTCTACACGCCAAGGATAAAATGAGTCAGGAGTGTGTCGGAAGCCGGAGAATTTGGATATTGGCTCACTAATAACGTGGGCGAGGCACCCATTCAAATAATTACCTCGGCAACCGCCGGTATAGATTATGATTCCATGCATCACCTGGGCAAAGCCAGCAAAGACGAGGAACCGCTGCAGAGTCCCAAACAACAGTTGACCAAGGCGACGTGGGGATGAAATTTCGTTGACAACGCGACTGTGGTCCTGAAGGGTGTCGTCAGAATGCTGGGAGTCCCGTGAGGATCGGTAGCCAATAAACGTGCGGTCGGAGACAGTGGTCTCTGGGAAGTCCTCTGAGTTGTGCCGAACTTTGTTTACCCATTGGGCAGTCTCATCACCACGTATGTTTACATCATCTGCGAGTACGGCAACGCGACGATGATGGTGGTAGGCGTCGGCCTTAGGTAACTCCTCCAACTCTTCCGCTTCTTCAAAGACCAAGCTGGTGTACTCGGCGTTATTGATTGCGCGCACGTGGTCGTCTCCCTTACTAAGGATGACGCGATTCCAGAATGATCGAACCGAGAACTGGCCATCTCGTTCGATGGACCTCACGTACGAGACTACGCGGCCGGCCCCAGCAAAGGCATCAATCGCTGACAAAGTGAACGCCAAGACGAGGACGGTGTATCCGTAGGTGCAATGCATCTGACCCTCATACCTGCAAATGAGCGACGTAACTCGATTGTCTCTAGGGGCAAGGTGTAGCAGCGACTTACATATTAGGTGTGAGCTTCCGATACAATCCGCTCGCTCCACAACCCAAGACGACAAACGTCCAGAACAAGAGCATGGAAAAGCCGTACCACGCATGATTGACGGAGCGAAGAGCGATTCCTGTCGCGAGGAATCAGAACAGACGGAAGCGACGAAGGAGGTGTGCTGAGACAAACCGGCTGGAAGGGCACCGAGAAAAGCCAACATCATGAACAAAGCGTGGAGGGTCATGAGACCAGGATGTCTGGATTGCCCGGAATCGGGTTCGTCAATGTCGATGGACCAATAAGACGGTGGAGTCGGAGCATGATGCAGAAGGACCTCGGTTTCGTTGAGCTCGACAAGAGGTGCCATATTCCCATGATGGCCGTGGTCATGACCGTGCTCATCGCCATCACGGATGTACAGGAGTGGTGTGGTGTCACCGACCCCTACCCTCTCAGCTAGGTCGGGGTGAGATGGATCCCGCACGGAGAGATCGGCGGGAGATGCGATCGACGAAGGGATGGCAATGACGGGATTGGCAGCATATAAGGCAAGAGAGGGCAGGAGAAAAGTAAAAGTGATGGGGTGCATGAGGGTGGGGTGGGGATTAGAGCTCAGGACAGGCGGTAGCAGGTGGGCGTGGTCCTTTGTCCTTAACCATTTATTATAAGTCAGATTACAAGATAGCACAACTCGAATCTCGCCGACGGATCTCGGGAATAGCAGGTAAACCGGTAAACCTTCGCTTGGTGTTGTGCTACCTCCCCCCAACCCAGCCCCAGCCAACCATCAACCCGCCCACTTGTGTAAACCGTATCGGTGTCCACCTTTCTGCTCTTGTTGGGTTAAAGTGGAAACACAGCTCGAGTATATCGCCAGGTAATCAGGAAGGGGTGATGATGATGATGATGATGATGGGATGGAGGGTTGTACCTTTCCTTGGCGGGTGAGTGATTATTCATCGCGATTGCATCATCGCGCCACGCGCTAACGGCTCATCGGCAAGGGCCGGCTACCTCGTCACAGTTCTGAGACTGAGAACTGAACTGGTGCATGTGCCAGTGGGTGGGTGCGGTATACCCCATTTATCTTTGTCCTTCCTCTCCCCTTCGGATCCTATTCGCCAGAAGAGGAATCAAAGAGCTAACCTAAGCCTATCTTCGTTTGGCGTGGAATGTACCAGAAGGTCGAAAGAAGCATTCAGCATTCAGCGTTCGGGCCGACGCACCTAACACGGACCCACTCTCCAACCGATGTTTTTCGTGATCCCCCTTTTTGGGCCTCGGGCTGAGCACCAGAGCCCTATTCTGTCCATGTCAATATGAAGGAAAGTCGGTCGTATGATAGGGTCAAATCGGTCTTACCAGGGAAGGTTGAGTCATTGAATTCTCTTCTTGGGGAAGACAAGTAGGAGATCACCGAATTTAGTCAAGTGCGTACTGCTTGCGTGCTTCCCTTGCGCATGTGGGTTCCCCTTAGAAGCTTAGACCCTAATCTCCCACGTGTTGATGCGTTCTGGAACGGAGAGCCTTGAACCTATTGTAGCCACGTATGCACTCCGATAAGGGGTTCTCTGGCATAGCTTAGGGGCGGTAGGTTGAGCATGGCCGCGTACAGTGGACAGTGGTACTCCTAAGTCAATACATCTTGCTTGCTGATGCTGACAATCATCTCCTGTCGTACCGCGTCTGCTTATGACAGATAGTAGCGCCATTAATTGAGGCGTTTTCTTTTTCTCACAGTATCGGTTGTCAACGGATCCCGGCCCTCAATTCACCGTAACTTGCAGATACGACCGACGAGACTAGCTGAGCTGAGAGATTCCCACCCACCCCACTCAGCCCAACCGTCTGAAATATCAGAGGATGCCGCTATGAAACCCACCCACCTCGCTTATTTGGTCACCGGTTTGCTAACCCGGAAAGCGGCAGCTGCAGCTCGGACCCTGGCTGCTTTGCCGCCGCGGCCTGGCTCCCTTTACAGTAATTTGTTGCGTGCTGGCAGGCGTGATTGTTTATTTATGTTCATACGTCGAGGGCATGTCACGGTAGTATTGATTCACCTTCATAGCAGGTTTTCAGCAGCCACGCATTTTGGTCCTCAGTTGTCCAAAGTCGAACTCGATTCCAGAGTTTACGCGAGCTATGTGAGGCCGGCCACCTTTGATATTATATCCAACAACCTCGGATGTGCGACCGAGGAACGCCGAACTCAACAATATAGCGCCCTCATGTTCCCATGCCTCTGGTCTTGGATCGGAGCAACGCCAACGCCAACGGAACCAAACTGACCAGGCGAATTTGATACCACTGGCATTTAAAGGGTCCTTTTTTTTTCATGGCAATCGGATTCCCTCACCCTCGGCTCGGATCCCTTTCAAATGTCCATCTATCTTCCAGATCTGGCCCTTCGTCAATGGTTGACTTTTGCAGCCACCTTCCCCCTGCTTTTGAGCCACTCACTATACGCAGGCAGTACTCGCCATCCTCCCAAACACGTTCATTTTCAGGCTGTTTCTTCTCCTATTCATCTTGTGGCAAGCTTGGAGGTGTGCGGCACTCTTGACACAGTCACCCGGTCATCGAAACACAGACAGGCTCGCATCCTGGAATTTCCTTTTGTGGTCAAAGGTGACTTCTCCTAGCGAACATTTGCTGAAAGCATCAATGTTTAGCTAGGATTGGGGACAGTTAAATGGACCCATCACCCATTAAGCAGGTACAAACCCACCAAGGCGTGATCAAGACATTCCAATCGAACGACGTCTGTCAGCCCCGACTGTATCTCTCGATGTTTTTTGAGTTCTTAGGCAACCAAAGTGGGATCGGTTGGTCGTGGTCTCAGAAGCCATTTCCCCGCGAGGGAACCCGCCTCCTTCGATTACTCGGCGCTCTTGAGATTGACGGTGTTTGACGCATCGCGGTATATCAGTCCACGTGGCGGCCTCAGGCTGCTCCACGTGAACGACTCAGGAGGCGGCAGTATTTTCGACCCAACACACTGCTTGACTCCGGCCTAGCCAGCCAGCCTCCGTGTGGCCATGTCTCTTCCACCGACCATGGGTGTCTACCTCAATTCAGCTGACACCAACTTGTCGACACATTTTTGTTGTTTTTGGTGCCCATCTCGGTGGAGTACTCTTTGGAATGTGAAATTCTCCCGGGTGCATTTCGACGGGGAATTTATTCATCGACGCCATCATCGCACTGTCAAACAAATGACGGTCGCATGACACCAGGTGGTTTCGGAGGCGGAGGCTTGACATCATAAATGGTCGAATTTCATTTCATCATGCCAAACGTCTCGGTCAGCCTTTACACCCGTCTTGCTTATTTCGATATACTGTATAACAGGTTTCAACAGCCATGCATGTTGGTCTTCTCAGTTGTCCAAAGGCTACTCATTATGCCTCTATCTACTGTGATGTCGTCAGAAGAGAGGCTAGACGAAGTCGCACTCGTGACTGGACTCCGGAGATTAGGTACGCAGACATAATATGTATCTGACACAAATTCGGCTATGTAACCGAAGAACGTCGTACTCAACGGTACTAGCATAATGTTCTAGCATGTCACCGAACAAGCCAATGGAACTATGTCATCAATACATTCTGGCCAAGTGCATTTGACTCCACCACCCGGGCCAGTGTCCTTAAAATCTCTTTCACTTTCACAACTATCCAAGTCTCTTGACAACATCAACTCTCTTTTAATGACCATATATTCTCCAAACCTCGCTCTCCGTGAGCCGTTGACTCTGGCGGCAGTCCTCCCCCTGTTTCTGAGCCATTATGCACAGGCAGTGCTCGCTATCCTCCCAAACACCTTTATTTTCAAGCTTATGTTACTCCCTTTCATTCTATGGCAAACGTGGAAGTGTATTCTCAGGTTTGATTGTGCACTCCGTTTGGCACAATTGTTTGGACACCAAGAAACGAGTGGGCTCGCTTTCTGGAATTACCTCTTTGTGGTGAGGTTCTCCCAAAGATGGTTTCTCCCAGGGAACAGTTATTAAAATCTTAGTACAGGACGTAATACTCAAAATGGGACTGAAATCGTTCGAATGGACGTTCACCAAGAGACCATTAAGGAGATATGAACCACCAAAGCATAGTCAAGACACTCCCATTGAACGACGTCCATCGGCATCGACCGTCCTTGTCGACGCATTTGATCTCTTAAACAACCAGCGTGGAGTCGGATGGTCGTGGTCTCAGAACCCGTTTCCCCGCGAGAGCACCCCGCCGCCTTCGACCACCCTTCTTTTGGCCAAGACGCTCTTAAAATTAACGATGTTTGATGCTTCGCAATACATCATTCAACGTGTTTGCCCCTCCGTAAGCAACCCAAGAGGTGGCAGTATTTTCGACCCGAGTCTTGCACTCGCGCCCCGCACTGCTTTGGCGGCATTCTGCAGTATTTGTGGCGGCGTGTGGGCGTACACGATGCTAGACTCCGGACATTACGTTTCAGCATTGGTCGGACGAATTATTTTTCGCCAGCCAGCCTCCCTGTCGCCGCCTCTCTTTCACCGACCATGGATGTCCACCTCACTTCACGATTTTTGGAGCTTCCGCTGGCACCAGCTTCTTCGGCCCATTTTTATCTTTTTTGGTGCCCGTCCCGGTGGAGCCCTACTTGGAAAGCCTGGTGCCGTCATGGGCGCATTTGGCGTATCCGCCATCGTTCATCACATTGGCATGTGGGGGATGGGGAATGGGACGGACTTCGTCGCAGTCGGAGGGTTCTTCCTTCTCATGGGTGTCGGTGCGGTCATGGAGGCCGCGTTTACGAGGGCGACGGGGTTGCGAGTTCGAGGATGGATCGGTTGGTCATGGACGATGACGTGGACGCTTCTGTGGGGTATGTTCATCATCGATGGGTGGGCTCGACATGGGATGTTGGCCAATGAATTTGTCCCAAATGGATTTCGGCCGGGGAAGAAGGTTGTCGACGCCATCATCGCGCTGTCAAGCAGGTGATTGTCGGCCGCGCATGATATTAGGTGGCTTCGGAGAGATAGGGACCTGCATTAATGTCACGATTCACTGGCAAGCGTCTCGAGAAGTCTGCCTTTGCTATAGAAAGTACAGAGTTCGCCTCGCACCGGTTCGCTAGCCAGAGGTGGAGGCAAGTTGGTTATTTAGTTCTAGACTGATCTCGGGACAGCCTGAGGTTCGTTCGCCCACTGGCAGCTCGGTTGCGTGTTGACATGTACGCATTGTTTGTTTATATGTTCCCACGTTCCCACGTCCATACGTCCATTACATCGTTCAATTAACGTTCAATATTTTGTTCCGTTGTTCCGATGATAACAGGACCAGTATTCACATGGTTTAACTCTCTCAATCGTCCAAATTTTCTTTATCGTGCCTCTCTGTAGAGATACCGTCACGGTGTCGTCAAAAAAAAGGCCAGTCTGACTCGAAGTCATTCCCATGACTGGGGTTTACGTGACGCCGCTCGTCTTCAGTATCGTATTCAACAACCTCGGATGCGCGACCGAAGAGCGACGAACACAATACCATAGGGTCCTTGTATGCATATCAAGCTCCATGCTGGTCCTGGGCCGAAGCAAAGCCAATGGAACCATGTCACTATCATTATAAGAAACTGGCCAGGCGTATTTGATGTCTGCGCTGGCATACTTCAAAGGACCTTCACAGCTATCTGATTCCCCCAACACGATCGGATTCTTTCAATGTCCATCTTTTCACCAGATCTCTCTCTCCGTCAGCCGTTGACACTCGCAGCAGTCCTCCCCCTGCTTCTGAGCTACCATGCCATGGCAGTCCTCGCCATCCTCCCAAACACCTTCATTTTCAAGCTTTTGCTACTCCCTTTCATTTTATGGCAAGCTTGGAAGTGTGTTGTCGAACTTGATTTTGGAGTGCCCTTGGCACATTTGCTCGGACATCAAGGCACTGACAGGATCGCTTTCTGGAATTTCTTGTTTGTGGTGAGCTTCCCTCGTCGAGGATGATGCCTCCTGGTGGACGTTTTTCTGATACCTCGGGTGCAGGGTTCGGTGTACAGCACAGCATTGAGGGCGATTGAATGGACGTTCACCAAAAAACCGTTAAGAAGGTACGACTCACCGAAGCGAAATCAAGATGCTCCCGTCGAACGACGTCTGTCGGCCTACGCCGTCATTCTCGACTCAATTGAACTCTTAGTCAACCAACGTGGATACAGCTGGTCGTGGTCCCAGAACCCGTTTCCCCGCGAAAACACCCCACCGCCTTCGAATCTCCTTCTTTTGGTCAAGACCCTCCTAAAATTGACGTTGCTTGACGGTTCGCAATACATCATTCAACGTGCCAGCCCCGCCGTGAACAACCCAAAAGGTGGCAGTATCTTCGATCCGAACCTCACCCCCGTGCATCGCTTCGCTTTGGCCGCGTTCTGCGGCCTATGGGGTGGCATATGGGCGTACGCGCTGGTCGAATCTCTGTACCACATTCCAGCATCGATCGGGCGAATTCTCCTCCGCCAGCCAGCTTCCATGTGGCCGCGTCTCTTTCACTGGCCATGGATGTCCACCTCACTCCATGAGCTTTGGAGCTACCGATGGCACCAGCTTTACCGACACATTTTTATCGTGTTTGGAGCTCGTCCCGGTGGTGCCCTGTTTGGGAAGCCAGGCGCCTACATGGGTGCATTTGTCATATCCGCCATGGTTCACCATATCGGCATATGGGGGATTGGGAATGGGTCGGAATTTTCCACCTCTGGGGGGTTCTTTCTTCTTATGGGTGCCGGTGCGGTCAGCGAGGTAGCGTTTGCGAAGGCGACGGGGTCACGCGTCCGAGGATGGATTGGTTGGCTATGGACGATGCTGTGGATGATTTTGTGTGGCACGTTCATGATGGATGGGTGGGCTCGACGCGGACTGTTTGCTGCTGAAATTTTCCCATCTCGATTCCGACCGGGAAAAGTGGTAGTGGGCGCCATCATCGCGCTGACAAGTGACGACCGTATGACGTTCAGTTAGGCGACTTGAGAGAGACGGGGACGCACTTTGGATATCATAATTGGGTTGACTTTTACGCCATGCTTATCGGGAAGTCAGTTGAAGCAAAATGTTTATGGGTCTCTTCCTTTTGTTACTTCATGTCGGATAGGTAGAATGGTTAGTCCATGCTATTGCGCATCATTCGGATGCGCGATCTTCCCTGGAACAGGAGAATACGCCAAAACCGTTTTCCCCAAGTGGCGACTACTTTGTACTCAAGTCATAAAAGCAACGAAGGGCAACAGGAAACGGATTTGCATGTAAATTTTCGGTACTGTAGTTTGCCGGTGGTCGTCGGACCTCCCTCGTACAGCTGCACGGAGAGCGCGGAGAGGCTTGATCACTCGCAGTCACTCCCGGGTCTCACTTCAACGTGGTGACAGTGGGGGCTACAATGATCGTGGATTAGACACTAGATCGCTTCAACTCATTTGAGGTCGCGTGAAACGAACCGCCCAAATAATTTCCGCGGGTGAGCCGTCGCCGGCATGCCGAGTAGGCGGATGGTTGTCCACGGTCTCTCGCGCAGTGGTCCGCCATCATCGCCTTCGTGGGTATTGGTGACTTTGGCCGCATTTTCCTCGACGTAGGAAAACGTGTCGCCCATCTCGCCTTGCCAGAATCGCCTCCGAGGACATACTCGGATCAGAGGATGTTCGAGTTGTGCTGACCACTGGCAGTCTCGAGTGATTTTATTGGAAGGTCTTGAAATCTTGCAACGAATCCCTGACAATTAATATTGGTTTCCAGGTCCAGGTCCTTTGCTACGCTATGAAATCCACCTGCGTACGTACCCTATTTCACTGGCTCCATTTACGTAATTTGCCACAGGTCACGTGACGACAGAGCTGTTCGTTTGCCTTGCCCCCCAGCGTTGTTGGGCCGGCCTCTTCCTCTTCCTCCACGTCCACGTCCACACCTGACCATAACAGGCTTCTGCATTCACACATTTTTGTCCTCTCAGCCTTTCCGAAGGCCACTTATCTTCTCTTTTCTCCCGTTAAACTGGAGGCCAAGCGACCTGCGGCAGTGTCGCACTCGTGACTGGAGTTTATTGATGCCGTCACTCGCCGCGGCCCGGCCTTCGGTACTATTTATTGTATCTAAAAGCTTCGGATGTGCGACCGAGATACGTCGAACTCAACAGTATAGTGTCCTTTGGTGCATGTCCGGCTCCATGTTGGTCCTGGGCCGAAGCGACGCCTATGGAACCGCGCCATCCTAAAGAATTCGTTCCGTGTATTTGATGCCACCACCGATGTCCTTAAAAGGTTCTCCCACAGCCATCCGATTTCCGCAACACCCTCGGATCCCTTTCAATGTCCATCTATTCTCCAGATCTGGCTCTCCGTCAGCCATTGACTCTCGCAGCACTCTTTCCCCTGTTTTTGGGTTACTATGCACAGGCAGTACTCGCCATCCTCCCGAACACGTTCATGTTCAAGGTTTTGCTACTCCCTTTCATACTGTGGCAAGCTTGGAGGTGTTCCGTTGAATTTGATTTTGGATCATTCTTGGCACCGTTGCTAGGGCATCAAGGCACTGACAGGGTCGCTTTCTGGAATTTCATATTTGTGGTGATGTTCTCCAGAGAATAATTTCCTTTGGTGAACATTTTGCTGAAACGTCGGGTGCAGGGTTCGGTATTCAGCACAGCATTGAGGACAATTGAATGGACCTTCGTCAAGAAACCGTTAAGGAGGTACGAATCACCGAAGCATCATCAAGACACCCCCATCGAACGACGTCTGTCCGCCCCAACTGTCTTTCTCGATGCATTAGACCTCTTAGGCAACCAACGTGGAATCGGGTGGTCGTGGTCTAAGGACCCATTCCCTCGAGAGAGCACCCCGCCGCCTTCATTCGCCCTTCTTTTGGTCAAGACACTCTTTATATTGACACTCTTCGACGCTTCACAATATATCATTCAACGTGTCTCCCCTGCCGCGAACAACCCAAAAGGCGGCAGTATTATCGATCCAAGCCTCACCCTCATGCCTCGCACTGCTCTGGCTGCGTTCTGCGGTGTATGTGGTGGCATATGGACGTACGCACTGGTCGAATCCCTGTCCCACGTTCCAGCATCGATGGGGCAAATTCTCTTCCGCCAGCCAGCTTCCATGTGGCCGCGTCTCTTTCACCGACCGTGGATGTCCACCTCGATTCAGGAGGCTTGGAATTTCCGCTGGCACCAACTTTATCGACACCTTTTTATCGGTTTTGGTGCTCGCCCCGGTGGAGCTCTCTTTGGGAAGCCCGGTGCCCTCATGGGTGCATTTGCAGTATCCGCCACCCTTCACCATATTGCCATGTGGGGGATGGGTAATGGGTCGGAATTCGTCACTTCTGGGGGGTTCTTCCTTCTCATGGGCATAGGTGCGGTCATGGAGGTCGTGTTTACGAGGGTGACAGGATTGCGGGTCCGAGGGTGGTTTGGTTGGTCATGGACAATGCTGTGGGCGGCACTGTGGGGTACATTCATGATCGATGGTTGGGCTCGACATGGTGTGTTTGCTACTGAATTTTTCCCATTTGAATTTCGACCGGGGAAAGTAGTCGTCGATGCCATCATCGTACTGACAAAAAAGTGACAATCAGATGAAATTCAGTTAGGGGACTTCGGAGAGATTGGACTTACTTTGGATAACATAATCGAGTTGACTTTCATGCCAAGCATCTCGATCTCGAGAAGCCAGTTGAAGTGAAATCTATGAGCTTCCTTTTGTTAATCAATGTAGAGTAGGCAGAGTGAGTGGTCTATCCAATTCTGGCGCATTCTTTATTCGAATTCAGGATGTTGTGTAGAAAGCGTGGGTGCTAGAATTGTGAGTTCCAGCATGGGAACTTAGGGTACAGAAATGTCAACTGCGGACTCTACGGCTAGGCTACCGTACTACTGTACCGTATCTAGGTGATGAATAGTATATAAAGAATGGCCGCTTGGTCTGTAATATGAAATTCATCAAGGAACGACATACCAGATGGTAGCTAATGAGTGTCATTGTCATTGTATATCTTATCGATCCGTAATGCGCTCCATGTTCGCTACATCATGATGTTGGTCTTTCCTGAGCAGGAGGATGCGCGAGCAATGTTTCCTCCAAGTGGGGAATACTTTGCACTTGACTCATAAAGAAACGCATGTAGATTTCCAGAACTGCAGTGTTGCCGTTCGGCGTTAGACACGGCCCACCGTAGCCGCATAGCCGCGGGCTCTGGTTCACTTTACGTACTGTAATCATATAATCATTGAATGTTGGTTGCGTGGCATGACATGAGTTGGGCATTTTCGGCGGATGATTACGTATCGAGTCACGACCCAAAAAAGGAGCGAGCCAGGAACGATTCCAGTACTTTGGATTTTCTA
>Ga0307510_10001293_pt1 | contig 27282 bp, 30 predicted proteins | sample 12_EM_MG_FD_207224 | JGI IMG/M metagenome (GOLD analysis project Ga0307510, IMG submission 207224) | Populus trichocarpa ectomycorrhiza microbial communities from riparian zone in the Pacific Northwest, United States - 12_EM | ecosystem: Host-associated > Plants > Roots > Unclassified | place... | reverse complement strand
TGTTCAAACGCTTGTGGCCCTACCACCCGTCGCGTTCGACTATTGTTCGCCAAATCGTTGAACGTTGTGACGCTATGGTACAGCCTTTTTTCATTCCCCGTTTCCCTTTGAAACGACACTGACTCGAGGATAAAGAAGCATCGACGCCACCGTGCCAACGTTGTCCATTCGACCTGCGTGCCGAACAAGAGGAAGAACCATCACCCTTTCGAGGGCCACGCCTTTTTGTTGTATTCACGTCAACAACGTATTGCAGTCGATCCGTAGATGACTCCTCGACGCCGCATGCTGAACAGTGCTGATAAAAAGCCGTGGGTGGGCTAGCCCCTTCAATTCGAAGGTCCCCTCCGCGTACGTCACATCCTCCTTGAGACTCTGAGTGAGCCCCGTCGCCCCTGGGCCATAATGTCCATTTTCGCTCGCACCCCCGAAAGTGATGCTGCCTGGCATCAACTCAAGCGCAACGTGGCGCTGGGACCCGACGCCCAACGGCGCTCGCCACGCGAGGACGAAGAAAGATCTCGGGAATTGCGGCTCCTCTTTGCAGGTACGCGTCAAACGAGACGTCCCCCCTCCTTATCCGAGCTAACGTCCTTCCCCATTTCGCCACTCGCTCGCTCACCTGACTGATTGAATGATTGATGGACGGATCGACCAATAACGATTGATTCTTTGGCACGCCATGATGCATGATCATCCATTCACCCGGGCAGAACTCAAAGAGTCTCCTGACCCAGAGGCGTTCGACCGCTTTTGCGCGCTATCGATGGAGCTCGCCGAACTTGCCGAACAGTCCCTCTCGCGAAGTTTGGAGCGACAACGCCGCCAGGACATGTGCCTTGCCGACCTTCAAGCCGGCATCGAAAACTACCGCCGCCTATTCGACGAACATCTCAGGCTCGTCGACTTTGTCCACCAGCAACAAGTCCTTGCTCTTCAAAAGCAGGCAGAACTCGAGAGAAGGCGATGTCTGCATGCGGAAAACGAAATTCTGAAGGCCGCCCGTGAAATTCAACTTCGTAGGGACCAAGAGGGTGGGTAGTGCTGCTTGTCTTAGAGAAGCCATTCGACCATGGGTGCGCTAATCAGTCATAAATAAATTTTAGTTATCCGTTGCCGTACAGTATTGTAGATGTTTCCCGTTCATTACATGTGTCCGTAGCGGTATTGACTGTTTTATAGAGCAATATAGGAGATATATTATGATTATATGCATACCGAGCTGAATTACGTGGACCGAGTAGAATCATTTTGGTCATCCATTGGACTATTGCGTTGTTGATGTAGCACTGGTTCGAAATCCCTGAGAGTACGGTCCAAGCTGTCGTTTGTAGCAGCCCAGTGTTCCGCCATTCGCGAAAAGTCTGCATGCCTGCTAAGGAGCTGAGTCTGGTTCTGGTCGAGTTGGCCCTCGGATTGAACGAGTCGCCCTTCCCTGGTGTCCATGCTGCGCTCATAGAATTCCAGAAGGCGGTTGTAGTTTTCCACCAACGGGGTAGCATAGTATAGAACTGTAAATCGTTTGTTATTCACCGCCCACGTAAGAGACACGGAGGATGGTACGTACTCATGCTAAGGCGATCCTTCTTCCACTTGACTTCCGCTCCATGTGGGACAAACAGCTTACAGAGCGCTTCGATGTTTTCGTCGTCCGACTTCCTCTGGTCCAAAAGCCTGTTGGTCGCCCTCGGGTCCTTCGGTGCCCTGCCCCTTCCACCACGACGTGGCGTCCTTTCTGGCTGACCGTCCATCGATGTGGCTGGCGGGGGAAGCGGGTGGTCCAAGATATGAGACGAGTGACCGGAAGCGATAGCCGAGGGGGACCGAAAGAAGATTGGGCCAGCTATGTCCTCTTGCATATCAGGCGAAGTGGATGTTCGAGGAGATCTTGTAACGTTCGAGAAGGGTAGGGTGTTACCACGTTGAGCGTGAGATATTGGCCCGGGTGGCATGTCCATAAATCCGGGGGAGGTGCGATTTGCGCTCGAAGGCCTTAGCGAGAGACTGGATTGTTCAGGAAAGGGTGGATACGTTGCTGGAGCAGGCAGATGCTCGAAAAGATATTGGGACATGAGGGCGTTCTGTGCACTCGGCATGTCGGCCTCGCTGTGACGCCTAGAAATCCCTGGGAGTCCAGGGAAGTGGTCGGCGGATGGTATGGGTAGTGGTGTCGTTTGCGTATGGATAGATGGCGGGCCCTGGAGCGGAGAGGTGACGTAAGGCCCATCAGAGTATGGGCTCCGCCTAGCCGGGCTATTTCCATCTCCTAGGGATGGCGTCGGCGGGGGAAGTGGTTGAGATGAGGCTCGTAGGTGAGCGGATGGATGACCGCGCGATGGATCGCTCGAAATATAGGACATGAAATGGGAGCCTGGCGATTGTCTGTATTCTTTGACTAAAGTTCAGTACTAGGAAACCTAGATATCTCAAAAAATTGCGACTCACCGTGAGCAGAAGCTCGTGAAATGTAGTGTCCCGATGACGAGGGCGGTGGACTTGTTATATACAATGGGTTATTAGGTTCGCCATTTTGACGAGCGATAGAGCATGGCGTGAGCATCCGATTGGCGTGTTCTCCGGTTTCTGGATGCCCATGTGGAAGTGAATCTTGAAAAGAATGTTTGCTTTGGGTGGTGGTGGGTGGAAAAAGGCCCCTTGTCTCCGCACCTGGCGGCCGTTGGACTATATGATAATCCTGTGTCGTTGGAGGGGTTCGAAATTCTTGGTGAATGTCATTTTGGGGCGTGGGCAAGTCGTATGGAGGAACTAGTGGTGGATTTAAGTTATCGTATGGATCCATGTGGAATAGTAGAGAGTTGCGGAGCTGTGACGGTGACCTGCAGAAGGAAACTATCTTATATTAACGAGGATGACAAGAATGGACAGGTAGAGGGAAGTAGTGCGAACATCTTGTACGTCAGGCCAATTGGAGTGATCATGACGACTGAGGTAAATGAACCCACAGCCACGTTCTCGGGCAACGTCCTTCGAAGGCTTCTCGACTAGCCGTCGGCGCCCCAGCGTTGAAACTTATGTTGGATGACAAAAATCATACATTGGACCAGAAAATGCTGCGTGCCTGGAGATGTCAGCAGGGGTAGCCACACTCGAGAACAAGAAAAGGGCCATAGAGAGGACAAGGGCATCCCATTTTTGGTCATGCGCTCTGATGGGCTGGACCGGGCGGAGTGACTGTAGGGCGTGAACGTGGCTGAACGTTTTTGATAGGACCAGCAGGACAAGTTTAACAGGTGAGGTTGAGCCAAGGGTGTCGGACCCGTGGAGGAGAGTGTTGTATTTCAATTCAAGCTACCAGTAGTGGTAGGGAGGGGCCAATCAATCAATCAATCAACGGCCTTTCATTCGATTCCCACGGTCACGGTACCACCAATTTTTGGTCAACTCGCTCGCTCATTGGTGGCTGCCTACAGACCCTAAAATTTGTTAGCGAAGCATTAATATTGCGCCCACAGATGCAACTCTGCGCCATTTCTGCCATGCATCCACCGACCAGCCCCCCGTAGGCCACGTTTTTGCGTTCTTACAAGAAGGACGCTTCCTTTCACCTTCGAGACGGGACTATGCGTGGGTGATTGCCGCCTACCAGACCTTCGCTCTACAGTATGTCTCGTTCCGCGCGCCTCTCGAAGCGCTGCCTCGCGATGCCGCGCCCGTTGCTAGGATTGGAGTGATCTGGCAGTTTCTGTGGCTGAAACATCCAAACGCTTCTCCTGATTCTTTGCGCCCTTCCACCCCACTGGTCACTCCGGTCCGCTTTCCGGTTTCTCATTACGGTTGGCGTTGTCTCGTTATTCAAGGATGCGCGAGGTCCAACTCGTCACGGTGTCAAATTCGGCAGCGGCAGCTGGACAACGTCGGCTCAGCGTCCACTGTCCCGGAATAGTGAACTAAATTTACTTTTGATTAATCCAGTCCTGTCATGCCCCAGCTTGACCCTCTCAACGAGATCTACCGCGGAATTCCCGGCTCGGGGACTGGTCGGTTCCCAGTGCATACCAAGTGACAGACCAAGGGTGCAAGGTCAGGGCACACGGGACCGTACTTTGTACCCCTGAGACGACTGCACCTGGGTCTTCGGATATCACGACTATCACCGACGAGCTGAAAAGACCGATTCTGCTACTATAATGTGCTTGGTTCAGGTAGGTGAGCGTTGTCGTAGTAATAACTGAGGGGTAGTGCTGACTTTTAACCAGAACCACCAACAACATTGCTGAGAGGAGCAAGTACCCCGTTGGATACTAACGAGTACGAAAGGTGTTCACCCATCCATCACGTCCGACTGCCGCATCACGTTCTGCCTGTATTCCCTCAATTTGTTACCCAATTCTGACAGATTTGCTCTCGCGCTGTATATAACCCCCTTGCAACTGCTGGTTGTCATTGCGATGCCTATGTTGATATATCCTTTCCAGCCAGGCCCAAGTCAAACTCACTACTCCAAGAATCCACCAGTGAGGACGCCAGTAGGCATTCCCTAAATGATGGTTCAATAAAGGTTTCCGTTCAATCGTTCCCATCCTGTTTACGTGTAGATCTCTTCTGGCGAGTCCGTTGGTGGGTCACATAGCGCCTTCCTACCGACCGTTGTTGGCTCGGAGTTTGTACTCACCATGACCTCGTTCATACTTTGCCGAATTTCTCACTGGGATACCGACAGACAGGACCTACACCATGCAGATATTGATATTGCGTCGTCCATGTGGTTCTGGGAAGGAAAATGGACCCCCATTTTGTTAATGCCCTATAACGGTTCCTGTACGCCTCTTTTTCAGTCAAGTGTCTGCCACTAAGCCAAGTCACATTCAATACCTAATGCTTCTGTGCCCTCGGTACCAATTTTCGGAGGTACCGAAGTCGTGTACCGTAGGTTCTATGTACGTCATCAAGTCCACATGCTTGGGGATACTAGTATTACTCTGCGTCCACCCTTTCTTTCTCTTCAATGGAATTCGGATCAGAAATTGTGGATTTCTAAAAGTCACAGCACTGAGAGGTGAGGGCCATGAGAGGCATCTATGCGGCACGAAGTAAAGACTTCTGGGAAGCCCAACATATTTCACACAACGCGTTCTTACCATTGGTTTCATAGATACAGATCAGTCAAATGAGAAGTGAAAGATACGTAAGCAATGAAGGTTTTTCTCACACACGTGTTCTGTAGTGGCTACAGTATCCTTCTTATTCTCCATGTGGGATACTAGTGGTAGGGATCCTGGTCCCTGTATCTTTGTATCCGATATGGGTTCACAACCCCAAGAGATCGGCAATTATCTCAGCTACCCACCCCCAAGAGCGGAAGTCTCACAGGATTGGTCAACGACCGTTCCTCGCGCAGATGGATGATCTCGATTTAAGTTGACATTTAATGTACGACGACGCTGTCCTGTCAACCACAGTATGATACTGTATCGAGTTGCAGTGCTCGTTCGCGGACCCGTCAGACATCCAACTTCCGAGGCAGGCTTTCAGAGAAGCCTTGCTCCATGCGGGCACAACACAAGTACTAGTACCGTGGGGCTTCTTAAACTTCCCCCGCGCGCCGGCGGTGAGGTGGAGTTTGAAGATTTACGGTGTTTCCGGAATCGTGCATGATTCTATGCATTTTGTTTTTGGATATTTAGTGCTAAAGTGAAGTGCCAACTCCACTGCCACGCCGACCCCAAAAAGCTTCGATGGTGCTGAAAGAGCAACATGATTTTGGTGCTATACAAGGTTAGGTGGGTGGGGGATAACAACTTTAATCGATCCAAGTCTCAGGGTCTCGGATCGCCCAAGGGCGCATAAAGGGGTGCATGGTTCCCTATGGGCAATACCGTACCAGAGACAGAGATCATAAATTACGAAGGGCGCGAGAATCTACGGAATGAGGAAGTTGATGTGATGAATGGGGGTGGCGGGGAATTGAATGTCGGTGAGATCTCTGATTGAAATCTAACACGTGGGGTTCCTGAAAAGTCCCTCGCGAATACCCACTCCGTTTCCGTTTCCGAAGCCAGTTAGATTCTTGAGGCAAACTGCCAATATCTGATCCACAGTACCACTAGTACTGTCTGTCAATATCGGGCATCAGTGAAAGTGTACTATATCTGGCACCTACATCGCCCCGCAACACGACATGACACGAGGCTCCGATCAAGTATTCAAAACTACCGCTCAAAAGGAATACCGCGCACACAGATTACGGCACCTCAATATATCGGTCGTCTCTGTCAAAATGTTTTCGCGTTTCAGATTTTTTTTTCCAGGACTGTGAATGCGAAGTAATTTCGCACATGCAATTACAGCACGGCACGCAAATGTATTTGCAGTGATTCTCGAATACCATGTGACTGTCAGGTGTTCGACACGAGTTCGGTTTACAGCAGATTGAGTCCTCACCCTGCCCACGACGACTCGAAAGGGACGAACTTTTTCGTCGGTGATTACAGTGTACCCCAGATATCAACTAATTATCAAATAGCTCGTCCCCGGGACCCCGCCACGCCCGATACCCGAACCGGCGAACCCTTGATCAAGGCCAAGGGTACTATGCAATGACCCGTTGGATTATGCTGCAGTTTTGACTATCCACACCCCCCGAATCTGCTTGCGCTGGGCCACTGATTGCGGGACACTGATACTAAGGCTATCTTTCCTGCCTGCGCCACTTGGATCTCCAACCCCCCTCCTTTCCACCAGCTCTCGCGCCCGTGTGTTTAGTATCCTTCATTGTCGGGTATCTACACCTGCCCAATACCCCGACGATGGCAAGTATTTTCACGAAGACTAAAGTGCAAGACGGAGGGGCTTCCTGGACTCTTCATTTAAGCTAATACGTCCTCGCGATGCATCGCCGACATCCTTCATCACCGTTCGCGATAACAATTCGCAGGGACCCCTTCAGAAATTGGCCCGTTGGACTTTGTCGTGTCCCCAGTCATGTCCTTACGTACATAGCCGTCCACAGTCACCAATGCGATTCACAGACTGGAGCCGCCTCATCGCGACTCATTGATCCGAATCAAGGACTAATTCAGAGGTTCGTAGTTTTGCCGTGTTGATGTAATCTGAACGAAAGGGGGGGAGTTGATCATTTATCATACAGGTCAGCTTTTTGGCTGCACTCGTATTTCCCAAGTCGATCTTGGTATGACAACAGATGAGTTGCCCTGAGATACTGGCGCATCGTCAGAGTCAGCTCCAACACAACATGACACTACTGTATGCATACGACTACGATCCATCAGTCATTGACACCAGGATATCGAGTTGCAGTACATATGCACTTGCGCACGCCATCGAGGGGCGCAATTGTGTGTCAATGTCGCTCACACTTCGGGGGTGGACAACGGTTTCGCCGCCACGCGTGCAGGTGAATCTGGCATGCTTTTTCACGAGTCCAGAAGATGTCAACTTTCGCACTAGGCCTAGCCTTCTTTGGCGTATCGCACTCCGAACACTATTCGATCTAATGAACACGTAGCATCGTGGATGTAGCGCAAAGCAACGATGCGCGGTGGAATTGACATCCCACAAAAGCCACAGTCACCACCCTGTGAAGAAATCCGAGAAGAGAGCTAAACATCGCAGCTCAGTAGAACAGCGAATGACCAATGTCGGTATCCTTCGTCCTTTCTGGCACACAAGTGCTGTAGTACTAAAGGGACGCTGCTTCCTTTGACCATCTTAATCAGGCACCCTTTTGTCATGGTGCATGGAGTGGTGGTGAAGCCAACGCGTCGGCTACAAGTGTTGTAAACTGAGTAAAAGCGCTCGAAAAACGTGAGGCCGTTAATAAAGTCGAGGTCCTGTCTGCCAGGAGAATCAATGTCATTAACGACGAAGTATATCTAGTGCGATTCGCCGCCGATAAGCCATTCGAGCACACGGGGCCAGATCTGGACGTGTGCAGTAAAGAAAAACGACATGAGACCGGCAATTGAGCAAGAGTTATGTGGAAGAGTCGCATATGTAGATCGAGGATCGCGCCAGTCGCGGCGCGACAGCGGCCAAAGACCTCTATGTAGGAGTTATTACCCTGTACTCATATCTAGTAAAGAATTGACTTATCAGTGGCGAGGAGGATGAGAGTCGTTCCAGTGCCAACGATCGCGGCAGATTTGTCAAGGATGGGAAGGGAGGCACCGTATCAGATAGATTGGGCAATACCCCAGTGCTTGCTTGCAAGAGACATTGTCATGAGGGGCCTGTGCAGATCGCGTTGACAGAGAAATTTCATAGGATATGTTTTCTGTCCACACTTACACATACTGTAGGTGAGAGGTCCAGTGAATTTGGCGGGGTCAACACCACCGAAGGTCGGCTCTCTGTTCTTGACCGACCTTGCGGTCGTGAGCTCAAAGAATACAGAGACGAGATTGGATGGGATAGCTCGATTAATAAAAGAGCTTATCTGTGACTGGGGATCCTTGTGCCTGAGGCCGACCGTAGGGTGTCGATCGTGAGGTTGGCTGGGCCAAGGCTTCAGAATATAGAGTTGAGATAACCAAACTGAATAGACAGGCCTTCATGTTCACCCCAAGACGCCCTCCCAAACCATTCTCACAGAAACCAGTGGAGTTCGATACGACTCATATGGACTGGTGAGGAATGGTAATGCATGGCGCAATCGTGACGGTGTCCGTGTTCTCAATTCCTGGGGTGAAATATGGACATAGTACATGCAACGCTTACGAGCGGAATTCACCAGAGAAGTTCCCAGAACCATACTCTAAAGACTAACCCATAGGTATGGAGCCCTAACATGGGGAGTGATAGCCCCCACCCAGGTGTTGGAGCTCCCGGTGTCAACGGTGAGATTGTCCGAGAGGGGTATGTGGGATACTATTGTCGCAATCCAAAGGATGTGAGTGTGAGTGCGAGGGGTCGCGCGTGAGGTTTGCGGCCTGGGAAGGGGAAGCAAAAGCTCAGTACACGCGCGAGTGGGCACGAACTGAGGGGCATCGACGGTAACGACGGTGTATATGAAGGCACGAGAGTGCCGGTAACTAAAGTGGAAAGCGGGAAGAAACGAGGGTGCGCAAACGAGGGTGGCTAATGTAATCAATTGGGTGGGTGTGCACTAGTGGCCGCGCGCTGTAAACTACTGTCCATGATCGTATGCAAACTGTCTGTGTACGTGAATGTCCATGTGGCCAAGTGGCCCGACCTCTAAATCTGCGACAACTATGCCAAGTTAGAACCCACAGTAGGTGGGGCATGCCAACCCCCATGCTGGTTACGTATAGACTGAATTACTGATGCTGTTAGTGATGCGGACGTCTAGTGCACGCTCCGAGGCCAAAGTGCAGCTCTCCTTCAGAAAGCTCTTCGCCCTTTCCTGGTCTCTTCGGACCAGGTCTGGGGTACCAGTGGCATTGAAGTGCCTTGCAATAGACAATGAAATGTTGGAATCGCGAACAACAGTTGGTTTTGCGGTAACAATGTTCAAATTGGCTAGCACGATGATTCTACGGAGGGAGTAAATAGCGTGACTAGGATACCTAGCAAAGTTTGTTGTGGTTAACTAGTCGTTAGCTATCCGCGCATTAATGGAGCGTGTATGTGAGGGACTCGGAATCGGAAGAAGTTGGGCGGCCTCCCGGGCCCCGGGCCGAGAGCGTGGCGGGACTGGATCACGTGGCTTTGAACTTGAACCCGAGTCTTTCTTCTTCTTCTCTTCAACCATCCTCAATGTTATCTATCAGTACGCCCTTCAGCACATCGAGGCCCTTCTTCCCCCCCTTTCCGCCACCTCCGCCGCTTTCGTTTGCCTCCGCAATCATACCGTAGATTTCCTGAGAAACGTCGCCTTGCACGACGATTTCATCTATGCCAGTTGCGTTCTACGTCACTGACCCGCCTGTCGCGAATCGCTGTGCGAACAGCTTGGCGGCTTTCTTTAAATCAACGCCTGATCTTGTGGGTTAGATCAGATAAAGTATGCAGCGATGAGCAGACTTGCCGAACGCCTCTAGACCGCGAACTGAGGTCACGTATTTACGTTTGTTGCGTTCTATCCGTTTGATGATAATCTAAGAAAGTATGAGGAAAGCGAGTCGTCGATGACAAGCGAACGAAACTCACTTGAGAGGCCTTGGAAACGATAAAAGCGTTAGATAAATGGTCGCTCGATGAGACCGAGGACGTACCAAATTCTTCTTCCTCGCCGCGTCAGCTTTTGGCTTCTGCCTTTGCCTCTTTCTTGGCCGTGTCTTCCTCCAATTTGCTTTGTGCCGCTAGGCTTATCGTCCCAAGCTTGACCCTGAGAGCCTCTTGAGAAGAACCAGGCATGAGGGCGAAATATAGCTTGTTCTCAACTGTTGCCAAACTCGCAGTATTCGGGAGGAAACGTGCAGACTAAGCGACGTAATGGTCAATCGAATGGGTATAACCCAACTCGAGAGGTTTGATCTAACCGCCGCAGTAGAACATCTGTACGGGGGGCATTGCCCGCTTCTCTGGCTGGGCGGAACTGGCATCCTCTGTCGTGGCTGGAGTTGACATGATTCCAAAAGAATCTGTCGTTCACGTTCACGACAAGTAAATCTATACCAGTGATTATCGCAGATCCCGTGTGGAGTCCGGTCCGCCACCGCCAAACCGATTCCCCTCTGTTGCGCTATAAAGAAATCGACGGTGATAGTGACACCCAAAATATAACCGCGGAATTACAAAAAGAATACATACAACCAGTTGGTGACTTCTCGACAACACATTTCACTTTTACACCACGCACTAACACACGCAATCCATCCTTCTGATCACGGTTTGCCCTCTGGCTTTCGTCCTGCAGCGCTACCCCCTTCCGGACCCTCGTAGTTTCCCCACCATTCTCCGAAGCCCATTGACCCTTCCCACCGCATCACAGCTTTTTGCCTGCTCCGCTCGGTGAGCCCGAGGGTGGATCATACGGCGCCCGTTTGTCCACCACCCTGTATTCCTCTGAATCGACGCCCGCCCGACTATATGCACCGGACGGCGGCTTGTGAGGTCGTTGCACGGCTTCTGAAGAACTATCCACCTGATAGGTAGAAGAGTCTGCCGGGGGTGAGCTGTCTACGTCTTTGGAATAGGATTCAGCCGAATGGTCCAACACGCCGTGCCTTCCCTACGGGGACTTGTATGCGGCGGGACGTGTGCCGGTGAGGTGACGAGCAGAGAAGAGAGAGGGGTTGATGTGACGTGCACGATAAGTCGCGCGGACGAGTTGTTGACCGAACGGGCGCATTTCCGCTGATGGATTTGGGGGTGTACTGTTAGAGATGTGCGAAATGGTGGCGTTAGCGCTGAAGTCAGGGCGACGCGGCGACCTCTTCATGACATCACGAATTTCTTTCATAAACCCGCTCGTCGAGTTCAACTTGAGAAATAATGAGCCTCAAAAGATATTTTCAGCCAGTGTCTTCCTCTGCCGACTCAACGGGACAGAAGAAGGCCAAGCAATCACAAGTACCGGGTGCATTTATTTGTTTTGGCTCTCGCCCCGTAATGTGCTCATACTCAACTCACGCACCTTACCACTAGACCTTCCTCCAATTGACAACGAGCTTTTACCCCTTCTCGATCTTTCGTCGCCCGATATTTCTTCTCAGGCTTCCATCATAGAGCGTTTTGACACAATTTCGGAACATTTGTTTCAGCGTTCTTACCTGGTCTGTTGCTCTACCAAAGCCGACGGCAGCCCCAAACGGGTACTGTACGAGTTGCTCGAATTCGAGTTTTATCTCATCAAAGTCGACTGTCATTCTGATCCATTCACTCACGATGGAGTGGATCAACGTCTATCGGGCGCATGGTCGGTTCCCATTCTTTGCATGATATCGGACCAACCAAACAAACGTTCGGACTTTTCAGGTACTTCCATCGCGTACCGCGGCACAAAGGCTCGGCCACCTCAGGTCCCCCCGCTTACCGCGGCGGCTCTCGAAAAGGACTCGACTTGACTATCGGGATGCTCAACTCCCCCGATTCCGAGTCCTCCTCGCAGACCCAGCCCGTGCCGGTCCGTGGTGGCATACTGCTCCGAACCCTCCGACGGGTTTCAGATTCGACCGTCATATCGGGGCCCTCCCTGCTCGTCGACGAATTGTTGCGATCGAGCAGGGCCGACGACATCCCCGAGCTCGTCAACGACAAGTGGAAGGGCGACATATCGGCCTTCCGAGCGCTTTCGCCCGAGGATCCCGATTCGAACCCGATCACTCTTTACGTCGGCGTCAAAGAGACGACGTCCTCGCCGCCCCAGATATACACGTCTCCGCGCATCGGCATCGAACTTTCTCACCCATCCACGCGTCTCAATTCCTCGGATCAGCGCGTACGCTACGTCTCGAAGCCGTACCGCTACTTCATCCTTCCGCACCTGCTCACCGCGAACGGCCGCGGCCAGACGTTCCTCGGGGTCCGCAATCACTGCGTGGACGTGCTTCAGATTTCCAAAAAGTCGTTTCTCGCGGGAAAGATAGCCACCTTGACGGGCCTGAGAGCGCAGACGGTCGACAAATATTTGAGCACGTATCAGGAGGCGCTCGAGACTGGAGAATTGGAAAGCTTCATAGGTCTCCGTGGCAAGGGCGCATCTTCCTCTACGGGGACTTTCTTGCAGCTTATGGGTGCTCTGCAGCAACGCGGATTCATTGAATAGGTCCTTTTTGCAGGTAACCTTTGCCATCGTACTGAGAATAGTTGGGTACGGTGTCAGGTGTCTTCAGGACTACGATCGGTGATCGAGTTCGTCTCATAAATTTTGTTTCCTCAACAACCACGCGGTCCATTCCCTGCTTTCCCCTTGATACTTACATATCCGTCTAGTTTACCATTTCCTTGACATATGCCGCAAACCCATTACAATTGTAAAATGCGGTTATGCACAATTTCTACAAGCAATCATGTTGCGCTTTTGAAGCTATACCATTACTGGCACCGTGACTACAGCCGACACAGACGTCAAGCGTCGGTTGAGTCGACAATATAGGCCTCAAAGTCTCAAACTTACCTTGGTTATGGGCACGGCAAAATGCGTCCTGCATGCTCACATTGTCATTGTATCGCCTCATTTGTCCAGGATACGACATCAGGGTCTGTCAGCACGGGTGCCCCCAGAAGAAGTAGGATACAGTTCGTCTCGCGAAGCAGTACGTAGCTCGATGTGAGTTGGTCCATCGAGCCCGAGCACCACTGGCATGAACAACGCTGACCATATCCTCAATATCCCGACCTTTCAGTTCCTGTTTCTATAAATGAGAGAAAGGTATCGCTCTCCAAAGAGACGCACACGGGCTGAGGACTGCGCGGGCGACATTCACGGAGGGTCTGAGCTGGACGACCAGCCGAGTGCAAAGGGTCAACAAAATTCTGATCCCTTATTCACCCCCAAAGCCTCCTAGTTAAAGCCGGTCCACGTTCTGAAGCAGCAGCTGCAAGCGCATGCGAAACTAGGATGGCACTGGCATCGTACGAGGATGGTTTTGAAGCAGTCAATTGGAGACATTTGATGCCCAGGAAATAAAAGCTGATGTTGTCGTTGCATTGCTGTCAAGGGTTTATGAGAGCGCAACGCTAACTCACTGGCAGCTCTGTCAAGCTTGGAAATGCTACCACGTGACCTGGCCATCCCCGGCAAAACCCGAGACGAGATAAATGTGTAGAAAATAATTTTAGACTTAATGTTAGGAGGGAACAAGAGGACGTCCCGGCGGTTTATTCACAGTTTTTATCCCCTACGAAAGAATTTGAACTGGTTACAGTTTATTCACCGTTATGAGGTGCAAAATCCGAGACGGCATGTTGACAGTGTGGTTGGTTTTCCCTCACAGTTCCAAACTCGACCCACGGCAAAGGTGAGCGAGATATCGTTCTCAGACGCACTACACCAATAGCTAATGGCTAAATTATGAAAGGTCATGGCAGTCGCGCTTCTCCATCAAAAACGAAGAAACAGGGGCTTAGATCCGAGTCGGCACTATTTGGCTACCGACTCGGACCCATTCGTGTTGACGTGGGTGACGGGAGTGTGGACAATAATTGGATGCGCATAGACTCTTTTCCAGGGCTTCCTCTAGTTGAACTGTCTGTTCAGTTTTCTTTGTTTTTATGCCAGGCTTGACTTCCACGGTACAGCGTATCGAACTGGAAGACCTTGAATCGATCAACTGCTCAAGTGGCAAGTCGTCGCGCTTGGCTTACTTCAATAAGCCAATCTCTTACTGAGCTGACAACTGACAGTCACCCAACGTGTCCTGTGAGAAAAATCCACGCATAAGATATACAGTAGTTGCAACGTGTACGGGCAACCCATAATGCCATCCGAGAGACCATGGTGAAACATGTTACAGCAAATAAATAAAGGGGTATGAGTTCCGCACTGTATCAACCCATTTTGAACATTTCCGCCATATAATCTTGTACACCTTCCACGAGGCCGACTCGAGAGTGGCCTCCCCACCGCGTGAGGAGGAACGCAACCCTTCCGTGCGTTCTATCCTTGGAGAACACCTCCACGCGCCCTAAACGCGGAACGTCACTCGCCAAAACTAGCTCTCCTCGTAGCGCCTTCCGCTGTTCAGATAACTTGACTATATGTTCCGCGACCTCGTCTGATGCTCCTGCCATCGCTGCTGTGATATCCGGGAGCGGCGGCAAGTGTTGCTCCAAGAAAGCGTCGAAAAGTGTCTGCGAGTGCGAATGTGGGATATCCCAGTCATTCTCTGCGTGCACGATCAACAGAGGTACCTTCAATTCCTGCGGGGAGAAATCACATGGCGACACTTATATCAGTCCCCATCACCGAAGCGAAAGTAAGAAGTCAGTCGTCTGGACGAGGGAACGTACCACTATTTTTTCGAGCGAGTCAAATCGATGAACCAAGAACCGCTTTACAAGATCTGTCATATACAGTAGTCATTTAGCCACTTTCCTTTCCTCATTCATCACCCATAGGGAAAAGCTTAGACTCACTGGCAACGAAAGGGAATGTCCGCAGCGGCGCGAGCAGCGGCACTAGCCCAGCGATATAGTATGTGTCTAGCAGCGTCTCGACATTGCTGAACGGCGCGAGCAGCACGACCCCACGGGGCCTCTCGAGGGCACTCTCCTCGAAGCCTTGCTCATCTCCGCCTAGCTGCTCAGCCTCGAGGGTGCTTACAAACTGTACTGCCACCCCCGTGCCGAGGCTGTTCCCAACGACGAGCACGCTTTCCGCTGGTGCTCCGCTCTCGCGGAGCCAGTCCCACGCCGCGCGCGCATCGAGCGTCAGTCCGGCCTCGCTCGGTGTACCCGTCGAGTCGCCGAAGCCGCGATAGTCCGGCGCGAAGACGTTTGCGCGAAGACGGGCCGCAAAAGCCTGGTAGTGCCGCACGCGCGACGGCAGCGCGCGCGTGTCACCATTCCCGTGGAAGAAAAGAACCGTCGGATGGGCGCGCAGGGCAGAACGGACGAGCTCGTCGGAGGAAGTGGAAGGAGATTGGAGGTCTGCCTTGTTGGAGGCGTAGAAGGGATCCGCGAAGGTGAACCAGGCACCGAGCGTCTCGTTATCGGCCGTATGAAGGCATACGTTCCGGGTTTTGAATGCTGCGATAGCGGGGAATAGTGTTGAAGGGAAGCGATGGACGTGGGGAAGCGAGGTTGGGGATTAGAGCACACGATCACGATTATGAGGGGAGAGTTCACTTACGAGCAAGGTCATACGTCTCCGGCATGTCAAACCGTACGAAAGGCTGTACTTTGATGTTGTTCATGTATATCAGTCTGGGGCCGAAAGGGAGTGCCAGGGTGGTCACACGACCAGATGAGCGGTAGGCAAAATAACCAAATTGCGAAACTCACTGTCTCTGCATGAATGGAAATGTTCCCAGCGCGACCAAAACAATATAAAGGGTGCCGAGGACTAGGAAAAAGCGGCGGGCATTTTGAAGGAGGTTGGTATACCGGGAAATTTTGGTGGCCATAGTGGGCTGAAGGACGAATGAGAATGTGGGGGAAAGCGAACGAAAGGCGAAGGTGAGAATAGGTTAAGTACCGTGTCCCGGCTCCGGATGTGGTCCCTGGTCAATTTGAAATTAGGACGTTCCATGGTAGAAAAGTACGCACGCGTCACTGATCACATCAGACCTTATCCTGGTTAGAACTCTTGATCATTATGATACACACGACCAGAAAGCACCCTATTTTTGCTTTCGCCTTCCATCAACTATATATTTATCAGGGCGAAAGTCGACCATGACCGCCACAACAAAAGCCCGTGCGACACGGTCCCATCGGCAAGATCCGTTGCCAACTCCTCACGGTGACGACTCCCAACTTCAACTTGGGACCTCCAAATCAGAGGTTGAGGTCGCCTCGATGACCATTGTTCATTGCATGCAACCTCGACGACGCGCGGAATCAGTGGCATCACCCCACACACTCCCCACACTCACTAAGCACCTCCTTTTTGGTTTCTCCGTGTAACCAGCGCTCAGGCTGTCTTCGAGACATGTGCCCCATGTCGGGTTTTATCTCCATGAATCGTATTCTCCTTCACCTGACCCCTACGACCCAGCAATGCGGCGTTCCTAAGACCAATTTTCTTTATGGAAGGGTTCACACTTTCTGAACCAGGGCCTAGCCTTTGTGCATCGCCGCCACCAGTGGAAGGCGTTTGTGGAATATCTGTCAACCCGACATCAAAGACCCCAATACTGTCCTGAATCAACTTGTCTTGAAATCCCGACTTGAGTCGTCCGTCTGACATGAAAGGAGTCTGATCCTTGGATACGATATGTATGCATGTGCGGAGAACCATTCACTTCTTCTCTCTTCTCCAATTCCTTCTCCAATTCCTCGCTTGGCCACAGTCGTGTGGACAAAAATTTTCAGCCCGAATAGGACTTGCGCTAGCTCTGCGCCACCTTCCTCTGCCACCTTACGGCACTGGAGTGGTCCAGTAGTGGTCCCTGCCCCTCCTCCAATTACGGCATCCCAATTCTCAGGGACTGATTAATACTGATTCTTCGCCTCAGCCACAACCCCACACCATCGTCCCATCCGGCGCACACGACTGTTATCTTCCAGTAACCCCTTGCACAATCCGCTCTCGTCACCAGTTTCCTCTTTCGGCTGCCTCCCCTCAATCGGCGTGTCTCCATCGGACATTTGCGCCATCCCTCTCTCTGGCCACGGTGCGTTGCTACCGGTCGGTGTAAGTCCGTCGCCATACGGCGTACTGTGCAGCGGCCTCAGATACCATGCTTGCTGGCACTCCTGCGCCTTGACCTAGCTCAAGACTCTCAGTGTTTTACTATAAGTTGAACGGAGTCCATTGAAATATCAGATAATCATCGACGGATGTGCTAGAGTCTAGAGGAGAAGGAAATGGATTTTGGTACAGGTGTTATCACATCACACGTTAGCGCTTTAGCCCCCGCCCTCAATCGCGTACTTCGGTCGAAGGCGGAAAGCCGAGGGCCGGAGTTGGCGGACCGGGTACCACCAGTAGTAGCGACGGTGTACAGTGTTGGCTGCAAAACTTTTTTACGCAACCCCCAGCCCACAGCCCAAATTCTCTACGGCAATGCTCGCCGAGTCACACAGTGGCGACATGACTCCTCCCGGAGGCGTCGAAGGGGTCCCTACTTCCTCATCATCTGCGACGTTTGCAACTGCAACGACACCACGTAGATCCAGGACTGGGGGAATCTCAACTCGATGGCATCTGTCGGGTTTACTTCAACTTGAAATCGGTGCGGGCATCTTGCGGGACATACGTGCCCGCGCACCTTGGTACTGGAGCGACTGGAAGGATGCATGGAATTATAGAGTCCTCCCGGCTACTGCCCTCGTCTTCTTTTCAAAGTGAGTTCCGACTTTTAAGATGTTTTCTTTCTTTTTCCCTCGCTTGGCACCTTCCGCAATCAGCTGTGGGACCCCGGGCGGACTCGTTCACTGACCACTTCGTCAGTGTGCTCCCAGGAATCGCGTTTTCCCTCCACTTGATAGAATCTACAGGGCAATACGGCGTTTCTGAAGTTCTGCTATCTTCCTTCATGGCATCATTTATCTTTTCCGTGATCGGCGCCCAGCCTTTATGCATCGCCGGCGTCACAGGTCTGTGGTTTCTCACGTGTAGATTCGTGGGCCAAAGACTCATTCAAATCTGGAAGGTCCAATTACAGTTCTGAATCAGACCATCTATAGAGTCATTGAAGGTCGAACCGACTCCCCTAATTACCTGCACTTCATCGGCTGGGTCTACCTGTGGGGTGCAATATTCCACTGGATTACAGCTGCACTAAACTGTCAGTCCCATCGCGCTGGACTTTATTATTATCTCCATCTCATATCTTTTTGGGTAAAATATAGGGTGCAATTTCTTGCAGTATGTGACGCTCTTTTCCTGCGATACCTTTGGCTTCTACGTCGCCTGGACGTACATCCAATACGGTGTTCAAGTTACCACGCACCAGTTCGACGATCCAGCTTCTAAATCATCTGATGCGGCACTCGTCTCTATCACTCTCGCCCTCCTGATGCTTGTCACCGCGTTCCTTTTCAAGTTTCTTTCCCGTTCGACACTTTTTCAAAGACATGTTCGCCGCTTCTGTGCCGATTACGGCATGCCGCTTTCCCTCATCGCGTCCTCTGCCATGGCATATTGGGGCCGTTTCTACGATGCGCACCCGCTGACACTCCCCATCGGCGGAGCGTTTCAACCTGCGCATGGGCGTTCCTGGTTCGTCCACTTCTGGGAACTCGACGGAAAGTGGGTTGCACTTGCGCTTCCATTCGGGTTCATCCTCTGGGTACTCTTTTTCTTCGATCACAACGTCTCTGTACGTCATCCTTCTCCCCCCTTGACTTTCACATCGTAAGCCAAAAATGGAGCGTCTTATTGGGCATCGCATAGTCGCTGATCTCGCAAGGATCCCAATTTCCGCTCCGCAAGCCTGCCGGGTTCCACTACGATTTCGCGCTCCTTGGCCTGACAACGTTCCTTGCGGGCCTCCTCGGTGTCCCAGCGCCTAATGGTCTCATCCCGCAAGCGCCGATCCACACGCGCGCTCTCCTCGTGCATGATCTTGAGCCAAAATATGAAAGCGTACTTGGTGACAAAAAGGACGACGGGCGCATGCGCGAGGTGCCAGTCGCGGTCGTCGAGCAGCGTGTCTCAAACCTTGCTCAAGGCTCGCTATGTCTCGTCCTTCTCACCAAGCCGTTCCTGCATGTCCTAAATCTGGTCCCCCAAGGTATAAGATCCGTTTCTTTTGTTGTTTCCAGCGTGCTGACACCCTCGCATGATAGGCGTGCTTGCGGGTTTGTTGTACGTCTCTCTCTCTTGCGCGCCTTTTGCACGCGAGTTATCCCCGACAGAGGCTGATGGTCACATTCTCTTAATTTTAGCTGGTACATGGGCCTCGATGAACTCTCAGGGAATGGGATTACCCAGAAGATTCTCTACTTCCTCACGGATCGTTCAATGACTCCATACAGCGAGCCACTCCGGCAAGTGCGCAAATCGCGCATCCTCCTCTTCGTCGCAGTGCAACTCACCGCCTTTGGTGCGACATTTGCGATCACGCAAACGATCGGTACGCCCCTTTGCATTTTCTGACGTGTTGATATCGGATGGGTCCGAATGATCTATCGCGTTTGTTGTTTGTGTGTTATGCCAGCCGCGGTCGGGTTTCCCATCATCATCCTGTTATTGATCCCACTGCGGACTTTGGTGGTCCCGCGCTTACCGTTCTCTCCCGAGGAGTTGGCAGTCCTCGACAGGCCCACCGCGTCTCCTTTCGTGAGTGGCCTAATTGAGTGAGAGCCGCGGCTGGCAGCTGACTGTTATTCTAGACTATGAAATCAGTCAGTGGGTTCTAAGGTCTCGAGGTTCTGAATCGTCGCATTGCCACCGACCCAGGCTTGGGGTACGAAAAAAGAATGATTGAAAGAGCTCCTCTGTATATCCCACGATGCCCCTGTAATGAGGTCTCATATTTCTTGAAATTTAGAATTAGATTCAGTCTCCCTTACTGCCAAACTGTTGGCCAGACTAGGTCCCAATTGGTAAACCTCAGCGTCCGATTAGGTCATTCTCCTTCTCTCGGAATCTAGTGGCTTTAGAGAATATTCTATTTGCAGCGTCTTGGGAGATCCTATGGAGTTGGATGCGCCCATGTCACGCGCATCTGAGCCTACGGCCAGCCATGGTAGCCTTCCAACTAAGAGTCTTCCTCTCGTTCGCTGCGTCGTCCACCTCTTTCATGCCCTTCTCGCACTTCCTACCGCTACGTTGGGACAATCTCGACGGGCGCGTCTGACACCTGTTGGGCTCAGGACTTTGTAAAGGTGGTATCAAGACGAATAACGAAACGATGAGTACTACATAAGTGACACATTTACATTTACTGCATCATCCACGATGGCCAGTACTACTGTGACTACAGTTGTGGTGTACTTGACATTACACAAACGTCCGTCCTTCGGACAGAAGAAGTGACAAAGTAGGACAGCGCGCGGCGTAGCACGGGCACCCGGAAACAAATCTGATAGATACGACTCAGAGTGGCGCCCAAATAGACTTTTTTTAAGAGAAAAATAGTTCATGTTTATGTTCATGTACTGTACAGCACTGCAAGAACCGTACTATTCGACCAGGTGACGTCTCTCGAACGCCCGACTACTGTAGGGTGAACAAGGAGGCCAATTTGACAGGGGAGAGAATTCTCGGAACCGGACCCCCATTACTTGGATAGGTTTAGGAGGGCTAAAAAGAATTTATCACCTTTGAGTTGTTCAATTATATTGTTCTTTGGTGCTCAGCTTTGAGAAACGACCGTCGGAACGAAAACTCCGTACATAATGAAGGTGGTCGCAAGTGAGATGGGTCAATGCACTTTTTTATTCGTAAATATAACACAAGATACCACTTGTAGTGTTCATTACGTCTCTAATGGTGACTTCAGGGAACAGCCCGTCCGCTGGTATGAGCGAATTCAGCTATGCAAACGAATCAAAACAGGTGTCTTTATCTTAGTGTGGTCGGTACTCACGCTGAGGTAAGGGGGACCACCGACGGGGTGCTGACGATATGTATCCAAACTTTGAAGTGCTTGCACGGAACCACCAAAGAAGCTATTGGCATTCTTCGGATCACGATGTTGCCAGTCGAACCATACTTTATCAATCATCTGTAGTGGGGCACAGCAACGGTCTAGCGCCAGGTTAACCAACTTTTATTTAGGTAGTCACTTACAGCATGATGCATAAAAAAGAGCGGGTCTGTAAAGCAAAGTTCCATTACCGCATGCTGGTAGAGGTTTGAGATGGAACGGAACAAGACGCACCGTTCGCTGCCCACATGGGGCCCCGTGTACAATTTGATGGTGCAGTTTGTGGGCATGTTCCGCCTAGATCGCTAGAGGTCGCATAGTGTGAGAAATGTTGCAGGTAATACGACCCTGAGGGAGCTCACCCGCCCACGATCAAGTGCAGGGCGCTGTGAGGCCCCTGGGTCCCATAATGTTACATCAGAAAGAGGAAAACCATTCAAAGGTCACTTCCGTGTATGTCCTTACCTCGAACTCCCCCAGAGCCGCTTGAAAGCCTTTGTAGTCCCCCGCGGAAGTCTCGTGGATAGCCTCAACCGCAGCTGCCGAAAACGATGTGTTTGCCTTCTTCAAGGGATGCAGGAAGAATACTAGCCGGCGGTTGTCAAACGGTTGGAGTGTGAAGTTGCGTCGCACAATATGAGACGATGGGTACGAGACATGCAGCCCACTGAAGCCTCCATCAACTACGCTGAAGTCTACATTCGGGTCACCCCAGCCACCTAATCCGCTCACAGGATCAGAGTCCTTCCAGAACGACGATTCATGGAAGTTGGGTGCATCTACGTGGAGATGAGAAGCTTAAAAAGTAACAAAGATGAATATGTATGACCGATGGTCCAATTCCAATATGGCAATACGCCGATATAATTACACTTGCTCTTGAGTGACTCTTCGAAGACGTGTAAGTACCAGCGGTGCCAGGGAAGAAATTGCCCCGTAAAATGTATCTGGAGGAGCGCAGGTTATATATCATTGGATCTCAACAGGATTAATGCCCAGCGTACCCGAGTATTCAGGTCCATGTGTAGGTATACCAGATCTATGGAAACGCACTTCAATGTCCCGAAAGAGAGGTAAGGGTCAAGATAATACCATCATAATAGGAGCTTGATGCGTTGACAGGGGGGATTAGCGATACCGAGGGGTCTACTGATGGGGCTAAAGCTGGGTCATGAGGCAGGTGTGACAGGCACTGTAGCCCGAAGACCGCATGAGCATGATAACTATCCAGTCTGAGAGTGGCGATATTACGCACGTTGACAGCACGAATCCATTCTGCTTTCTCATGTGTGCTGAATGCTCTCCATTCTCTGCGTATGGCTGGCTTGCAGGAGCGGTCTTTATAAGAGTATGGCTGGTCAGCCGGGGACCAAAAGGTGGCCAGAGCGAGGGAAAAGAGCCTCAGGATGAGCATAGCTGGGGGTGTGTGTAGATGTGGACGTGGGCAACAACCCCCAGTCAATTTATCTCCCTTGATTCAAATAGTGGAGGTTTTTCCATTGCACCGTAGAAGGCGTTGGATAACCAAAGGAGAGACGGTTGACACTAACAGTAAGATCAGGAGTGGCGAACGCCGACGATCTAAGCATCCGATGATGATGCCGATGATAATGGATGCACAGTACGGTTCGTAGCCTGGGAGTGAATCTAGGGAAGTGAGCTTCCAACTTATGAAAAAGTAACACAAGTAAAAGCAAAGTACCGCTAGAGAACTATAAGTGATATCAGGCCAGTGGGGCTGATATTACACAGTTGTCGTTCAGCATGTCGAACGAGATATTTTCAATCCACGCAGTTTGATCTCGGCATTTTCAGCACCTCAGGTCTTCGACCCGTTCGTGTCCTGTGGACATCTTACCTTGAGCCAAACGGTGCTAGATATCTACAACCCCTTTGACTTTGAAATATTACAAACCTGGCTTTTCGTACTAATAGTCCTGTGATGCGTCCACGTTCCAATCGCCGTCAGAGTATACCCACGGCCTGAGTTTTGAATCACCGATTGCCTTTGCGCAGGGGTATTCAGTACGGTATTCGGGGGCTTTTGTTCTCTACTTCGACTTCTAAAGAAGTATTTGTGAGCCACTTATTTCTACTTTGGCTACAGGTGACACTGACAGATGAATCAAGTTGGTGCTTCTTGACATGATTATGGAACCACCGCATCTGTGACCCTTTTCTTAGAACTCAATAGTCAAAGCTTCCAGTGATGGCTCCGAGTCCGCACGTGGGGAAAGGGACTATGAGACGCACACATCTCCCCTAGGTATAGCCTAGATGTACTTTGCAAAGGATTAAGATCCAGTTACGGTCATGTTCGATTTCCCGCCTGTGATAGCACCAAATCTTCGTCACTGTGTTTGATAGTCGCGTTCTGGTGGCGTCCATGCATTTCGGAAGAGGCACTCTGAAACCCTTGCGCTTGTTGAGGGGTCCAATAGAAGTCGTGCACGTAATGCGTTGGCCCGAGGAATCGCAGTTTTGGACCTCGATCAGAAGACGTACTCGAATTACGCACCGTTACGACAGCACACCGGGTCTTCCAAATCAGGATATACTTCAGCGGGACTAGATCGAGGTCACTGCTTGCCAAGTGTGAGATACATTTTTGAGTGAGGTTATTGCGTGGTCGTGTAAAACAACCTTGTAAGCTAGGCGTTCGCGGACCTTGACTAGCTTGACTCCCTGAGCGGCATTTGCGGACTTCAAGCGGACTTAGTCGGACTTAACCTGAGTGTGAAGCAGGACAGGTTCCGAACAAGGTCCGTCGTCTTCTCAATACAATACTGTGCCGCATCATACCTCACCGCAGGAACGCCGAGAGCAGAAGCCGAGAACGACGTCCCCAGATACTCAAATACCTTATTGAATGGCGACACGTTCAATGATCCAGGAGCTCGGCCTGCGGTGAGGTCGTGCCGGAAATTGCAAAGTACGGCCTGTACGAAAGCCGCTGATGCGGTGTTGTTCAGTCCGTTCCACCTCCTCAAGGGGATGTCCACCAGGAACACGATGACATGAAGTGCATGTGTAAAAAAACGTAGCTGCCACGCGTACACTGCGGTCTCGTTCTAGGTCTGCGCATCGCAATATTTATGGGGTACATTGCTTACCTGGTATTTATTTCTGTAATGCGGTATGGCCAGGTAAGGGCGCCGAGGGAGAACAGGACATCCCATCCTAGTTAGGGTGCAGAGAAATGCTGTGTAAGGGGGCTGCATAAACCTAGATTACGTACTGTATGAGCGATCAGGTCACAGGTACGCGTTAGTGCGCTTGACGTACGACATGCCAGGCAGTGAGAGCATCCAGCAATTCTCCCCGGTAACAAGACGGTGCCATCGCTCTGCGCCAATCGTAGCCAATGTCTGATACCCATCAGAATCAGAGACGTCTACAGACGCAAACTTGCTTCCACGAAAAAAGAAACATCCAAATGCGCAAGGATTTGTGGGGTCGGATTGCACCCAGCAGAGAACAGTGGGCACCTGCCTGGTCCACCTTTTGCCTTGACTCGAGCGCGTGGGGGGATGTACCCCTACTAGAGGTTCAGAGAGACACCTTCTGCAGGAACGAAGGTAATCACTTTCTTCAGGTTGTCGGGATTGACATAGAGGGATTACGGTGATTGCGGCAGCATCACCATCATGGAGTAGTCCTGCGCGATGGCAAAGGACATCCTAGACAAAGTCGGGGCAATCACTGCACAGAATCGGTGTTCACGTAGCGATTGATATGGAACTGGCGCGGAGGAATGTGGGCCCGGTGGCGTCAAAGACTCGGACGCGGCGCCCACGGCACGTGAAGCAATGTGTTCGACGTCATGGACCGTCCACTAGATGGCATAGACTTATCGTTTTCGAACCGGGGTGAGGTTGAGACGCACTGGTAGGTACTATCCATCCCGGTGTATTGCCCCTCCCGCTCCGAACTCCCGCCGTCCGACGAGCTCCAGGAGTCCTCGCCATTGGGGGCAAAGTTGAACACCGGCTGCTCGAAAAGGCCGATCTCCACGTTGTAGTCTACACCGGAGGGAATGTCGGGAAGGGGGAAATAGAGTGCGCAGCGATTGAGTGGCGACAGATATTTTCCGGAAGGTGTTCGGGGCAGCGATGTTTGACGCGTGGTTGTTGGAATTGAGGGCGTGGGCATAGCTGATGATCATGCAGCAGGAGGGGTCATCCGTCGGTGATGGGGGTGGAAGGCTGGGTACGGAATCAGACATGCGACTTATAGTCGAGGTGGCCATTGTCTCCTATGTCATAGGAGTACTCTCGCAAAGCATCAGCTAGTTCGATCTCATTCAAGTTCTTAGGTTCGACGTCTCTTACTGTGACACGGAGCTGGGAGTTGGTGATATATAGCCAAATGGACAACCGCATACTGCCTTCAATTGAACTCCTACAAGAGTAGAGATATGGTCCTGGAAGAGGACGAAGCCGTAGGATGGGACAAACGAATATGGGCTGTAAGAGGGGTACCTGGAGACCCTTCGCGCAGTCGCTCCAAGCTTCCGGTTCTACCGTTTCGGTGATAGAAAATATCTACTGTGGTCCTCCATTTTTCTTTAGTCGCGCACTGGACTTGATGATCATCGTTCCCTACATTTCCCGGTTTAGGTGATGACACGGAAAAGTTTACCCAGAGCATCTAGAAGGTCTTCGTTCCTTTTTTGCTTTATCTGAAAATTCGTATAAGGATGTGAGGTCATTGCTAGTGGGAAGGTTGGTCCGATTTTCATTGTGATGGTATCGAGGTGAACAGCCGTTTTGTTTACAGCAGACGCACACTGCACGTGCTCGCTTTACGTTAACGTTAGAAGTGCGTTCCGCGATAACGACGAAGGGTGAAAGTATTTTCTGAGGAAAGCGCATGAAGTGCGTTGTCTCATCTCATCTACTGTACGCTGTACTGTACTGTACTGTACTGATATATCCACGTCACCGCCACCTCGCGTTCTCGTTCCACCACCGATCGCCATCGCCAACGCGCCTCGTGCTATACCTCTTTCTCTTTCTCTTTGTCCTCACTCATTCCGTTTTCCTCGCCATCGCCCCTGTCATCCCCTCCACTCCGACCACCGCCTCAACCTTTTGTTTCGCTCCCAGCCATGGTCGACGCGGTCCCCCATTCGACGCAACCTCGCCTCCGTGCGTAGCAATGGATTTCGTGCGGCTCCGGTATCTTTGACAGTCCGTTGTTCCCCCTTCTGGCTGTTGTACTATATACCACCTTTGGTAAGTGTTTCCCCTGACTTTTCGGTCTCGTGCTTTTCACCTCTACTCGTCTTGTGCTCCTCCACGTTCCTTTCCTTTCATTGCTCCCCTCTTGTCTGTTTCCCTTTCATCATTACTTGTTTCCTGTACTCCCCTATCTTCCGGTCTGTTCGTTTGCTTACTCTTAGATCCCAAGGTTTCGGACGGTCTCTTGTAGTTTACAAGTGCTCTGCATGTATATAAGCTGGCTTGGGACCTTCCTGTTCAATCGTGACCTCTCCCCTAGCGTCTTCTCTTCACCTTTGCGTGCCATCGCCTAAGTTTCTCTCATCTTCGACTTATCGACGTTGGCTAGTTGACTGAGCCGCCGCGCCTAGCAGCTTCGATTTTCGCGAAAATCGTCTTCCCCCTTTCGTCTCATCTCACCTCAGGTCCAACGACCGCTCCTTTCCCCTTTCATCCCTCATTCCCTTTAATCGCGTGGCTTGTCTATAGTTGGATTAACCACATCTTTTCTCTCATCTTTCTAGGCTCTGGTCTGCCCTCGCTACTCACGTGTGGGACTCGCAAATCTCGCTTCAAAATATCCATTTGAATCTGTTTTCGCAGCTGAACTCGACCATGCCGGCGGATGGATTGTCCCTGGGGGGTCACCATCGGAGATGTCCTAAACACCACATGTGGAATCTTGTGTTTTGTGTGCGAGTAAAGGGCGCACAAACACCAACGACTTTCGCGATCACCATCATGATGTAACGAGTTATTCTATGGAGAATCCAACTTCATTTATCGTGTCCGACTTCTTCATCCGTTCTACCTATCTCTTGTGTAATCGTTGTAAGTTGCCTCCTTGGTGTGTTATTACTCAGTCAACACCGGGAGACTCGCGGCGAGAGGGCTCAAAAGAGGGCTAGCGCGAGCTCAAGACGTTATCATGAGGGGACTCCAGCGAGGGTATGCAGGCTGACTTGAGGACGACC
>Ga0307510_10001292_pt1 | contig 27286 bp, 23 predicted proteins | sample 12_EM_MG_FD_207224 | JGI IMG/M metagenome (GOLD analysis project Ga0307510, IMG submission 207224) | Populus trichocarpa ectomycorrhiza microbial communities from riparian zone in the Pacific Northwest, United States - 12_EM | ecosystem: Host-associated > Plants > Roots > Unclassified | place... | reverse complement strand
GTAACTCTTTTTTAATAAGAGATTCCACTTAAAAATTTAAATAATAATAATAATAATAATAAGCACAAATTATTGTTAATCCCATCAATTTATACAGTTCAAACTCTTAAACAAACAAAAAAAAAAGGTTAAGAAAGAATCAATTACCTCATCGTTTCCGGGTGGCTTCTTTTGAAACCCATTGAATTTCACTATCTACAAAACCCCAAATAGAAAGGGAAAAAAAAACATGATTTCAAAGTTGGAATTAGATCCACCAAACAACAATAAATCAACAAAAGAAGAAAGAAACCTGGATTTCGGCAGAAGGAGAAGGAAAATTGAAGTTGTCGGAGAAAGAAGCGATGGCACACATTAACGCCAGTATAGTGAGGGCGAACGTTAGCAACACGTTCGCTCTGTATACGAACGAATGCATTGTTTCGATGTCGTTTATACAAGAAGAATCTTATTATTTTGACACAAGTAGTAGTAGTGCTATTGCTATATTTCCTTCTTCCTCTTCTCTTCTATTCTGTTGAATTGAACTGATTTCTCTGTGTGTTTGCGGTTTTTGGTCTGAAATCAAGGAGGCGTTTTGTTTTTTGTTTTTTTGAAAGAAGAAGAAGAAACAGGGTGAGTTGGGTGTTTTGGTGCTTTTGATTGGCTAGTGCACGTCTCCTATGCAGAGGCCTCTTTGCTTACATGGCAACTTTAGTCAAGCATCACTTATCTGGGCTAATTACAGTATAATCCCTGTACTATGCAACTTTGATTGATTGAGCCCCTATATTGTTTATTTGATGTATTGAGTCCCTTTACTATCTATTATATCTACAAGGGCCCTCCATTTATATCCATTTGAGACGTCAAGTCTAGGTAAGAGCTAGTGTCAAATTTGTTAATTAATGGATGGAAACTTACAAAATTTAATTGTGGAAGGTCAATTTTGATTTTTTTAAAATTAAGATATCAATTTTCAAATTACTAGATGTTACGAGATATTACGAATCTTAAAATTAACAATCATAATCCTAAAATTTATGAACCAGCCTCCAGCTTGCATATTGTTAGAGTTTTTATTAGACAAGCTGGGCAATTCACTCTTTCGCAAGGTCATGTTGAAATATATTCCCCTCAACCATCTCAATACAAAATTAATTTTAAAACACATTTTTAAACGACAAATCTAAACTACATCTCCCGAACCCATTGATGGAACTATATAATTTATATATATATTAATTTCTTATTATAGGAGATTCCATTTGCTGGTATTGTTGATCGAAATTTTCTCCCTACTCACTGCTCTCTCTTCTTAATATAATCTTTCTATTATAATTTTCTTCTATTATATTTTTTAGCTTTTAAATTTAAAGGAAAAAATTCATTTATATTAATCGTTCAGATCTTATGATGGGATAGAAATGAAAGTTACAAAAATTTTAAAAGCACAACACTGAAAATAAAATATTCATATGAAAAGATTCTAGACATCTCTTTACGACCGAAGTACAACAAATTGCTGCGCGTAGCATTTAAAATTATAATAATAGTTACTTTTTAGAATGATTTTTATTTAGAAATATATTAAAATAATATTTTTTAAAAACATCAGCCTATCAAAATCATAAAATAAATAATTTAAAACAAAAAAATAATAATTTTTTTTTAAAAGCACGTCAAAAGAAGAAGTAAAGAGGATCCGATGATGAGTTAGAAATGGAAAGTACCGAGATTTTTAAAGCAGAATACTTGGAAAAAAATATTCATATAAAACGATCCGGAACACGTACGTACCTTCTGCACCTCCTATGAAGGCAGGAAATTTTGCCTATTGGCTACCCTGAGGACAAACAAAAACGGAATTTCATCCGTCGGGTTAATTTTTGGCCCTCTCCCCTTTAACCATTTCGAGTTCTGGTTATTTTCTATCCTGAAGACAACACGAGCATAGCTTTTCCATCACATTAAGCTAAGCTTGTGAGAAATCTGATAGAGCTTTATGGTATTAGAGATCAGCACATATACAAACTGAATATAATAACGAAAGGGTATTACCCCTTCATATTTACATTGAACTCTACAGGGCAAAATGACGAGAGAATGCAACTACAATTCCAAAATAAATTACGAGTGTTCACACTATTTATATATTTTTTTTTCTTTCTATTTTCTATTCCTACATCTGTGTCAGCCATTTGCCTAGTGCTCTCAAAAAGCATACAAAAGGAGAAGAAAAGGAACCTTCATTGTCAATGTGGAATATGTCTTTGACATATTATCATGACTGCCAGAATAGCTCAAAATCGTTACTATACAGTGAGCGGTCTTGAATCTCCAGATTTGCAACGTGCCAATTTATAAGTTGAGACTGTAAGATTTTACACACAACCAGTCCAGCTGGAAAAATCCACCATTCACTTTCATCCCTGCACACAACCGCCACAGAGGGATCAGTGTGGAACCGTGATATCAGTCCTCTCTCACTCCAACTTGCCAATTAACTAAATTTTCTGGAAGCTATAGAATCAACTTACATGCTAATACTCCATGTCTGAAAGGGGAACTTCTTACTCGAAGATGATTGACTGTTATAGTGAATATATCCACAAATAAAAGCAACCACCTGGCAGAAAATCAAAGGAAAGGTTAAGGGATTTATTCCTTTCACAGAAGATGAAAAACAAAGCACATGTTCGGCAACTGAATAACTAGCAGCAAACATTATGTTGGGTTGCTCATATGATGAAAGAATGAAAGTCTGACCAACTTGATATATATGGCAACTTACAACATTAATCAAGGATGTAACAATCCACAAAGCATAGATACGTGCAAGGCCTGCAGAGCGCCTAGGTCCATGACTGAATAAAGCATTGATTCCCGCAGGAAAGGGCATAAGAATGCCAAGAGGTAAAATAAACAAAACCAGAAAGACACCCGCCAATGAAATTGAATACAGCTGGAGTAAAGTAAGCAACACTAAGCTAAAATCTCCTAAAAGAAGAGTAGAGATGACCAAACCAACAAGATCCTGCAAGAAGACAAGAACGAGCATAGATGAATTTGAATTGCTGGTAAAATTAACAAGATAATGAATACGTACAGAACTCATTGATACAAAAGCTACCTGATGGCCAACAGGTTTAGTGTTATGAACTATGAATGAGATGAGGTAAAATAAATCCCTCTTCTCTTCCAGCATTCTTAAGCTGTTAGTATCTATAATCCCCCCATAAATCCTTTTCCGCCGCATGTAGTTGTCCCTGTTTCTGTGGGCTTGGGATACAAACACCTCTTCTCTCCAATGACCAGATGGATTTTCTTGGTTTGTGTTCTTCACGAGGCTGGAAAAAACCAAGTCAAATGACATTCAAAATTAAACGCATGGATATAACCATACAGAAATAACTATAAATATGTGCACCTTACAGCTATTTTCTCTAGAATCTGCTGAAAGCTCACCATAAAGGTCAAAGTGTTATTTAATTGACATGTACTAGTATAGAAAACCACAAGGTATATGTCATACAACCTCATACTCCATGCATGTTCTTTACTGCCCCTGCAATGAATGCATGTCTAAATTTTCTACTACCATATACTCTAATCTGCTTGTCATAACACACAAATTGGTTTATAGCTTTTTTATGGCAAACTTGAAAAATTGCAATATAGTCACCATTTCACCACTTCCACACTTGCAATGATTCAGAATAAGGACAGCCCACCACAATATTATACACCTTGATTGACACAAATTTCCATACTGAACACAGACTAGTTGGCTCCTAATATTGACAGGTTATCGGGATAAAAAATCAGGAGGCTAATCAGATAAATGGAAATTATACCCCAATAAAACATAATAAACCATTACCATGAGTCTTCTTCAATTTGTTTTGCACCATCAATGCCTTCAACAGATGTATGTTCACTTTCTTCTTCAACAGCATGAACCAAAAGTCCATACTGGCAATGACCAGAAGTAGTAGCCTGAAACCACGCAAGATCAACATGCACTCCATGGTTTCTCAAAGCTGGATTAGCATGCGTTTCAAGCCATCTAAGGACAGGTCGAAAAGTTACTATTAGCCGCCCACGACAAACCAAGCGCAGTTGTGCATTCAAACCAGCAGCTATTCGATACCAAGTGGTAGAAGGGACCATCTGCAAGCCATAAGGTAAAAGGTAAATCAATTTTGAGCTACAAATTGCAACGTGTTGATTAAGCTCCCTAACCTTAAAAGTGTAAATGACAAACTTGTTAGCATTGAGTTCTTGGAAGCAGATGCCAAACCTGGCTCATGAGGCTGGTAAGAATATTGTCACTTTGAATTGAGAAAGGAGCCATGTAACTTCCATCACCTCCAAAAAGTATAGACATTGGAAATCTTTGATGTAGGCGAGCAGGAATATCAGTTCTCTTCTCATCTCCACCAAGGTAGAAATCCAAGTATCCGAGCATTAAATCAGAGGTTGCAGCTACCTAGAGAACAAAGACCATATTTGAGCCAAATATTTATGATTCTTTTACACAAGGTCTTAGGCTTTTGAAGGAACATAAAACATGTTTTAAATCCTGAAAAAAAAAGTTTCAAATTGATACACAACAATAAAACATATCACCCTCTCCATTCACTTAAAATAATATTCAAACAAAAATGTACAATAACAATAAATGGCTAAACTTTTAATGTATGTGCAACAAAATTTGAAACTAATAGAACCAAAAGTAAGCCACATGGCATGCACGTTTTGAAGGGAAAAGGAATAGAAAAAATGGGAGGTGTGAATGGGCAAAAGAAAATCACCACACAAACAAACCTTAAGCCCTTCATAGAGAGCCCGTGAACGGCAAGAGCGCAAGCAAGCATGGTCATACTCCGATCGAACAAACTCTCGCAGTCTTTGCAGTTTAATTCTCCGTCTCCATTGCTGCCATGACCATGCAAGGGGGTATGCAAGAACAGACACTAAAATGTAAATTGCACCTTCCCACCATTGATAAGCAGCTATACCATTAATCTCATCCACAAATGTATTGAATGCACCCTCATATCTGATAGACCATCATAAATAAGGTGAAAACATAGCTTTGCAATGATAATTGATATCAAAACCCCAAAGTTTGGCAGAAGAACTGAGCCAACTGAGCCATTCCTGTAAAAAAACAGTATGAGAATTAACTTACACAATCTCTTTTATTTGCTCAGGAGGGGTATGGGGAAGATGCCAAGGCTCACTGAAAGTATTACGGCCCATAAAATACATTCTGTGCACATGACTCTGAGACTCCTCAGCTCTATTTGTTTCCAAAACCTGAAAAGTGATACGCAACTTGTCAATCTATACATAAACTAGTGAAGCCCTCCCTTCAAATTCTTCTATATAAAGATCAAGGGAAGGGAGATATCCAAGGCCTAAGCTGGGTTCTAAATACAACTTTTAAATGAACAGAAATTAACATGCTGAGACATGGAGAAACCTCATTTAATGACTCTAGGAAGGGAAAAGAATGATCTATCTGAGAGCCATGTTGAGTGGGAGCTGGACCAGGTAATTCATCCACCCCAACAAATTTCATCCGAGCAACGCTGAGCACCAGCGCTAAGAGGATGAGGAGACCCAAAAGAAGAAGACAAAACAGCCATGGCCCACCAAACGTGTAAATCAACTCTTCTAGGGCTGTATAACAATGTGGCATGTGAAATCTCTCCGAAACACATTTGTAAGGACATGGAGTTTCAGCAATACCACCTGGTAAAGCGGACAAAGTGAGGATTTGCACTGTTTAGCATTATGAACACAAGTATAATGCATGTGCCTGCAAATGCATGGTGTCTTCCAGCATTGTGTGTGAAATCATGCATGCCCGAACCTCTGCAACCCCTCCCTCCAAATTATTTGTCCATCTCAAGAAAATTCAACTTTAGCATACGTTTGTTGCTTTGACATAGAATAAAAAAGTTTGTGCGGTCTAGTATCTCCTTTGCATATAAAGATGAATTTAGGAGATGGTAAAATTTCAGAGATTAAATTTTACTATGAAATTATACAAGTTTCAGGCAGCCAGCCACCCCAGTATGTCGTTTTAGATCAGGCAAAATGCTTAAGAACTCCCAACTTTAAAATACCTCGAACAGCAATATAAGCAGCACGACGAGGAAGATCATCAGCAGGGCACGAATGACAAAGCACTCTACTAGATCCAGTTACATTCTTATATGTGCCAACTGGACATTCCTGAAGAAGTACAGAAAAAAAAGGAGGAGAAAATGAAGACTGGAGAATACAGCTTTAAAGTAGTTAATAATTGTTTTAAACGAGATGTCTGAAACTATCACCAAAAGGATTATCATATCAGAACACCCTAAAAACCTAATACCATTTGTCATGAAATTGATACCTTATTTCTGATTAGATGATTGCATGGTGCATTTATATGGTCTAAAACAATTCACCTTCAATTTTTTTACCTTGCTACAAATGCAACCGACATTGAACATCACATTATTTTCTCAAATACGATTATATTCAATGATAGCAAGATTATAATTCCTAACACCCACGCATATACTCTCAACATAAGACATGCCACTTGCAGTAATTAACTCAAGAAGAGACATGCGCAGATGAAATCACAAAGTCAAGAAATCATGACACTACCTCACAAAATATTCCATACAGCCCCTTTGGGCAAGCTTTTCCCGTCACTGTTCCGTTTTCCCCAGCATGACCATCATCTCTTCCCAATCCTCCCCTGCAATGAAGAGTGAAACCCAATCAGATCAAGAATGCACATCTCAGAGCCAACAGTTAAAATTAACATCAGTAGTTCAACGTAGATTATACATTCACAATGCTCAAGGTGCAGAGGGCAGACTGCATTTAGTAAAGGATTCAGTCCCTCCAAGAACTCAAAACAAAAGATAAAAATCTGTTTGTGATGGGCTGAAGGGAAGGTGAATATGTATGCTATTTGTGATCTTTGGGAAGAGTCAAGAAAAAGCATATGGTAAAGATAACCTAATACTTGCTCACACAGCAATTTATAGCTTCCATTCGGTTAATGCCTGAAATATAATATTAACAGAAACATTAACGAGCAATGTTTTAGGAGGATCATACAAGCTTTCTCGGTAATGAGTTCAGCATATGACATGGAAGCTCTATTTGTCATCCTTGCCTAGTTTATGCCAGTGCGTGCAGAAGCCCCACTATATCTTCCTATAAGTTTATGTGAGTGTGCAGATTCCGTATGCAGATTCCGTATGCAGATTCATATAATCAATGAGCAATATAGTCCCTTACCACATTGGCTGGTGTCTTTAGCTATGTTGAGACAGCAGGTGGACAGCACCCACTCAATTACACAGCCAGTCACTCAACATCTCGTATCAAGTAGCTCATATTAAATATCTTAAATTCATAATTATTGTTTATTTGACCATTCAATAACCAAACTATTCAGCATCCTTGTTAGTCTTTAAATTCCTGTGGTTTCAGACACTGAATCCTTCTCCTTAACATTTGTCTTTCCTTCAAAATGGCTTCTAAACTTCATTAAAATTCATAATAAATAGCTTTTGAGACTAGACTAAACTAAACCATAATTCTCAAGTTATTTTTTTCCAACAGCCTCTTGAAAACTTAATATTAAGAACAAATTAATTTTGAACATCAGGCAAATCTAATGATCAAAATATAGAATCAATTAAATAATCAATATTATCTGATAAATTTTCACTGTGTTTTCCAATATTTCTTGGAAAAAGAAAACCTTGTGGATCAGAATTATCTGGCACCACCAGAAAATGCAGTGTCTAAATAGATCATATAGAATACAAACCAAGTGTGGATGCTTCCATTCACACGAGCAATGGGCTGGTACATGTCCCCAGTTGGAATGTCTGACCAATGGAAGTGAACTCTTCCACCACCACCTCCACCGCCCCCCTTTGGACTACCATATCCCCCAACACTTGAAAGTACAGCATGCTCCCCAAGATCTAGTGTATGCAAGAACAGAAGAATAGTTCCTCCAGAACCACCGCCAGGACCTCCAGCAGTACCTTTCATGACAACCAGTTGGTCTCTAGTGATTCCTTTAAAACTTTCACCATCAACTCTGACTGAACCTTCAACAGACAAACTTGACAAAGGATGCTCCAATGAACCCATTACTGACCAGACAGGTAGACCAAATGAATGAGTGAATCGGTTTTTGAAGGTAAAATAGCAAAGGAACACAAACACAACCAAGTTCCCTAAAATGCAAATGGGCAACTTAACTATGTTAAAAGTTGCAAACTTGAATGCACAAATATTATTATTTTTAATATATCCAGGAAAGAGGTGATCCAAATATCACTCTGTTGAGAGAGATCCCTTACCATATTTCATGCAGAAGGTGACCATTTTCGAATGACACGGATAAAAGATAATACATCATATGTATGTCAAAACAAAGCTGAAAGTTATTAGCTGATAAATTGATCCAAAGCACAAGCTTACCTATAATGCCACCACCTGCAGTAGAACCAGAAGAGTTTTCCTGTCCACTTCCACTACCAAGTTCACAAGGTAGCTCTGCATCACCATATGAAACACCACCATCAACACAATTATCATTGTAACATGCAGACCCACCTTTGCCACCATGGCCGCCACCACTGCCAATCCCATTGCTTAAACCATTACCTCTACCCACACCACCAGTGCAGCCTGCATGAGTACAATGTTATCAGCAATTCTGTCTAAATATGATTCTTCAATGTGAACACAAACTTATCTTATCTTTATTCAAACACAACAAATGAACTCAAGAGTCTTCTCACACTATCCAAAATGCAGCTTAAAAGAATGTGGGCATACATGTCTGTGCGAGGGTATTCAATAAATCTATTGTGTGCAGGGAAAGGTGGAACAAGGAAGGATGGGGAGGGATGAGATTCCATGTAAACTGAAATAGGTAGACAAATGTCCATTAAAAAATATTGTACAAAGAAAAAAAGAGAGTATTACCCATGCCAGATGCACTTATTGTTCCAGAAGATGGAACAGATATTGCTCTTGCCTGATTAAAATGGACAACAGATCCTTCTATAAGTCCCTCAACTGTAATATCCTCCACTCGGCATATCTGAAATATATGGGAAAAAAAGTTAGATAAGCTGGAATAAGTAAATTCCAAACCTTATAACATGCACAACTTCTATTCAAGGATCACCTGAAGGGTAAAAGAAAGAGATGAGTTCACATTGCAATCTTCAGGAGGATGAAAAAGTTCTGCAGGGCACTCCTCAAGTTGGCAATGGAGCCTTGGCGTACTACAGAAGTAAAACCACAAAACTCTGTAAGTTCAAACATAAACCAGAGAGAGAAAAAAATCCAACAAAATATGGACTTACATTGCATCACTTGTTGCATTCTCCACAGGACCACGCAACACAGATCCAGGTGCAACCTTGTGAAAAATTAAAAATGCATAATTAGTCATCAATAATTAGAACACAAACTGGTCATGTCCGCACAAACATTGCACAACAAAGGTTTCCGGGATTAGAACCGGGCTACAACAACATTACTATCAGTAGAACAAAGAAAGAAACAAACAAACAAACAAACAAACAAACAAACTTATTGCCACAATAGCTCTCACAAAAGAAATACTCCATCCCACAGTCCCTCAGAAATATACTTGGCGAGAGCAGAATGTTTTAGGAAGATTGCAATTAATACATTGACACAAACTTTCCAAAGTTAACCCTAGTCCACTTGAATATTCAACTCGAAAGTTCATTTTAGCATACAATAAAGGCTATGGGATATTATTGGAAAACTAAAACAATTTTTGTTGACTTTTAAAAATTGACAAAAATATTGAACATCCAAAAAAAGCATGTGCTATTGAGTAAGAACTAATGAAATTAACTGCACCTAATAAAAATACATCTCATCCCAGCAGCCCTGACTGCTAAAGACAGATGAAACAGTGGAAACACTTTTCAAGTACTGCAAATCAAACCAGTTCAGCAGGCAAAAAATTACTATAAAACTGAGAAAAGAGAACAACCTCAACGTGCTAGAATCACAGTTTTCTTCTAAAAAAAAAAACAAAGATACTGAACCACTAAGTAACCAACAAGCAAAGTGAACTTGTAAGCCATCAATACAACTAATTGTTACTGTTATTATAAAACACAGCTTACATGAATACTATAAAAAAGTGATAGAACCAAACGTTGAGCTTCAATCCAATTGCCTGATCCAGACAAATTCAATAGACCTTGACCATGAACCCCCAGATTGGCATTAGAATGTATGACAGATGATTCCTGTTTAACAAAAAAAGGATTAGCATATCATTTGCAAAACACAGCACAAGTAAAATATGCCAGTCACAATGAGAAAGTACCTTAAGAACAACTAGATTGCTAGCCTCAAGCAAAGAAGTCGCAACAGTTACATCTTCACCGCCATCTATGATCATTTTGGAATTCCACATTAAGAACATTTTCACACTCATGCGTAGAGCCCCATAAACCTGATGTGTGAAAACCAAGGATCATGCACATCAAAATCATATTACATACAAGCACAAATAAAAAATGGTATACATAGATATAACAGAATGAAAATCTAAACAAAGCATGGATAGAGTGTGGAATAAGCAGAAACTTAAAATTCTCATTGACACATATATGAAAAAAAAAATACCGTCAGACTAGAAGTGATGATTTTAAAAGCCATAATTATGAAACCATAATTTCACTAGAAATGAAGAAAAAAGCATATTAAAAAAGGTTAGAATAATACTAGAGATGAGTTTCAAGTTTTAGTTTTTATAAAAGATTAACAAATGAGTTCAAAGCCTAAAACGGTACCAAAATGTAGATGTTTCCATGCATAGACAGAGAGTAATATGTGCATAAAAGAGCATACAAAGGCATAATTATGCAAGGCAAGAGCCTGCAAAAGGGGAAAAGAATGACGGGTCAATTACTATAACATGGACAAGTTGAGAAGTGATGAAATCTCCAAGACTGATGTGGTGCTGTAGAAGCAATTTCAGCTCTCAAACAAATTCAACAGAAATCTGAAAGCTATTCTTTTTTAGGCATGGACAAGCTGAGAAGTGATGAAATCTCCAAGATTGGTCCAGTGTTGTAGAAGCAATTTCAGCTCTCAAACAAATTTGACAGAAATTTGAAAGCTATTCTTCTTGAGGCTTTACTACAATATGTTTCTTATTTAGAAAAACTAGTTACTTCAGGTTATGATGAATTTAGGGTTGCTTGGGAGCTTTATGATTTAGAAATTATTTTATTTCCAATTTAGTTTTTGGTATACTAGGGTTCCTGAAGGTCCAATAGACACCACAGCATGTTCTGTACACATTCAATGATGCAATTGAAGATGAGAAGGATAAAAGGAGTTGGGATAAGTATGTAACTTCAAGCTATTGACAGAAGAATGGAAGCTTTTGTACTGCTTGAACATTTCAAAACTTGCGGTCAAGTTTTTCCCAACAAAGAGAGAATGATGCAAGGGCTATTGAAGATCTCAAACAAATTACCTTTTAATAAAAGCTGTAGAATTTATTTTTCTCAAGTTCTTATTCTATGTTATTTGTTTTTCCCCAGGACATCTAGTTATCGTAATCATTGCGTATTTAGTATTAATTACGAGTTCCATTGTCGGGACTTCACTCCCTAATTGTTATGGTCTAATAGAGATTTTGGGGGAGCATCTATATGAGGAACCATATTTTGTCGTGTGGAATAGAGGGTTTTGTTGACAGAGAATTGAGAATTTATTTCATTTTTTACTTATTCTTTCTATGTTACCCTATATTCTGTCCTTATTTCTTATCTCCTTTCTATTCCTTGTTTCCTATAAGAGAAACCAAAGAAATGCACATACACAATCAATGTATAGTTGTGGGTTTTTCTCAATGCTGGCTGAACAAGTACAGTAGTAAGTGTGGGCTTTTGCTGCATTCATGAATTCATCAATGCATATACACAATCAATGTATAGTTGTGGCTTGCCTTGATTACAGAGTCACTCATTAATAGCTCTTCCGCAAATAATTCAAACTCTGACGAAGCATAATGAGCTAGCCCAAAGCTTAGGACTCCACTGCATAACAGACTTATTTGTCCTTGGACCTACATATTCACCAGGATTAGCTTAAAATGCAATTATATCAACAAAAAAATTACTTAGCATCTTATCAAAAATCCAAATGCAAAAGATTGTGGCAAAAAAAGATAAGGATAACTAAGATAACAGAAGAGTGCAACAAGAGATATATCCTCTCCTTTGAGAATTGATGCCTTAAACCCACTCTCTCAAAATTCTAAGGTGGGCCAAAGAAAAAATAAAAAAAGCCTCACCTAGAGCTCCAACAGATCCAAGAGCCAGTGCAAACTATCTTATATAGACACGAAGAATGAAATATAAAAAAAGCTTCACCTAGAGCTCCAACAGATCCTACAGCGAGTGCAAGCTATCTTATATAGACAGATATACAAGAATACAATAGACATATAAACCATGGAAACGAGCCTCTCAATGTGGGAATTCCTGTAACTTTCCAGTTACACCATTGTTCTAAGCTTTTCATCATTCTCATCAAGTACAATTTTAAGAATTTTCAGAATAGTTGTGCCTGAATGATGTTACAAAGCTGAAAACTGACAAACAATGGGACAAATGGACCAAAAACGTTTGCTGAAGTATATGATATATGCATGTTTACATGTTATGCAGGAATTGGTTATATGTCTGGGCCTGTATGCATGCACATATAGTTTTTAGTAAGAATTCATCTTTTCTGCCTATCATCATATGCATGGGACACAAAGTATTGCACATTCTAAAACCAGCACTTCAGATACTTCCTATTTCTGCCCTCTATTCTTTTCCTTTAAATGTGATCACCAACCACCCTAAAAAATAAAATTTCTTAATCTTTGCAATTTCAGATCATTCATGTTTCTGCACTTAATATTGTTCCCATTTCTGCACTCTATTCATTTCCATTAAATGACACCAACAACCCCTTCAAAAAAAAATGGTCCTAATCTTTTCCCAAGGCTAACAAATTTTCACACATATAGAAGCTAAAAAGTAACTCGAATTTCAACAACCTGAACACGACTCCAGAGCAATGGAACAGTAGCCCTGGCATGATTTCGAACATAAACATTTGTCCAGAGAGGCTGATAAGGAAACTCCAAAAGAAGTGTATCTGTATCTGTTGACATATTGTGATTGCTCACAGTAAGGCTCCGGGCAACAGCATCATATAAAGTTCCAGCACCACCTGCATTTTCTGGACAACCGAAACTATTCCCTCCTACAAACATAACAACAAAGCACAAAGTTTCAGTATTTGCCAATTGAGAAGTACAATTGAATTGAACCATAATAAGACAAGCTCTCCAAACAATTCACATTGTCACACTTTTTAAAGTCATCTGATACACAGCTAGTAATCACACCCCAATAATTATATCCAAACAAAAATGAGTTCAAAATAGAAATTTTGAATTATAGGAAAAGCGTTTTGCAAAATTTTTGGAACAACAAAAGTATAAGGCCAGGAGAGAAACAATATAATAAACCCAGTACCATGTTCCATCCTCTCACATTCATATAGTGACTACATTTGGCTGACATGAACAAGAGAAAGACAAACAGAGAGAGAGAGAGATACAATGGATCTAGTGAATGATTTCTCAAACCAAAAGGCTTATAACTGGACAAGACAAAGACTTCAAGAAAGCAATTGGGCCGTGAACGGAAAAATACAAGTGTTGTTTAGAATATACACATTGAAAAGCAGATGATAAGAGGTGACCAAGATGAGGAACAATGAACAACATCGTCGAAGGTAACAAAGACATACAATGACAAAGAGAGCAACATGTTCTGTGCTTCAGATTAACGTGTGCAACACAGAACAATCAACATAATTGTCCAGCATCTACAACAGTGAATGAGATACTGTGTGGTATATTAAGACATTTATGAGGAATATTTTGTCCAGGATGTACTATTTTTCCTTTTCTAATTATGCCAGAATACTCAAGTCCATTGCTGTTTCAAGGCATCACTTTCCTTGATTGATAACATATATAAATGAAAAGAAAAAAAAACCCAAATGCAGATTCCTACCTCCAAGACCACCTTAAAGGAACTTTTGACATAATTCCCATAATAGAAAACGAAAAATGCAAATGCTATGAGCATGAATGAATGTTCAAACTACCTTTTAGTTAAACTTGAAGATTTCAGTCTCTGATAGGAAAGCACCCACTCAAGACATCAACAAGTAATGGCAACTAAAACCAGGAATTACTATTCGGACAAGTTTGTTCACAAGATTTCACCATAAAAATCTACCCGTGACAAGGAAGTATGATGGGTCTCACCATGCACAAAAATTTGAGGGTCGTCATGCCTACTGAAAATGTCAACTGAAACTCTTCCACCACCGCCACCAGCAAAACCATTGCCTCCACAAGCGCTTATCCTGCCACCTCCAGTCCTGCTCTTCAAATAGAGATAAATCATAGAGACATTAAAACCCAATGGTGATACCATGACTGCAGAAAATGCAAGTTGAGAAAGACATGGTCAACATTGTAACTGCAGCTGAGTCTACCATAAATACATGGATAATATGATATTAAATAAGTCAACCTCTCAAACTTACTCCCCATGCATGCATGGATGCTCACACACATGCAGATATTCTTTTAAGTTACAAGGCATTCATGAATAAACAGACACATAAAGATGCAAAGCATATATGTACATTTGATGGCCTTGGTTATCAAATCCTTGTATAGTTAACTCCGTCTCCACCAGCACATAAATTGTAACTGCATTTGACATGCAGGAATTTAGAGTCTCGTTCTCCATAGAAACATCATAACTAAAGGCAGGTATGGATAAGTAAACTATCCAACTATCCATGCCATCCAATGCATATGCCACAAATATACAGGCAATTGATTGAGATAGCACAAAACAGCATCCACTACTTTGCTAAAAATCACTTCAGAATCAAGTAAGCAGGGCCACAGAATAGCTAAAAACTGAAAGTCAGTAGACCAAGCAAGGCCACTATATGATAAACATTCACTTATATCCGGCCTGGATAATACAGTAAACAAACATAACCAAATGGAGAGGCGGTCACTGAATTCTTTCAAGTAATCGATAAAGAAAGGACATCTATGAAAGGAAATCAGCAGATCTTCCCTTCATTTAACACAAAATGTTTAATTAAAGCAATATGTGAGGTCTATTTTATGGTAAAAATGGCTATTGATTCACATTTACCCTTCGGAGCTGATGCTACATCTTATATTGCATAAATGAGTAGGATAACTATAACCTTAAAACACTCTTGATTTTTCCATAAAAAGGCTAATGTTAAACTCCATTATCTTCATTACAACTTACTTTCCACAAAACTCTTTCACCAGCCGTCCATCAGCTGTCCATTAAACAATCTCCATTAATTCTTTCCAACTTCTTAAGCCATTAAACCCTAATCTCCTCGGCAACCAAAACTAAATAATTTCAAATTAAGAACTCTACATTATTGCACAAGGCTTTTCTAACAACCTTTTCATTAATCAATCTTTTCATTTATTGTTTTCCAGGATTTAAATCCATAAAACTCCAACTCCTCCAGCCACCAAAATTTCCCAATTACCCAATTAAAAACCCTATATCATCCCAAAATAAAACAGAATCTTAACAATAAATCTAACACAAAATAAAGTAATGAATGCAGTTGGTAAGCAAGTAAATTACATTTTATAAGCCTTCAAAAGTATGCTCCCACCCGAACCACCACCTCCCTTGACACCCCCATAACCACCATCAGCCAATATAGCTCCATCCACAGCCAAATACTCCTTCACTTTCATTTTCACTCTCCCACCTCCTGCCCCTCCATAATCCACTTCCTTACTCGTACTCCCTCCTTTACTCCCATAACTCCAAGGATCCTGCAAACTTGACCAAGAATACGCATCTCCTCCCCAAATATCCTCCGGCAACTTCTCTTTATCCACCAAACAACATGCCCCTCTCCCTCCATGCCCTCCGCCCGCCCCTTCTAAGCCCTGTGGTGTTCCACTCGTTTGCGGGGGAGGATCTCCAGCTAATCCCGTCGTATTCACAACCGAACCATTAAAAAAACTAGCGTTATTCGCCACAAGCTCAAAAGTCCCAGTCACAATAGACGAATTGACTGATAAATTGAAATTCCCTGAGACATTTATCGTTATTGAACATCCAAAATTAGGGCAATGAAACCTCACACCAGGATGGATATTAAAATCTCCTTTCCCTTCTATGTACACGTCACGAGTGAGGTTCACATCAGCAACTATTTGACATACAGTATCAATCGAACCGATGCCTCCGAGATCGTCAGTGCAAGATGCCGACGGTGGATGCGGCGGCGGTGGAGGTGGTGCTGGTGGCGAGTAGTCTTGGTGGAAGAGGAGATTGGAATCGAAATCAATTACCGAAAAGGAACCCGATTCCGAATCCGAATCCGAACCCGAACAGAGAACTCTAAGGTTTGTGGTTAGGGTTATTATTGTAATTAAAATGGGTATAAAGGTGAAAATGAACTGAAACCGAGCCATTCACTGGTCGTGAAAGACATTAGAATTAGAAATTAGGAGTTGAATGTAAATGGAAACATTGTATTGTGGAATTCAATATCATCATGACAAAGAAAGCGATGAAATTTCTTCCTTTTTTTATAGACGATTGAAAACCCTAGAAATGGATTCTCTGCAAGTGGAAAGGTTTTTGGAGAGAGAGAGGGAGAGAGGAAATGACAGTACACAGCGGACAGGATGCGAAGAGAGAGAAAGATAGAGAAGAGGGGCGCTTTATTGGGTGTGGTTAGATGTACGATAAAATCAACCTCATGTTGGAATTGTGTCGAGTTTTTATTGATTGAAATTGTGATGGTTTTCCGTCGGTGTTGGCTGATTAGTGATTTGACCAATGGGACATGCTATGTAGACTATTTTGATGAGATTGAGTGCGTGCGAATTTTTTGGTTTAGTGGATTCCACGCGTATGAAAGAGCGTCTGACGTGCTTGAAATTTTGATCTGGTAGAGAAAAAGGAGTGCGTGTAAGGGTTTAAGGCCCTTTGCGATCAAATTCGTTGCTTTGGGATTTGAGGTTTGTTTTCACACGCGGTTATGAAACAAAGGAGCGTAAAATGTAGTGCCCAAAACCAGTAAAATGAGTTGAATTCGTTAAGGCAATATTAAAAAATAAGGGAAAAAATTAAAAATTAAAAATGTAAATTCAATATTACTCATTAAGGTGTTGTTTGTTTTCATAAAATATAAAATATTTTTATATTTTACTATGATTGTTTCTTATAAAATATTTTGCAAGAAAATTATTTTATATAAAATAATATACAGTTAATATTTAAATTTATTTTATTTACTATAAAACATTTCCAACTCATAAAATTTAAATTTACAATATTATTCAATTATATTAATAATTATCTTTATCTCACCATCGTCATTATCTCCTTCTTCACCGTCACCTTTTCTTTTATCACTATTAGGATCATTTTATCATTATTATCTTTTTTATTTTTTTATTATTATCATCACGACTATCATATCACAACTGTCACGACTACAACCACCTCATCATTATTGACATCAACTCATCATTACTATTATCATCATCATTATCTTACGGCAATCTTTTTCTTCACCATCATTATTATATCATCGTAATCACCATTATTATCTTGGCATAACCATAATTATTAAAAAATATTTTGTATGGAAAATACTTTTTGGCTAAACATTTAAAAATATTATACAAGAAAGTAATTTACATGTAAAATCCATCTATAAAATATTCATGCAAAACAAACGAACCCTAGGACAATAATTTAAAAGAGAAAAAAATGGGTTGGGGTTTAGCATATGGACTCGGCCACTATGTACATCAAACAGTAATTGAGACCTCATTTTACTTTCTCTTTCCATATGATAATTGTTATTGCAATAATATTTATAAGTCACACATCTTGAATTTATCGGGAGCACTTGGAAATGTGAATCAACTTATATTTTTAAAAAGTTAATTTTTTTATTAAAATTAATTTTTATATATATTTTAAATCATACACTAATTTAAAAAATATTTTTTAAAAAATAAAAAAAAATATTATTTTAGCATAAAAAATATTTTAAAAAATAATTGTAATTACACTTTCAAACAGGAATCGATGATGCAATTCACCTTATTCCCACCACATGTTTTCATAAAACTAACCTTTAATTAGCTTCTATGATTTCCATAATTACATTTAAAGCAGGTAACCCAACAAAAAAAAATTAGGGTTCTTTGTATCTTAACCCTATTTCAGCCAATTTTATACATTTTTATGCTTGTTGATGTTTTCATTATGCTTCTGCCAGCATCACCATGCAGTAACGACCATGAAAACAATTCAAAGCTATGCCCTCCCCGGCATCGTCCCACACAGAAAGAAAGGGTGCTGATGAAAGCAAGCGATCGCAATTCAACAATGGATTGAAAAATCATTTAGAAACTTTACTTGAAAAACGAGTAGAATTAAATCAGTAAAGACTATAAAATCAAATTCAAAACTCCACTCGAAAATAAATAGGAATAACTCAACAGTAAATTAAAAAATAACCCGAAAACTCTGCTAAAAAACGAACAAAACCAAATCAGCAATAACCATAAAGTCATCTCGAACTATGTTTGAAAACAAGTGACGTGAAAGTGGTGTTGAATTTCTGGATATAATGGCCGTCCAAGTGATGTTGAATTTGTCGTGTACTTCATAGAAAATAAATTGATAGCTCTCCTACACTGCCCCAGCCAGGCAACCATCCCAACATTTCACAGCACATGGTACTAAAATTCGGAGCTCAAGTATAGCTCCGAGAGGAACTGTATAAACTGTTTGTGGCTTCGAGAAGGACTATAAATATACATGTATCAGTCACTATCCCCCTCCCAAGAAATTGAGCGTAAAAGAATGAAATATGGAACATGTATAATGTAGTTCTTCCTGTCTGGTAGAAGTAAGAGATTTACTGCAAGGTGGAGCCGGTGTGGCTGGTGAGTTAATTAGAAGATTTGTAACGGAATAATGTGGAGTCTCGGGAGACTCAAACTCAGTCAGGCAGCTTTCCATGTATCTTCGAATCTCTTCGAGATAGCAATGCCATCAGTGCGTCGAGGGCAGGTCAACTGGCCTATTTTGCATGGAGCAGTAAAGACGAGACTACAAAATCATATAACGACTTAGATTTCTGCGGATTCCTTCATCCCTTAGTTTTATCATGATTTTTTTCTCAATCTTCCTCACACGCTCTTTGCTCACACGGAATAGCCTCCCGATCTCTGCAAGTGATTTGGGTTGATTGTCCTTGAACCCGTATCTCAGAACCATCACTTGCTTCTCTCTTGAATCCAAACCTCTCAAGAGATCATAGATTTCTTCTCTCATGTGCTGCCTCATGACAGCCTCTTCAGGATTCTGAATTGACATATCAGGGATAAATTCCTGCGTCATGAAACAAACATCATCTTGGAGTCAAAGAGGAGGTCTCAATAAATTGAAACAAGTATTGACAATTAATATGCAGGGGTGCCTCAAATGGTTTTCATATCAAGCTTTTACACTCAAATGAATAGGAATACCCCTTCTGCACCAACCCAAAATGTTATCAAGAACTCCTATCATTACAGCATCCCCCGATGCAAGATATCGATATGAACAGGATACACGCAAGCAAGATAGCCTTACCGAATATTTAGCATAGTGACCTTCTCCTATTTTCTGATCAAGTGAAGCCACGACTCTGAGACATTTCTTAGCTGATTCAATTTTAGCCAAAGATAGACCTGTGAATTTAGCAACCTCCCAGTCATCCGGGTATCTGCCATGGCTGTTGCTGAGGGCTTTTCGAGCTTTTTGTATCTTGTTTATTGACCGGCTTAATGCATACTAGAAAAACAATGAGCAAGAAACCAGTTATCAGATGAAACTCCAGATTTCACTAGTACGATTCCGTTTCTCAGATACATAAAAGAAATAACATACAGGAATTTGGATCCCTCTAGCATGCCGCTCAACAATCTTTAACATAGATTTCCTTATCCAATACTGGACATAGGTTGAGAATCTGTACCCCCTTGTGGGATCAAACCTTTCTGCACCTTGTAAGAGACCCAAATTTCCAGCCTGAAAATTGGAACTTGAAATTTTTTAGCAGAGCAAACTAAAGGCAAGAGTATGTTTACAGACACATCTTCAAGTAATTATTTTTTTGTCTTCTTCCTACTAAATACTTGACCATGTTTATTTTTATTTTATTTGATAAAATGAGATGCAATATATTAATAGAAAAATGAGCCAATTGCTGTTATGGAAGCCAGGTAACAAATAAGCCTAAAGGCAACACAAAAATAATGAACACAAAGGAAGGCAACCAAGTCAAATATGGTCAGCCAAAAACAAGCCTAAGAGATCTAGAATTAATCAGCAGAAAATCAGCACAGAACATTCAGCAGAAAATCATAGTTCCAAGCAGCAGCATTCCAATCTCAAAACTCGAGTAAGAGATGTCAACAACAAGCCTTGTATAAAATAAACCTTTTCAAAAAAAATAAATTAGCACCGAGGCTAATTGACTATCCAAAGGGCGTCAAACTATTAACTGGATTGGATGTTGAATTAGCAAAATGCAGCCATCAATGAAATAAGCAAAATGCAAGGCGAAATGAAATAAGCATAGTGAAGCAACCCAAAATCATCAGCAGCATGGAGAGAGACCACCAGAAATATTAGAGCAGCAGCACAGTCAACACGGACCACCAGAAATCTGCAGCAATGTCATAGCACCCTTTCCTACCTCAGCAAATTCATAACCTCACTGAAGCACACTACAAGCAAAAATCCTAGAAAATAGTAATAATCACATCTCGCAGAACCAAAGATATATCAGACTGAAAGTACCAACAACAGCTACTAAAGATAGCAGCAAACCATATTGCAGACACATGTGATCGTCTGAATTCAGCAAGAGTCTTACAGGGACAGCAGCATGGGATGCTCAGGATTTGTGGGATAAAACTAACAACAAAATCATCCTTCCTAGAAGAATCTGATTTCGCACACTGACATGGAAAGCAGAACTATGCCGCATGAGGATTAAACCACCAAAATTACCAAATGAATACATATTTTCTAGCAACGGAAGATCAATTCCATAACACAAGCTTTTGATGTAGAATCATCAACACAGTCAGATTTGGTTTCGCGCAAACAAAAACCTGAGACTACAAATCATAAATCCAAGAAGAAACCTCCCTATGTTTTCAAGAATTCCTTAAACCTCTTACACTCTAAATAAGGAAAGTAGCTTCTAGGTTTTCAAAAAAAGAAACACGAATTAAGCCTTCCTGAGCCTCTGTTCCAACTTTCTCCGTAGAATAATTTATTGAACCTTCTACATTATACGATCAGGATCATCACGCCATGACAAACCACACGAGATCCCAGGCCTTAAGCAAATAGCTTTCAAGATTCTAAGAAGGATCACCATCAAGTGTGTTACTATCAAGATCGGAAAAAAAACTGTCTGATTGACCTTCCAGTAGCATCACGAATGGCAAAATCCTTTATTATTATTTGTATTTCGAAGAAACTCCAGTGAAGCATCTACTGCAGTGTGATAACAGGCTGCACCTTGAGATTTTTGCACTAGAAGTGATGGTTGGAATTAAGGTTGTTCTACATAAAGTAACCAACTTGGCAATTGAACCGACAATGAAATGAAAATAATCAAAAATATAAGCGGCCACACATTTTGGCAACCCAAACTAACATATGAGGTTCAAGAGTGGTTATCCTTATTAGAACTTCTGGAAAGGGCAGATAGAAGATAAAGATGGTAGGTATCAAAATATTGTTATCACCATAGTTTACTTTTTCAATGGAAACAAACAAAGAACCTAGCCATAGCTTTAAACTAAAATGTCATCTCTTTGGCTAGATCGTGTAGCTATTATATAGTCAAAGGTTCAGTCATTCTGTATGAGGAGGAGCTGATTTCCTTGTCAAAAATCGAAGTCTTCAGTTTTACTTCCATATAAAGCCATTGTCTCTCTTATATTTCATGATCTAAATAAAACTAAAGAGTTATCAGGAAAAAAAGAAATGAATTTTTTTCATTCAAATTATCTAGAAGATGTTCTAGTTCAGAACCCAGAATATATAAGCTGCTATTCTTTTTAATGCACGATGCTACACGATTCATGAAGAAAGATCGAGATAAAGTTGACAAACCTGAATTAAATCTTCCATGGCTATTCCCATTCCCCTGTAGTTTCTTGCAATGTATAAAACTAAGGAGTGAGTGTTCTTTATGAGCTCATCTCGACAGTACCAACCAAATTGCAATTGCTGCTGCAGCACCTTTTTGTCAAGTCCAGTTGCTTCAGCCCAGCAACTTAAACTGACTACTTGTCCGGTTTCTTCCTCTAAAGTTGTTCTGATTCTCTCCAAGTCTGAAGCCACCTGAAACACTATAGCATGAAATGGAAATGCTAATCTTTAAAAAAGGCAAAAGAAAACTGAGCATATGTTATGGAAGTTCGCACAACCTTGACTCCCCTTGTCATTTTTGCCTCATTTCTTGCTATCAAGGATCGTCTACTACTAGAGCTTGATGTTCTTTTCACAAAGGTAGGCTTTGGAAGATTATTTTGGACAGTCTTTGAAGGCAGAGACAAAGAAGTAGTTTTTTTTCCGTTGTCTGAGGCAGCTCTTTCTCTTCTAAATTTTCTTTCTTCCTTTTTCCCAGTGCGAACAACAGTTTTGCCTGTGAGATCACCTAACATGCCATCTGTTTTACTCTCTCCTGTATTCTCTGTAGGAACAGCAGACAAGTCCAAAACATTGGAAGTTTGAAGGGTCCTTGACAGACAGGCATTGAAAAATTCTAGAGCTCCAAGTCTTCCTAATTGCAGCAAAATGTCCCTTTCCAACTTCAGTGCATCCAAGTCAGCAACCAGCTTCTCTAAAGTATCAAGATTGTCCAACAAAAAGCTAATACGCGATGTCATTCGCTCTCTCAAGCGTGTATGTGAGGTAGAAATTTCCTCTTCAACAGACACTTTATCATTACCCATCATGTTATTTATGCTAACATGAGACGTCTTGTCCACATTCATCTGTGAGATTGAAGATCTTGCTCGTCAGAAATCAAATAGCTAAGAACGCTACGAAAATAATATGAAAACAAATCTGAAATCTTAAGTAATCCTCAACTTGATGAATGTCTAAAACACAAACCTTCAGTCTTTCCATTTGCAAGCAATCATTTTCCACGTTTTGTGCTGCAGATGAACAAGCAAAAGACTTGAAAGAATGTTTGTTGAGAATATCACCCTCTTCGGAAACAACAGACAAAAAAGACAGCCTTGCCTGGTTGACAGAAGCCTCCATGCCTCTAGCTGCACCATATTAAATCAAGATTCACTAACATGAATCAAGCATGAAAACTAAGAAAGTAATGATTGTTGGTGGACATAGGTAGCCAACAATCAATCAATGAAAAAGCAAAATAAATCAAACATTTTTCACTAAATTGGAATCCTAACATAAAATTGTAATCTCAGCAGCCCAAAATCAATATCCTACATTTGCATAAAACTATCATTACTCAGGACATGAACTAGTGAAGCCTCAGCAACCAAGTAGACCAAAAAACTGTTCAAGTTCAAATGATAACATTGCAACAACATTTTCAATAAGAGCTATTAGCATGGTACAAAAAGCCAATCTCACATGAAAATTCACATCATTACCAGGGCTATTTAGCTGGCTACATGATTACATGCAATTGAATTCTATACTGAATTGGCTTTAAGACACAGTGAAAGAGGACAGTGAAGCTAATGAACTCACCAGAAAAGGATGAGAACATGGACGTAGAATTGGTGGCAGAGTGAGACTGCATAGGAGAACCCCACTTAGGAGTTAGCCTAAAACCCACACCCATTTTGGTAGAGAAATATCTGAGTCCATCAAGTCCTTGTGGACTTATCAGAACTTAAGGATGGTAGCAGGAAGGAGAGGAGAGAATTCGTGTACAGAATTGGACACAAGTCATGTTGTCATTTCTCCACCACCGGTTCTTGATCCTCCAAAATGTGTCACGAAGTGGAAAAGGTGTCTAAAAATCTGTTAGACGTTGCAGTTATTGACTATTCTGTCAGCCCACCTAAAAATATATGTAGTTTGGATTTGGGTTCGATTTATGTGGGCAGTGACAAGTTCTGTCAGCAAAAACTCTTATACATGGATTTTGAAATAAGCCCAGGACTGAACCCACAGCTCTTCACGACTTCACAGTCACATGTTCGGCCCGGTGTTGTCAAAAAGTAATTTACGAGTGCTACCACCCAAAACCGCGCTTAAAGGAGCTTTTCTCAACGCCGTGATATTATTTCTAGCTATATTTTCCAAATTTTGAAGTGTAGACAAAAAGAAAATTTACCTTAAAAAACACGATTTAGAGTACGTTTGACATGACTTGTAAAAAATAGTTTATGACTTTTGAGTTATAATTTCAGTTGTTTTCAAAAAAGAAGTATGTTTTCTTGAACTAACGTGGAAGAAGCCCAAGTAAAATATATATATATATAGGTATAGGTATCCAGCTAGCAAACAATACAACAGTGAATGCCATTTTTACAAAGCTATTTTTACAGTGGATGAACAGTAAAAATAGGTCTAGATGAACTGTGAATACCCATGTTGTTTTAGTTTCTTTTTTTTTTAATTGTTAATCTAATAAAAATATTATTTTAAAAATAGGTCTAGATAAGTTAGAGCATTCGCAGAGAGGGTTTTTTTTTGCCCAGAAACCTGGACAGTGGAAATCTTGAAACATTAGGGCATGCTTTGAGCAGAAGATCGATGGCACAGTAATAGTAATGGAATGATCGTGGGTATGTTAGCAACATAGCATGCTATCACAATTCAGAAATGAAACATTAGAACTCATGATGGACACCTCCCCCAAGATCGAGAGGTCCTGGCTTCTAGCATGTGCTGTAGCCTTTTTCTTTCACTCTCTTTAGTTTTTAGTGCTGAAAATAAAATAAAACGGACACCTCCATCTTGAAGGATGTTCACGAACTGTGCTGTGATTAGGGCATGAGTTTTCTCTTTTATAGAAATAATGAAAACTGGAGTTTGATTTCTGCGTGTTTCTTCGGTGCAGTGAGTTAATCGAAGGGGAGATACGGATTTTAATGGCGTTTGGGTCTTGGAAATGCCAATTATTCGGACAAAAATAATAATTAATGTTATTGTTGATAGTGACTGCATGGAGATATTCAAGTGGCTCCAATAAGACGTTGATAATGATGTGTCTAGGCAAGTGGTAAATTGCTTCTCTTAGGGTGACTCTTGGTGTTTAGAATTCTGGTGATGTGAGGTTTTCAGATATCTTTTTTAATCCACAATATATTAAAATAATTTCATTATTATTATTATTATATAGCGTCGTTGTTTTCTTCCCCGTGAGTTTTAAGAAATTGTCTCTGATTTTACTTTATTCATCCCTTTTCTTCGCTTAGGGTTAGAGTACAAAGCTTTTTTTCTTGTAGTTGGAAAACATAATCTTTGGCTGGCCTGGAATAAAGTCAGAGTTACGGATTGGAAGGATTTATCCCAGAAAAAATAATCTGATGCTATTATGAATGAAAAAATAATTTTTCAAGAAAAGTTGATGATCAAATTTTCATAAATCAGACATGTATTAACTGGGTTAGCAGATCAGCCCATATTTTTTTCTTCTTATATTTTTTCTTCAATACAGAACAATTTAGAGCTCAGACATGTCAAGTTTCAGGTTGCCTTGTCCGACCAGTATAGGCTTTACAACTATGTTTTTCGATGGATGTTTGGCTATATACTATAGTCGAATAGGATCCGAGAATGATTAACTTGTTCGTTCAAAAAAAAAAATTCTTAGTCTGGTTATTGGATTTTAAATAGTAAAAAAACAAAAAATCATTATATTTCAAAAGTTGGACTCCTTTTTAATAAGGAATGTTTGTTTTTTTTTTTAATTTCAAACTGTTTTTCATTAACAAAAATTATAAACCCCGTCTAGAAAACATTGTATACCTTTTTGTAAAAACTATTTATTACCATAGTTAAATTGCTATTTTGCTCTTTAATGAAAAATTGGGATGCATTGGTCTTTGAAGGTAAAATGATTTTTTTCCTAGAATAAAATTGTCGTTTTATAATTATTAAAAGGACACCCCGTTATTTAAGCAAATTTTTTAACAATTGAATACTTTGTTACCATTGAAAGAAAAAAAACTTAGCTATGATCTAGAGGCATTTTTTATATTTTACTTTTTTAATTATGGTATAATGACTTTATTACCTTTATATTCCAAATTTTAAAAGCACGACTTCAGGTGTTTATTAGTAATTTCATAATGTTTTTTTCATAGTAATCATCTGGTCCTACGGGGAATGTTATTTTTTGATAAATAAAATCATGAGAAAAGAGGGGGGGTGATGACGCATGCGTTACAAGTGCTAGTCGCTTCTCCATCTTTGAGCGGTGCATGCGGCTACCCTTGCTGGTAGAACCATTGTTTCGCTGCCTCGTTTAATTTGTCTTGACATCTTCCTCCTCCCCGCATGGCGTGCACTGTGATTTCTTCCGGGTTGACACTAGTTTGATTTTCTTTTTTCTCTCTCGTCTATCTCTATTTGCGTGTTGCTCCTTAAAAAAATTACAGCAGCCCTTTAGTTTTTTTCCCTTAAGATTTTTTTCTCTTGGTTGCAATTTTTTATTTGAAAAAAATATTTTAAATTAAGAATTATTTTTAATTTGATCCTCCTTCAATCATATAGTTGCTCATATTTGGTTCTTATTCTTTTCATTATTATTTTTTAAAGTGAGATGGTTTATAAAATAAAAAAAATTTGCAATTTTATCCTCTTATATTTTTTTTCTATCAGATTTAATCATCATTATTTTCAATAAAATTTTCATGTTTTTACAAGTTTTTTAGATTGATTTTTTTTTATATTTTGTGCTTCAATCTTAAATTGATTGGGAATTGGATCTCTTGATAAAGCTCAGGGCAGAGATTCCATGAGTTATGATTTTCGAGTATTAACTCAAATCTATA
>Ga0307510_10001291_pt1 | contig 27308 bp, 34 predicted proteins | sample 12_EM_MG_FD_207224 | JGI IMG/M metagenome (GOLD analysis project Ga0307510, IMG submission 207224) | Populus trichocarpa ectomycorrhiza microbial communities from riparian zone in the Pacific Northwest, United States - 12_EM | ecosystem: Host-associated > Plants > Roots > Unclassified | place... | reverse complement strand
CAAGGGCAGAAAACTGTTGGATGACGCCTTGTGCTGTGCAATATGATCCAGTCGTGACGATCCCGTTGTGAGCCCACCGGATATCAAGGATGCCACCCATGGCCTGCAGAATGTCGAATGCGAGAAGAGAGGCCTGTCATCCAAACCAGCATGTCAGGTGAAGAAGACCAGGTAGGAAATAGTAGACAGACCATGTAGACATCAGTAGGCCCTTTGAACAACTTCCATTCGCTCCTTCGAGCGTTCTTCCTGCACCATCGTACATTCCACTATGCAATATCTAGTCAAACCGGACAGACACGGGAAGGGAGGTCGGGCTCACACCAATATAGATCCATATAGCAATCACAGAAAAGAAACTTATGAACGACGCTTCGGCTCTCAGCTATACACAAGATAAGTCCAAGCAATAGAGAGACAAAGGTTGAGTGCCCACAGCCAAGCCGATGGTTTGTCCATGTGTTAGACATGAAATCGTGGGATTGGGGCTGTTATGAGAGGAGAGCGATTGATTATACTGCTGCGCATTACAGACAGTCCCATTGACCCAGACGCCATCATCGGGTGTCGACATTCCTGTTGTAGAACCGGGTGTATAATGGAGAGACGCGCGCTGACACACTGGACCCGATCTGGATGTTGCGAAGGGAGGGGGAATTTTGGGAGGGTCCGTAAAAAGACGGCAGGGCATCCCCCTACTTATGAGTAGACACGTAAGACGCCCAAACAGTGACTGGAGAGATGAGATGCTGGATTAAAATCTTTTGGAAATCCATGGATGTCTCCACACATCGGTGTCCTGATGAAATTGGTGAGAGATGCTGTGTGAGTGTGAGAGCATGAAGCGACTAAGTTGTGACATGCCGTCGGTTAGTAACCGTGAACGTGACCCCACCTGGGACATCGGCTCTGTATGGCGGCAGCGCGCGCCTAGCATACATCGTACCATTTCTACGGTAGTACAACGTGAAGTTCAAGTTGAAATGGCTGAGTTCCACGTCTGCATCCTTTGCATAGGCCGCAACCCCAGGCCCCCGCACTCTCTTCCAAATCTTTTCCTCAGACTTCCTAAGCTTCAGCATTTCACGCTGATGAATTGCGGCGATGGCTGCATTAAGCATGTGGGCATCCGAGTTTTCTACGGCAAGGACACAGGGGAAGTTGTGTGTGAAAAATGGTTTTCATTCCCTAGGTCGGTAATTCTTCTGCCCCTACCACTATTCATTCGGCATTGACAGGTACCTGTCTGATGATCGATGAACGTTGAACCCTTGAGGCTGTTCCACATTCGTATCATACGAATACACCACAGCCCGTGCATCTATGTGGGCATTCTGCGCCTAGTAACTACTAGTCGGGCTTGCAAATTTGTCACCGCCATAACTGGGTTCATGGTAGAAGTGGGCCCCTTGGATCATACTACTCTATGGGCACCCAGAATGATACAGGCAGAACGCCCATTTGCAGTGCCGTATCTGTAGTCGGTTGCATTCGAATATGAACACTGGCACGGGCGACGCAGAAGGGCAGGGGATGACAGTCCAGTACATAGTGTGGTAGCATGCTTCAAGTTTCTAGGCATCTGGACGACAGAATACAGTATAGGTATAAGACCGTTTATCGGTTCAAATGGTCATCGTGTTCCCTTAGATAATAATCTAACCTCATCACAGTGCAGGGGCGCAATTTGAAGGAGGCAAATAGATGCTAGTTATTCAGTTTGGCGTAAACACTATCAAAGCTTGATGGAAAGTATTTCAGGTGAAATCTGATTATACCAGGAATAGGGATGCCGCAGTTCGGTTCTGAACTTTGGTCCGGACCTGAACCTTCAGTGAACCAGACCCAGGTCCAGTCCAAGATTCGGCACTGGGGCCAAACCGGACCCAAAGTCCAGTTCCGGGTTCAGGGGTGGGCCCGAACCTGGTGAACCCGTCCGGACCTGGTCCGAACCTCCGAACCATGAGGCCGGTGCGCAGCTGCCAGCAGTGAGCCCCACATGCACTTCCTGACTTCTGCACCGGACCTCGTGTTTACCCACGTTGCCTCAAACGTGCATTTCAAGGTTCAACACCCCCTCAACCCTTCTGGTAACCTCTGCCCCCACCCGACACAACCCTCTGCACCCGACTTCCTTCCCCTGAGTCCCCTCCTCTTACCTCCCTTGCACGTCCCACTGAATCCCACACCAATTGGGGGCACCGGCACACTGCACGCATTCCCGATGGAACGAGATTGGATGAAGAAAGTGAATGGTAGATGGCAAAGGCCAAGGTGGGTCCTTTGAAAATGTCTCTGCACCTCCTTCATCCCCCCTCATCGTCCCCAAAAGCCACCACCACTCAGAAAGCCTGCGCTCGTCATGGCAACAAAGCAGCCGCCAACGCCACCTCCGCCCTCAGTGCATCCGCCCAAGCTTCCCCAGCGTCTGGTTTCCCAGCCCCGAAGCTCCACAGGCAGTGTCGCCTCACAGGCCTCTATACCCCATCGTCTCCAGTGTAAACTCCCCGGTCCTCACATGCACACCCTCCGCAAGCAGCTCTTGCCTCTTGCTCACAAGCACACAGCGTGTGCCTCCACCACTGCCCATCCGACCCTCCGCTGCTACCATCGCCACCCCGTACCCATACCCACCGCGACCGCGACCGCGCTCGCACCCTTCCTCACCGCATACTTCCATCTCCAACCAGTCTTCCATCCTTTCACACAGCACAACGACCTCCCGTACATCCACATCCTCCCGTGCCTCCCTCTTGGTTCTCTATTGGGTTCGGAAGTGATAATCCTGTCGAAAAGAGCCATCGCCTCCTTGTAATCATCTGGTGAACCTGTTTCTTCCGAGCGACAGGCGAGGTATATGGCAAGCTGCAAGGCCACATCAACATCTTGAGAGCCAAGGCGTCTACTTGCCTCCCTGAGGTAATTAATCAACATCTCCTGATATTCCCATGCGAGCGAGTGAGCTGAATAGGCACGATTGGCCATAATCAAGGCTGTGACGGCTAGTTTTAAGGGTGGCTGTGGGATATTGGAGGCAAGGAGGTCACGGTAGTGGGACGTCATCTCATCCATATTCCGCGCTGCATCACCAACACCTAGAACAACTTGAGAGGCCAGGGCCACCAACAAGGATATCTTGATTCCCTCTGATGGGACACCAAATGCTTCCAGTGGCTGGGATTCGAGATAACAAGAGTACAACTAAATCCACCCTTGCCCAGGCCCTTTGTGCCATCACTGTAGCATGTGCAGAGCTTGTCGGCCCCTCACAAGAGGGTCTCAGGGATGACTCATCACCTGTGCGTGAAGACGCGAAATATTTGCATAAGTATTTTTTCTAGGTGACTAACAACTTCTACATAGCTCGAAGTTTTGGTGTGTTCCTCTCTCCTCACAGATGTTTCGACGCAAGACAGCACTCTATCGCGCAACTACTTAGTGCGGCGCTCCGCACCCCTCGCTCGTCACTTTCTTTCGTGTCCTGGAAAGACCTTCGCTCTGCGGTCTCCAGGGGGTGAGTGCCCCTCATTCGCTTGCTTTTGTCCCACATCCTGACTGTCCCTCCCCCCTCACTCACTCGCGGCGGTGTCTCGACACCATGGCTGGCCTTGCCTTGCAGCAGCCTTCGTGCCTGCTCCCTGCCTCGCCATATGCCCTGGGCTCAGATGCCTCGAGCTTCGCAGCGGTGGCTTTTTCAGCCCCACCAGCAGGCTCAATGCTGACAGTGCCCTCAGCCATGGCAAGTACAGCGCCCACAACCAGAAGTGCCCGCCCCCTCATTCATGCGTACCAACAACGCCCGAGGATTCTACTTCCCTCACATCCATGTCGGCGTTCAGAATCGTGTGAGCAAGCCTGAGAGGGTCAGGGGACTTGGACCCAGCGGCAACAAGACCAGGGGCTCAATGTGTGACAACAGCGTTACAGCAACACCAGGCATAGCGGCAATGGCGATAGCACCTGCAATTACCATGACAGCGACAGCAGCAGACCCAGCAAGTTGAATGACGGCCGCAACAGTGGCGATGGCAAGGGCAGCAGCAGCAGTGACGAAGTGTCCTGCACCGCCAACAGCCATGACTGCAACCACAACACAATTGCCTTCACTATATACTTTCAGGTCCGGTCCAGGTTCAAACCCTTGAAGAACCTGAACCAGACCCAAAGTCCGGTTCTCTTAGGTTCAGGTTTGGGTTCACGAAAATCTGTGAACCGGACCCAAAGTCCGGTTCCAGGTTCGGGGAAATCTACCTCCGAACCGGACTTAACTGGACCGCGGCATCCCTAACCAGGAAGACCACTGTCATCATCCAAGAAAAATTGTCATGGAGTATCTGCCGCAAATCTACACCCAAGAGAAAGATCAGCCCTCTGATATCTTTTTCGTTTTCGGCACATTCCAAGGCGTGTGATTCAGGGCTTATGCCAAGAACTTCAAGAAGGACATGCGCACTATCTCCAGGGGGGAGACTTGTCAATTTGTCACTCAGGCCGATCAAGGTTACATGCGAAAACAGAAGGGCCCATCCATGGTTCAGGTTACAAATGTGGTGGTAATGTTCAACAAGGATGAAAGTTGAAAGCCAGGCGTAGACTTGGAACATCTTGAATATGACAGGGTGGAGAACAGAGGGGACTAAGAGCAGCTGACTTGGATGATGCAATGGGCCACACATGGGTTCAGGAGAATGCAATAGGGGCAAGAAGTCAAGGAATTACCCGAGGCCACCGAAAGGACGTCGCGAAGGTGGAGAAGACAAGCGGCAGGTACCGATACAGTTACAAGGTATGCAGAGTGGCAGTCGCCCGTTGTGAAAGATGAAGACAATACGGATCGAGATGGGCAGTAGAGGGTGGATCGTATGGCGAATTGAGATGTATTGTAGTAGCCATGGTCGACGGATGTTCAACGTTCAACTTTCACCACCTAAGGAATGCTGGCGGTGCGCGACAGTCGGTCTCCAGCAAGGTCTCCAGTTTCCGAAACCCATGGTCCTATGCACGTGCTCATGCTCACCTAGGTGAAAAAAGGCACGAAACCGAAATAGTACTGTGCGCGAGGGTGTGTTAACGACCTCGCCAGGCATAGTAGTGAATAATGACCCATGGGCACCCTCAACTCCATGTGGTAGGTGCAAACTCAGACCACCAATGGGTTCCCACAATTATGGGGACCAACTTGAAGGGGGGGGGCGCAGTGTCAGCATCAGGTTCGGGGTTGCACCAAAATTGCAGTCACATGTGTCGTCATCAAATGGGGAGGTTTTTTTTTTTTGATATCCTTTTATTGTCCGCCTTGGGGTGCAGAACCCTATGTAGGACTTAAACGGGGAGGTATTGAAACCAAGTACCCGTCCGATGGCAAAGGGCCTGATTAATATTGTCTGATGTGAAACATGTGAACAAAGAAGTGACTCAACATACAAGGACGCTGGCGGTGATACTAGTACAGTAGAATCAAAATGCCCCAAATATCAAGTAGTCCGTCATTCACAATGGTTGCCGATGATGCTGCTCGATATGCATTACAGTCGGGACAGTGCCCGCCCATGAAGTGGAAGTTGTGTATGGAGTGGATCACTTGCGATTTTGCATTCTTGAGGACATAGCCAGCGGCTGAGGCATCTTGATGACGTGGCACCTGCCTGTGCATCTCTGATGTCTGCTCTGGGTAACTTTCTACCAGTTTGTCATGCTTGGTTGTTGCATTGGCTCGCATGAGCCGGGCATGACACAAGGTGCCACCATCACATATCAAATATCAATTACTTCCCACATAAGAATAAGATTTATTGTGGGTCCACTATACCTAAGACAGGTTTGATAGGATGGACAGCTCCACAACTCTATTCCTTATGTCATGGATAAAGGACCTGGTTACTACTAGTATGCGCATTACCCCCTAGTCAAATGACATCTGCTCTTTGTGTTGAGTCGACCTGAGACGAAGCCCCACCATTCCTAGAACCGTCATTCCAGGACCATTTTTCCAAAGTCTTCCACTAGCCCCATCCTCATCGCCTCTGGATTGTGTTCAAATTGAACTGGATTGGGGAGTATCACTAGGCCTAGGTTCAGATGGGATATTTGTGCTTCGACTTCGGCGGACGTTTCGGGAGTGGCGAAGAGTAGAAGTGGGTTGGATAATCAGGAACAAGAATACTTTGATGGCACTGGAAAGATCGGACATAATGAGACCGAAAAACATCACTACCAAGGGTGCGTTGTGATCGCTATACTTCGATCAATGTGTGATGGATGGTGGGGAGACGACAAGAGAATATGCAAGTGGGTAACTACAGGAATTGTGAGTCATATCAAAAGAGACAAGCATGATAGCTCACAAAAGCGTCCCTAGGTTGGCCCACCTCTGAGCATGTTTCACCTCCAAGTCGGGTTTGGACAAGTGGAAAGTATCCACGACTATTTCAACCACCATATGTGTGAGAGATCTGAGTTTATGTGTCTGAGCGCCCTGGAAATTTGCTCGATTGACTCGAGCAAGTCAACAAACACATCATGGCCATTTTCTAAGTCCAAGTCAAACCCAAAAAACACGACGTGGTGGCAAGTGCTGGGAGACCGTCATATGACCATGTGAACCCATGGTGGCATAGACGGACTGGCAAATACTGTATTTTGGTGACTCCATCATTCCTTTCTGACCTCCTTCAAGTTCTTTTCGGCCCCCCTCTACTTCTTCCTCGTTTCTGACATGCGAGCTCAGGCTCCTGGCGTCCTGGCTTCTCAAAGACAAAGCTAGCCACCACTCGATGGAATTCGCACGTCTAGCCACGTACCACACTCACCTCACGGATAAATGTCGTTTAGTATGACCAATTCTTGGGGTCTGTTTGGAGAAACTGTAATAGGGTAAGGTAGGGCTCATTTAGTTTCATCCAATGTCATGTGATAAAAGTGACAAAATGCGTGACAAACACAAATCTTTGAATAACTTTCCAACAAAAAATAAAAAATAAAAAAGGCCTTGGCACAAAGTTAGAGAATTAGATTTAAATCATTTGTGCCAAGGCCGATTTTTGATAAAAAATCTATTGAAGAAGTTATTCAAAAAGTTGTGTCTCCAATGGTGGACCTAATGGCATGGGCAGGTGGATCTGTTTGAAATTTCAAGTTCCGACGGCATGGCATGGCGCCACTTCAGACTTCAATTTGTATCACATGACATATCGGTGATGAAAAATGTATTTCACCACATGGAATCGAACCGACGAGCCTCCCCTGCTCACTGATGTAAGCAAAACAATATAACCACTATGCCATCAGGCTCTACCATTGCTGTCTCCTTTAATGATACTTGACTAGCTGCCACAGATGAGATGAAAATTTTGAAATGCATTGAGGAGGAAAAAGGGAACTTTTATTGGAATAGTAGAACTATCTGATATTTGGTAGATCAATGATTGGAACCACAGTGCCTACCTGACACTGGACATAAGGTTCAGGCACTCGGCGGCCATTGAAATAGATTGGCCATGCATCATGTAACACAGTGTCACACCCACGTGACATTGGATGAAACTAAATGAGCCCTACCTTAACATAATCATGATAGCCCGTACCTGCAACACGTAGTAGATACTGTACAGTACACATCATAAGTAATAGTCCCAGGTATGCCCCCAAGAAGAGAACCTTTAATACATATATTGCAAGTCGTCCTACTCATACCTCGATGTGGGTCACCAAATTTGGACCATCATATTGCTACGTTCGCGTCATGCTCGACGATGAAGCGGTTGAACGCTACATTCCCACAAGGCTATACAGGGTGCGACTGAGTCGACCGTGGTTGTGTTCGGCACCATGCTCGACAAGGAAACTTGCGAGATCCTTCCTTCCCGCCCCCGATGCAAAATACAACGGGGTACGCCCACGATTGTCCTGCCAGTAGGCTGTCGCGTCGACGCCCTGCTCTACAAGGAAACGCGCGAGATAAGCCCCACCAGATTCCCGCGCGGCTACCAAATGCAGCGGAATTGACCCGTCCTTGTCTTTGGCCATGGTATCTGCGCCGTAATCGACGAGCAAGCGTGGTAGATCCACGCGTGCCTTCCGCACTGCCAAATGCAACGGAGTCACCCCGTCCTTGCCATACTCTATGAGCAAGCGCGTGAGGCCCACACTTCCCCTCCGCACCGCCGCATGCAACGAAGTCGATTGGTCCCTTTCTGGCACTGTCGCGTCCGTGCCGTACTCGACGAGTAAGCGAGCGAGATCCACGTTTTGTGCCCACACGGCCTCACGCAGCATGGGCGGACCATCCTTGTCCTTGACAATCGCGTGCGCGCCATACTCAATGAGCAAGCGTGCGAGAGCAACTAGGCTCTTCCTGCCGACACCGCCAAATGTAACGGAGTCGACCCGTCCTCGTACCTGGCTGCTGTGTCTGCACCGTACTCAATGAGCAGGCGTACGAGATCGTCTCTTCCCCTCCACACGACTAAATGCAACGGGGTCCAACCACGTTTGTCCTGGCGGTCGCGTCTGCGCCATGTTCGAGGAGCAAGCGTGCGAGATCAATTCTTCGCGCCTGCACCACCCAATGCAACGGGATCCACCCATCCTCGTCCTGGGCCGCTGCGCCCGTGCCGTGCCCGATGAGAAAGCGTGCAAGCTCCATGCTTTTCAACCGCACAGAAGAATACGACGGGGTCGATCCGCCCTTGCAATTGGCCGTCGCGTTCGCGCCAGACTTGACGAGTAAGCGTGCAAGATCCACACGATCCTTCCATGCCGCCCCGCGCAACAGGGTCGACCCATCGTCGTTCTTGGTTGTCACGCGCCATGCTCAAGGAGGGTGCGTGCGATATCGACTCTTCCCACCTGCGATACCCAATGCAACGGAGTGAACCCATGCTCGTCCTTGGCCGTCGTGTCCGCACCGTGCCCGACGAGTAAGCCTACGCGACCCATTATTGTCCTTGGCTTTCATCTCACCTTCAACGGACCACTCTGCGATCCCTTCATGGTGTGATTCGCAGGATTTTTTCACGGATCAGGCGAGAGCCAACTTTGAATGTCTCTGTGTAATTCGTCATCTGTATGGCAATCTCGGTGCTTCCAGTCAGCCATGGAAACGTTAGAAAGTGACCAACGTTTCGACCTGTTCCTGTTGCTCGCCGTTTCATGTAGGATTTCTAACACCCAGCCTGAGTCAGACAGGGACGTAGCTTGGTGCCACAAACAAAACCTTACCTAGTGCTTCCCAGACACCATCAACAGATTGCTTGTCGTCTGGAAAGAACCAAAATCAACGGAAGGCCGGTGACAAGCTGAGTGCATTTGCTCACCGTCGATGATTGCATTCATATTCTGGACAAGACCATGAACAACTTCCACTGCGAGCCACCTTCGTGGTCCCGCTTCTTGTTCCGTGGTGAATTCCATCAACCAGAGACAACAGTGGCGTTAACACGGGTCCTTCATCTGGGAACTGGGAACAATTCGAACCATGAGCTCTGCAAAGTAGTATGGGATCGCTACAGCCTCGAGCACTTTCGACCACGTGACGCTCTTTCTCCTCCTCGCCCTCCACCCCTCAAATTCCTCAAATTCCCTCTTCACCTCAACTCAAGCCTGCTGCCAACACTATGTGAATCACCCACCTTCGCCAGCTGACACCACAAGTGTGCACCCCTCAATACAGTACCTGTCAGCCCACATCACGCATGACGTACAACCCTTGCAAGTGTCAAGACGCTATTCGGGAAAACACCGGACTCGCACCTTGCTGTGTTAGGACTTTCCTTCGTACGTTTTCCTATTGCTGTTTCGTTTAGAATTCCCCCTCTCCCTCTTTTACTTCTATTTTCTACTTAGCCACCAGACGCGGGACGACTGCGCTCCCTCTACTCGTGTGGCGTACTTGTATATAATCCCCTCACCTGGTCCCAGCCATTATTGAACCCATGGAATAACAACCCCGCTTTCCCCTCTCTCCCTGTCTGCGTGCCATGCATCAATCCTTCCGTTACGCCCGTTACGACTCCCCTCGCACGTTCTCGGTTTTGCAGGAACGCGATCTCTCCCCCTCTCCTTCTCTCCCTTGCGCCTTCGCGTTCCCGAACCGCTTCGGACTGCATCAGGGTTTGAGCAGGATTTGTTGCGGAAGCGGCGGTTGGGCCACATGGACAATGGACTAGCAGTTGACATAGACAGCTTGCACGGTCGATTTTAGCACATACCCTAGTTTTTGCTTCCGTTGAGTACCCTTTTTCATACCATACATTCCGGACATTTATACCTTGGTAGTTCTGCTCGCGCCCCCTCAGTTTGTGGTCATTCCGTGCCCAACTGAGGTGAGCCTTTAGTTACATTCCTATCGCGTTTATTGCCCTGTGCTTACAGTATGTAGTCTGTTTCCGCACAGGTGAATATATCCCAGTTTGTGGTCATTCCGTGCCCAACTGAGTCTGTTTCCGCACAGTCCGCTTTGGCCCACACTCCTTTGTGCCCGCGTTCGTTTGCTGCACACTTTCAACCCCGTGTTGATTGCTACAGGATTCTTATAACGCCTCATGAGTTAATACATGCTGTTGTGACTCACTATAAGTGGTATACTTTTGTTATTGCCTCATATTGCACTTGTGATGGCTTGTGAGGCCCTGTGACATTTGACAAGTGGTGTATCGGCATCACAATCTCACTTTGATTGTATGCGTTTGATGCCATCGGTTAATTGCTTTGCGAGAATCTACAATCGTTTATATTAGCATGAGTCTTTCACAAGGTCCTGTCTTATTGCATGAGTCCTCAGCCATCATATATCCCACGCACGAGTCCAGCACCATCTGTTATTAGATGTACAAGTAGATCCAATGTTGTTTACATCAGGAAAACCCCCTTTTTACTTTTTGCTACTTTTCATGCTTTTATTGAGTAAAAAAAGTAAATTTTCAGAAAGTACAAACTACTTTTGAAAAGCCGTCCTCCACTTTTCACATACTTTTTTGTACTTTTCTATGACAACTCTACTTTTTGTATTATTTTTTTGTACTTTTCTACAATGACTCTATGTTTTCACACAGGATCCCTGTCAATAATAGCACACAGATAATGGGAAACAATGCAGGACTTAGCAGAGCACAACTGCAGAGGTGCTCTGCTCAATATACATGTACTTTCTGAGTGACAATACTTTTGAAGGCAATCTACTTTTTTCACCACCTTGGAAAGCACTCTGGCAAGTAGGGGACTTGGCTTTTTCTACTTTTTTCTACTTTTTTTGTGAAAAGCATGAAAAAGCATGAAAAAGCACAAAAAGTAAAAAAGGGGTTTTCCTGATGTAGATAGTATGCATCCAATATAACCTTATATTGTACACATGAGACCAGTATGGTCTCAAGACGATGCACAAGGTCTTGCCAAACTTGCAGTCAACTTGCATAACATTGTCAGGTTTGTGTGGTACCCATGAGAACAGTATTGAGTCAAAACACTGAAATTATATCGTAATCAATTATACATTGGGGGCAAGTAACACATCCTAGCTACTGAGGATCGTTGTGGGCATGTCCTGCATGGGCCACCTGAATACTGAAGTCGCTTCCAAGATTCTTGCATTGCCTTTCGTGCATTGATGGTGCTTCCCTTTCTAGCAGCAGGCAGAGGAAAGACATTGCTAAAATGTAGTGAAGATATGCCAGTGAGGGCTCCTGACACCAGATATCAGACTTAAACGTACCTATTCCACTGCTGCAGGAGTTACTGCTGAAGGAGTTCCTTGGTGCTCTGGCTCGTCACTGCTATTACCATTGCAATCCTTGCTGGTATTGAGCCCATGTAGCATATCTTGTTGTAGTACTTGGTAGAAACCACATGCAAATTGGTTGTGTGTATCGGGAAAAACAATGTGGGCCAAGTTTTGGTGACAAGTGCATGAGTTTGTATGGGCCCATGGAGATATGGTGTGTATCCTCACGCCTTGGCCCATCAGTAAATGTTGTTATTTCTCAACCCTGAATTTGTATGGGCCCATGGTCAGTTGGGTGGCTGCTGCTAACCAAAATGCTCGCATTGGCCCACAATTGAACACTCTGCCCCTCTGCTGATGAGCTTGAGATGGCCCACAGCAACCCATGGCCAATTGTGCGCAAGCCCTTGCATGGGCCAATTTCATTTGGATAATTGGCTCGAATTGGCCCATCAAGCACATAAAGAGCTGCCGTACGAGACTGTGGTATGGGCCCACTATTTGAAGCTAGCAGGATGGCTGCCGAGCATCCTCTCGAATTGGCCCATGTGATGAATGTTCTGCCCCTTGCCGATATACTCGAACTGGCCTACAATAGCCAGTAAGAAATCGTGCGCAAGCCCTTGGACGGGCCAATTTCATTCTATATAATTGGCTTGCATTGGCCCATCAAGTGCATAATGAGCTGCTTCGCGAAAATGCTGTATGGGCCCACATTATTTCAAGCTAGCAGAATGGGTGCCAAGCAAACCTCTCGCATTGGCCCATGTTATAAATGTTCTGCCCCTTGCTGACACACTCGAACCGGCCTACAGCAGCCTGTAAGCAATCGTGTGCAAGCCCTCAGACAGGCCAATTTCATTCTATATAATTGGCTCGCATTGGCCCATCAAGTGCATAATGAGCTGCCACACAAAAATGCCATATGGGCCCACATTATTTCAAGCTAGCAGAATGGCTGCTGAGCAAACCTCTCACATTGGCCCATGTTATGAATGTTCTGCCCCTTGCTGACACACTCGAACTGGCCCACAGCAGCCAGTAAGCAATCATGTGCAAGCCCTTGGACAGGCCAATTTCATTCTATATAATTGGCTCGCATTGGCCCATCGAGTGCATAATGAGCTGCTGCGCGAAAATGCTGTATGGGCCCACATTATCTGAAGCTATCAGGGTGGCTGCCAAGTGAACCTCTTGCATAGGCCCATGGTTTCAATTTTCTGCCTTTGCCGATGCGCTTGGGCTGGCCCACATTATTTGAAGCTAGGCGAATGGCCGCTGAGAAAACCTCTCGCATTGGCCCTTCAAGTACATAATGGGCTGCCGCATGAGATTGCCACACGGGCCTGCATGATTTAAGTTCAGGATTGCTGCTGAAACAAATGCTTACATTGGCCCATGATGCATAGTCCCCCTGCTGATAAGCTCGAGTTTACCCACAGTAGCCCGAAATAAATCATGCGCAAGCACTGGTGTAGGCCCATTTCATGCACTGTCAAATTTGGACAAGCAACTCATTTTCCCTTCAAGTACACAATGAGCTGCCGCATGAGACTGCCGCATGGGCCTGCATGATTGTAGTTGGCAGTATTACTGCTGAGCGAAATGCTCGCATTGCCCTGTGATGAGACAGCACTGCCCTTGCTGATGAGCTTGAGTGGCCGACACCAGCCTGAATAAATCATGTGCCAGTGGCTGCATGGCCCATTTCATACACTGTATTGTACAGATAAGCATCTTGCATCGGCCTATGGAGGACACAGCAGGCTACCGCACACAACACTGCCGCGTGGGTCTACATGATATTCAGTTAGTGGGATGCTTCCCAGAGAAATGCTTGCATTGGCCCGTAATGCAACTGCACTGACATTGCTGATAAGCTCGAGTTGGCCTGAAAGAAGCGCCACACAAGCACCCACATGGGCCCATTTCCTATGTCCATATACAGGGTGAGTCACTCACAATTGGCCCATCAACCACACAGAGGGCTACAGCGCGAGACTGTTGCATGGGCATGCATCATATTTGGTTGGCAGGATGGCTATCTAGCAAAACTCTCGCATTGGCCCATGATGCGACTTTACTTCCCTTTCCAATGAGCCCGAACTGGCCCATGACAATTCATAAGCAATCGCCTCCCATTTCATGCTCTGTACTATTAGGACAATTAGCCTGTATTGGCTCATTGGGCATACAATTGGCTGCCGAGAAAATACATATTGGCCCCACAATTTGACCCAAAGTAGAAAGATGAAGTACCGATAAGCATTATGTACTGAGCCTGATATTTCAGTGGCTGCCAACTATCTGTAGGGGCCATATCAGCAGCTACCGGTGCCGGAAAAATACCTGCCACTTACGCATATTGCTGCCAACTTAAGCAAGCTAAACAGGCACGTCCAAGAGCATTTCTCCAACTCCCATCATCGATTACCGTTCCACAACCCACCGTGTCCCCCCCTAGATCTACTCTGCATCGTGAACATGGACATGGAGGAAATGCGACAGGCCTTGACCCAGGCAAAGATGCGTTGCCGCATCTTGGAGCTAGAGAGCAGGGTTAATGCAGTGGCCAGGGATATGCAAGAATCCCAGGCGGACAGGTATCGGAAGATCCTTGCCAAGCTTGTTGGTGAAGGCAAGGAAATGAAGTCCTTGGCCCTGGCAAGGTTGCGTTGCTGCATCCTGGAGATAGACAGGGACGCTGAGGCTGGAGGAAAGGATACGGAATCATATTGTGCATTTCGGCATCTGCAGATCCTCTCCGAACTGACTGGAGAACCTGTCACTCATGGTGACCCACGAACCCATGCTGTTGATGTCGCTATGCAGATGATATTGCAAAGGGCCCCTGTCCCTTCTACCCTGCCTGCTGTACGTCAGATTCAAATACATTTGGTGTTGAGCTAACCTTGTCATACTGCCCTTTAGCCAAGTGCTGATAGTATACTCAGCCATGAGTGGGCTTCTAACACGTTCTCATGTGGGAAGTATAAATGCCCCTGCGGCCCTGAGAAGGCACAGGATGTTTCTCCTCCCCATGCATCCTCATCCCAACAATCAAAACGTCACGGTGTTGAGCATGTCAATCCACCAGCAGAACCCGAAGGTTGTAAGGAGGCGCTGTGCTTCACTGAGGAAGAGGGAGGAGGCGGCCTTGGCTTACGTTACAATTGACCAGTTACATGGTCATTTCCAAAGCGTTACTCCCAAAGAAATGTATTCAATGTGAGCCCAATCCCAATCCCAGAAAAGTGCTTGCATCGGCCTACGACGCGAATGCACTGGCATGCAGTGTGGATGAACTTCCATTGCCAACAAGCTCAGGCTGGCCCATAATAATCCATAAGCAATCACCCCCCATTTCCTGCCTTGTTGGGAACAATTAGCTCTTATTGGCTCATTGAGCACACAACTGGCTGCCGCACAAGGCCACCATGTGAGCCAGAATAATTTTAGCCATCAGAATGGCTGCCAAGAAGAATACTTGCATTTGCCCCATGATTTAAATAAATAATATAGCTTATAAACCCAAGGTAGAAAGATAAGGTGTCGGTAAGCTTTATGTACTGAGCCTGATATATCAGTGGCTACTGATAGTAGAGGCCATATTGGCAGCTGCCAATACCATGGATTGCTGCCATGCTAAGTGAGACAAACAGGAACAGAGGCTGATTAGGCCTATGAGATGGCAATAAAGGAGGCAGAAGAAGTGCGGGAATTCAGGTATCACCACATAATCTCCCAGATCATGCCTGAAGTGGATGCCAGCAATGACAAGGCCATGGACAAAGACGACAGCAATGTCAAGATTGATGAGGATGGCGATGAGGGTATCGTGCAGGTGCAGGATGACGACACCTATGACTATGTCAGAGACCAAGAGACCAGCAGGTACGAAGATTCTCATCCCAAACAAACCCCCTGTGTCAATCCCAAGCCCTCCATGTGTTCTACATCACCTACGGTATGTCACATTCAAATACATTTGGTCTAAAGACACGTGGCGTTGAGCTAACCTCACCACACTATCCTCAGCCAAGGGCGGATATGCTCAACAAAGTCCAGCCTTCTGGCACATCACCTGGGACACCCAAACGCCCCCACAAGCCTGAGGAGGCACATGACTCCCGTCCAGATGTGTCCTCACCCTGGAAATCAAAACATCGCCGCGTCAAGCATGTCGATCCACTGGTGGAGTCTGAAGGTCATACATAAGGCCTAAGGGGGTGCTGCATTTCATCAAGGATGAGGGTACTGCTCAGCACACATATTACATTGTCTATTTGCAAAGTGCTTGTCTAGATCTGCCCAAATAATGTGTTTGATTGGCTTATCGCTGGCTCGTGCACGACTCACCTGAGAACCCCAAAACCCAGCAACGCTCAACTTAGTACTGCAAGACTTGCCGTGTCTCCGAGCAGCCAGAATTCTTGGGTTTGATCCCTTGCAATGGTATAAATTTCAACATGCCCCTGGGCAGTGCAGGCTGTTCACGCCATGTCGCCATGCGAGCATATTTCTGGGCAGCTACTGTGCTAGCTACAAAATTATGTGGGCCAACACAAGAGCATTGCATTTCAGCCCATCATTCGTTTGATGGGCAAAGCAAGCATATGGCCCAGGTATTATGACGCAGGGAGCGGACCCACACGGCAGTCCTGTACGGCAGCCTGTCATCCTTGATTTGTTAATTGTCCAAACTTATGACGCATGAAATGGGCCTGTACGAGGGGCTTGTGCATAAGAGCTTTCATGCTGCTGTGGGCCGGCACAAGCACACAATGGGCTGCCACACAAGACTGCCGTGTGGGCCCATATGGGTTTCATTAGCAGGATGCATGCTGAGCAAAATGCTCACATTGGCCCATGATGCGAATGCTCTGCCCCTTGCTGATGAGCTCGAGTTGGCCCACAGCAGCCCAAAAGAAATCACATGCAAGCACCAGCATAGGCCCATTTCATGCACCATCATATACAGATAAGCAGCTCGCATTGGCCCATCAAATACGCAACAGGCTGCTGCACAAGACTGCCGTGTGGGCCAACGTGATTTTAATTAGCAGGATGGCTGCTGAGCGAAATGCTTGCACTGGCCCATGCACAACGGGCCACCGCACAGGACTGCCACGTGGGCCTACATGGCTTTCATTAGCAGGATGGCTGCAGAGAGAAATGCTTGCATTGGCCTGTGATATGACTGCACTGGCCATGCTGATGAGCTTACAGACTTGAAGACCCCAAGGACTCGGGGTTGAACACAGTGCTTCGGGCATGTCGGGCATGTCAGCGATGATTTATGCCAGTGCACAGGATCAAAACTGAGACTCAGGCTTCTTGGAGACTTCAAGGGCTCACCAAGAAACTGGAGCTGGTCAACTGCACACTTTTTCGAGCACTAAATCGTGAGGCAGAGTGTATTCAATACTACTTGAGAACATCCATTGTGACTTTGCTTTTTGGCTAAATTCTACTCCATGAGTTCAAACTCCTCCCCACCCCAGTTCGGATCCAACCCCCCCTGGTTCTGTTGATCAACTAAAATGTGTCTCCGCCAGCTCTCAAGAGACCTTCGATGCGTCTCACATATGGATTGTAGGACATTGACAGTCTTCTCGAGCACATCATATTTGGCTTTCAGAGCCTCAAACTCATTTTTATTGACTTCTGTGTTGTCATTGTCTCTGCCTGTAGCGAGCAGTGGGTGTCATCAGCAAAGTGTTGAACAGGATCTACAGTGCACGTACATGTCTCTTCCTCCCGAACCCTACCTTCCTTGGAGGATTTGTCAAATGTTTCTGGGGATGCAGGATGAACACCCCATGAACCTGCCTTCTGGACCTGTTTTCCTTTGGCTTTGGGTCTCACCCTAACTACCTTTGGGCCACGAGTCTTTGAGAGATTGCCAGACCCTGAAGAACTGTGTTGACGCTTCTTCCCTTTGTTTTGCGTGCTCAGAGATGCACTGCCCATCTGTGGTATAGTGTCATCTGTGGCATGGAATACTGCCACCGAACTGCCTTGAGCTGCATCATTGTTCCCCCCTGAGTCATCTTGAGATGCAGATCCCATGCATTCTTGGCAGCCAGCTACCGATGTGTGAGCACATAGCTATTGTTGATAGGATAGGAGGGACAGACCATTTTTACCAAAGAAGTGCATTTCTAGTGGAGGAAATGTGCTGGGCGAAGTATACATGTCATCCCCTACTGCCCTTTCATCATTTTCTGAGACACTCCTTATGTCTGGTTCTGTCTCAGATTTCTCAGCGGCAGTGATCATCTTGTTGAGGCTTAACAATAGGGGATGAATGTGGATGGGGGTGTTTGGGTTTCTCTCATGGGCATCGGCATAACTGTTCACTGATTCTGTCTGGATGAGTCTAAGGATGGCTTCTAGAAGTGCACTAGAAGAATAACATGTGCCAGGTGATTGATAAATAAATTATTCCAATCCTCTTTGCTCCTAGTATATGTGTGGTATGCTTCCAGATCCTTTTTAATTATAGCTGCATGGTAATGGAGAATTTGTTCATCCTGGGTCAAATCCTGAGCCTTTAATGTTGACATAGTTTATGTTTATATGGCGCAGGAAAGAAGATAAGTCAGAATGTACCTGGCCGCTTCTCTGAATTGTGATCTTGTCGGCAGTTCCCGACATGGCTGTATGATTGCCGGCAGCTGTGCTGAGCTTATCAGGATTATGTATGCACATCTTATGTAATGCCACAAGGGGCATTTGCGACATCAACATCAAATCGACCGACATGCTGCAATCCACAATGCAGGAAGAGCTTCCGGAACAAAATTCCTCCCTGGACACAGGCAATGATACGTTTGAGAAGATGGTGCGCACATACAAGCCAATTAAACCTCTGCCTTGATTGGATGTCTGTAGATGCACTCTGCCTTCTGCAGGGGGATTGAGCTCCTCAGTGCACAAGAATCAGGCTCCGTTCAAAGCCAGGAGAAAGTAGTAGAGAGCCCCCCCAAGTCAGCATCAGAGCATATGGGGGACATCAGTGGGGTCCCAAAAAATGTGACCTGATTGAAACCTATCCTTGGCCAACTCATGCGCAAGGTGATTATGATTGCTATCTGGCCAATCTCAACTAATGTAACATAGGATCTCCCGAAGGGGGCCAATCAACAATGGCGTGCAAAAGCCAAACAAAATCTTGAATGGCTGAGGAAGGAACTGTCAAAAGAAGAAGAGTTCTTGAAGGCATTTATGACCCATTTAGAGGTGGAAGTTCCTAGGAATCTCCAAGATGAGCTTTTGAATGAGGAGATGGATAAATTGTAAAATTTTCTTGTAGTTTACATCTTGCTTCTCTATGTTTTATGTAAACTGTCTACATTGTCCAGGTGGTCAGCCATCTCATCGCAGCATTGATATACATACTTCAGGGATGATTTGAGTAACTGAATGTGGCTTTCTATCTCTCGTCGCTGCTGCAACACTTCTTCGAAATTGTTTACTGTCTTGGTACGAAGCTCTGCACTAGCTAGCCTCTGTAACCCTGGTTAATTGAAGGGTCTGCATGAAATAATGCACTTACAATCTCTTGAGCATGCTGCAACCCTGCTACAAACTCCTTTCCAACATCAAATGTTTTGCTCAATTCCTTGCCTTTGGCGACTTTCCACCACTCAGTGAGATTGAATTTTGGATTGCCTGATGTTTTGGATTTGGACCCAGCCCGCATCAGCAGGCTTCCATCAGGTGCCGCAAATGTTCCTGGGTTTTTTATGTCTGAGAAACTGCGGAATGCAATCCTGACAGACTCAGGAATGCGGGGAGTGCTGCCGCTTGATTCCAGAAGGCCAATAATCCATGCTGCAGAAAGCTATGCCAAATCACTAATAAATTTGGTTGATACACTCTCTATCGCTAAGAAACGCCTACCACTTCATTGTGCAAGCTAGCAATATAATTTCGGTCTTTATTGGCAGGTTGGATGAGGATGCAGGTAATTCTTTGGTCAAGGCATGCGAGGGCTTCATCTAATGTAGAGATGCCTGTGGTAGATGACATGGTGTGTGATTGGTTCTTGACACAGGATAGGTGGTTGTATAGAACAGCGATGCTTATAAGAAATTGCATCTGGAAGGTGCTGCCGAAAAATGCTGATAATCAAGCATAGCGCCGCTATCTCAGTGACCCTGGAGACTTCTATTGGAAATGAAAGCCTATGACTGGCACAGGTGTGGTGCACATATTGGGTCCATTCAGGGCTGTCGTTCGGCAGTTCTTTGCCAGATTTAGGCCATCACAAGGCCATCGGCATCAATTCTGCATTTCTTCCATTGGCCCACGCATAGCGTTTTGCCTCGGTTAGAGTATGGGCCTATGCAAGGGCTTATGCACAAGAGCTTTCAGACTGCTGTCAGCAAACTCAAGCTCATAGGCAAGGTCACTGCAGTCCATTCGCATTGGGGGCCAATGCGAGCATCTTGCTCAGGAGCCATCCTGCTAACTGCAAATTATATGGGCCCACACAACAACCACATGGGAAGCATTTTGTGTGTTTGATAGGCCAATGTCAGTTTAAATATTAGTGCATTTGCATTGCGGGCCAACACAAGCTTCCTTCTTGGCAGCTATCCAGCTACCTGCAAATTATGCAGGCCCACTCATGTGGCAGCCAATTGTGTGTGTCTTTTATGGGCCAGTGCGAGCTAATAGTCAAGATATCACAGTGCATAAAATGGGCCTCAGGCTGCTGTGAGACAAAGTCAGTGCATTCGCATTGGGGGCCAATGTGAGCATCTTGCTTGGCAGCCATCTTGCTAACTGCAAATATTCAGACACACAACGGCTTTGGGCTGTTACAAGCTCATGGAAATTGAGCATATCCTCAGTTGGCCCATGCTAACTGAGCGGAGATATAATTCGATTGTAAAATAGGCCCCGCCATAGTATGGTGTCCAAGTATCACGCACACATAGGCAATGGCCCATGTGAGACAGTAGATTGGCAGCTTTTGTTTGAACTATGCATCACTTAGAGCTCATATAAATTGACTCTTCAGTACTTCTATTGACCCCTGCATACTTATTAAAGAGCTTGCATGAGACCACACCTACTGCAATGAGCAGCTCCAAGTTATCTTCAGGACCTGTCCATCCATATTGTGGGTTCATACAAGAATTTAGTGGAACAATATAATGCTTTTGAACTACACAAATATTGGGGTCTAATAAGGGAATCTAAGGAAAGGATGGCAAACTATTGGAGTGAGGCTGTACGACTTGGGCAAAATCAGGGGGTGGGTGACTCTCAAGCAACTCATTAAACCTGGAATGTGCCTGCATAGCCATTGAATGCCACATTGCACTTTGTCTTGCTGCCCATGCAATGTGCCCTGGCCATGTTTGCATTTTGGTGAGCTCTTGCTTTTCTTTCCAAAATTGCTCTTGAAATTGAAAAAATCTGACAGCAGACTCCATCTCAACTTGGAGACACTGAAGCTCTTCGATCCACTGCGCCTTTTGAGCTTTTGCCCTCAGCCAATGCACTTGGTAAACTGCATTTAAACTCATGTGTTAACTGTCTATCAGGACGAGCATGAAATAAAATTTGCTTACAGTCATACATCCATGCTCCAACATCAGCATCTCTGCAGACATCCATAGACCAAAACCAAGGCAATGATTTGTTCTGTTGCCAACGCACATTAGGTGCGATTACGGTTGTGTTGGTTTTCAAATCTTGGTGGTGCAGAACTTTGTACCAATCGAGGAGAGAGGCCCCGGCACCAAGATCTACTATTGACTGCCATGCGCTATTGTATACCCGAGCATGGTACTGAACTGTTGACTTGACGGCATGTACTTCACCCCAGGCATGTGTCTTTAGTCTCTGCGTATGCACTGGATGTACATCGTTTCTGAATATGTAGGATTTGTGGCCCAGGGCAATGCGAATTTGATGCAAAGAGTCATTGAGTTGTCCCTCCCGTAGGCGCAATTCTGCCTTCGCCAGATCTTCAGCAGCATTGTTATCACACCAGCTGCGTCCTAAATGTGAGGGAAGATGCAATGATATATTCTCTGCATCCATGCGGCTACCAGAAGGGAGCAATTGGGTTTGGTCCTGTTCTTTGGCAGCCAAATCGAGCCCATCATCGTCTTTGTCTTTACCAATACCATCAAATTCTGCACCAGTGTATATTTCTCTTGTGTTGTCATCGCCCCAGGAGTCATCAGCATCGTTGGAGATAGCATGGAGCATGCTTCCGGCCTGCTTCTGGAATGCATCAACCTTATCTTGGAGCTGTGAGCACTTCAATGCAATGTCTCTTTTTTGACTTGGTGTTGAATGAGACCCAATCTTCCTCACTAGTGCTTGAAGTGATAACCTGCATATTTTATGGATGTAAAAATCATAAGTCTTACTGAGGAAACTGCCGATTCCATACTGTGCCTCTTGAATTTTCAACCCACTGGCGAGCCATGCAGCGTGACCCTTTTTGCCGGATTCACTTATCTCCTTTTCTGTCAATTCAAGAAGAATTTCTGCCCGAGAAGGGACTAAAGCCAGTTATTGAGAGAAAGTAAGGGAGAGTGATCAAACTCACGCCTTTCCATCCTGATATCATAGATATCCATGGCAGTAACATTTTGTATATGCTCCTTTCTTGCGCATTCCTCCTCTTCAGCCCAAACCCTGGTAGAATCTGTGCTTGCCAATCCGTTGATGTCACTAAATGCTGCCAAGCTGAGTGTTGCCCCAGAAAGCGCCCTGCAGTAGCGTTTAGATACAGCATTGACTGCATGATCTCCATCAGCTTTGATGCAGTACATGTGAAAGGGAGCTTACCCAAATCGACAAGCTTCTTCCAATTTGAGTCGTTCATGTGGTCATCTATGACCTCCCTGCGATGTGACGTCGACATTCCCCTTGTGCTCCTGGAGATCTCATTCAGTGGAGCCCACAGCATTTCAATTGTCTTTCCATCTATTTGCTGGCCACCTTCAATGAAGCTGGGCAAATACCTAGCGAGGCAGGTATCCCAATGCCCATGGATATGGAAGAGGCCAATGCCCAATCTGAGCTCCAGGCCATCAGGAATCTTGAGATGCATGCTGCCGTTCACCCTGTCCTTCATATGAACGCTCCATTGACACATGACATCGTAGCAAATGAGGGCTGCCTCTATGCTGCCCATGTTAAAGTTGAGGGCTTTGAATATGGAATAGTCCATGTTTTTCTGACTGTCAGGGTCTCAATTTTACATGGCATGCTAGAAGATATGTGAACTCACACTTCACCCCTTTGAAAATCGACTACAGAGTCTGGCACAAAGGCGCCATGTATGCATGCCATAGCCCCAATTCCAGTTGATTCAAGATGGACGCCGTGCTTGTTCATGTTGTTGACTGCACGGTGATCATGGCATGTTGATCTCTGTCAGAGCATGAGTAAATGCCTGCCGAAATGCAAGAAATAGAGCTGACCTGCTGCCTCTCAACTGCCAACTTCAGGTGCAACTCGTATGGGCTTTTCCTGACCATAAACCCAGTTCTGTCAGAAAGCGGGACATCATTTTCAGGGTTCCTCATCCTCATGTGCTCCGCTTGGATGTTACATTCTTGGGCTTATGCAGGGTGCATTTTTCATTTTCCACCTGCTTACTAAGCCTTTCCCATCACGTGACCAACCACCCATCCATCTCGATCACATGACCAATCACCTGACTAGTCACCTGACCACCCACATGACCAGTCACATGCCATTCCAGTCACCCACTCCTCAAAGTCACCTGTCCTATATCACTTGCTCCAAAGTCACCTGCGCATCACCTGATACTCTCTCACCTGACCTCACATGACCCTATCCCTACCCCTGAATCGCTTCTATTCGCTTACCTCAGTCTCGCTTCCGGATTCTCGGCCCGCTTACTATACTTTCTTCATAGCCTCATTTTACGACTCATACTGACTCCTTTCTTGTTACCTTCACGCATGAGTCAGTTCCGCAGTATATGACTCCATCTTTTGGGCTATGACTCGTTACTAGTACAAGTACTCGTCGTATTATGCCTTAGTCATACAGCCTCCTCACATGTATATAAAACCTCGTGTTTTCCTAGAGTTGGGCCTTAAGCCTGACTTGGTTTAATCCCAAGTGTTGTAGCTTCCACCACGCTTTCAGTTTTCGCCCGCATCCCTTCTAAGTCGTCTTGAACATCGTCGAGACTCTTCTCTACATCTTCCATTATTACCACTAGTGTCTTGCACACGTGCAGACCCATCATACCAGTGCATCCAAGGGCCAGCGTTCGCTACCTGCGATCCCTTGAAGTACAAGTCCCGCCGCCGTTATACAAACCCATGCACGTCGCACCTTAGGGTCCTTGGCCCTTAACATTGGAAGTTGCCATCCATCATAAAGCCTTGCATGAAAAGGTTTTTGCTGAAACAAAATGTCGGCAGCTTTCAGGTAGCAAATATCTATAGACCCACCTATTTTCATACTCTCTCCAATCTTCAGGGAGGTTGATTCCAGGTTGTGCGCACAGAGCACAGAATGTAGCCATCGAACCAGGCTTCGGATCTTCGTTTTCACTGTACCCAAAACCGAAACACTTTCAAGTAATCAGAGTTCTCCACAGTCTGCTGACCCTCAGTAGCTCTCTGTATCAGTCCTATACTGTAGGTTAATATACCATCAGCAGATATGCTGGCCTAACCCACCGGCACAGCATTTTGAAACTTGTCACTTGTCAACCTCCTTAGGCGGCTATAAAACTGGCTTGGGGTTGTCTTGCACTCAAGATTATCTAGGTGGAACTCTTCTAGCACCCGAAATGTAAATGCAGTCTTGGGATTTCGAAATGTAGCTGGAAAGAGTCCTGCTGCCATCAGCTGCATGTCATGCTCAGGAGCATCAAGGCAGCAACACCACCTGACACCGATCTCATGGATGCCAGATCTATCAATGATGGTGATTACTGGGTTGCCATCTTTGTCATTTTTGCCAGGTCTTGAGCTGCCAAAACCCAGCTGAAATGCATCCTGATCAATAGCCGCTGGATATTCGTCTGCCAGAATGTCGTCGCTACTGCCCTCAAATTCTTCCTCATAATCGAAATCCACCTGTAACTGCGTTATTGAATGGGATTATAGCATAAATGGCTTCATCACTCACCTGTTGATTTGGGCATGAACCCCCTGAGTGCCCTAATTGCAAACACACCCCAACCTCCTGCAACCACGATGGCACGAAGTATGTTCCGACCCATTTTTGAACTCTGTGAAATGGGAGTAGTTGGTGTGACTTTCGGCAGCACTCCTTGCAGAGTACAAGTGCAGGAAAGCAGTTGGAGCACCTCCACTCAAACGGAGCAGACTTGCAGCTCTGGCATGCAGTCGTTGCCAGAACGCCCTCAGATTCTAGTAGGCAGTGTAAGTAAGGACCAATCTTGGAGATAAATTCTTCGATGTATGTCTTCTCGGACTGGGAAATATGTGAGGTTCGCTAAGGAGGAGCATTCAATCTGTCTTACTCTCTTTTCGCCAACGGGAATGACGGATTCCTCCACCCAGAATGTCTCATCAACATCCATGAACTGGGGAGCAGCTTCACCCTGCAGTGTAACATTGTGCTCTTCTCTTGGTTGTCTTCTAGATGTTTCCCTTGGCCTTGGTGGACTTGCTAGCGCAGTTACTTCTACTGGCACATCCCTGATTCCTCAAGATCGCTTCTGGGGCTCCCATTCTATCACTTTGGCTGTTTTTGTTTTTTGGTAGAGGCTCGCTGCCTTTACAGTGTCACGGTTCCGCGGCATGAAAAAAATGGGATGCGCTACGTTTTCCTGTACTTGGTTGTAATAAGAGTGATGCTCTTTTCGGGTCTTTAGGAAACGGAATGCTGGATGGTGTGTTGAAAACTTTGACTGATTGGAATGGTCAGTGCCTCATGCAGCACAAGGCGCTGCTGGTGGCTTTCCATACGCTACGATTGGGAGCTCCTAATAAGCTACCCACTGCTCAGCTTTTAAAAAACAACGCATGTATTTGCTATATATTTATGCTAACCATAGGCAACAAAGTAGGAGAGTAATGTACTTGTGAACAGATTTTGGTTTACCAGCCATAAAGTTGGCGAAACATTCTCAATTTCACTCTGAAAATATGGTTGAAGCAAGGAAACAGCATGCAGAATTGGGCTTACATACCCTCTACCCTGCCATACAAGTGCACCGTCAAGCTCTGCACACTTAGCAGCAGGCTTTGGTTGCTATACCAGCTCCCATTCCTGGATGGCACCAGCCACCAAATGCTGTAGCCCATGTAGGTAGATGCGGTCACGCTCCTCTTCGCCATCGTCTTTGCATGGTACTGCAGTGATGAATTGCTTCTTGTCAAGACACTCTCCAATGAATTTGTCAACATAAGACTTGAAATCCTTTTTCCACCAACGCGGAGATAGCTCTGGGAGAGCACATTTCAATTCCTCGAAGTGCTGCTGAGCCTTTTCTTCCTTCTCAGTCATACTTTCAGTGCACTGGGGATCCATTGCTTGTAAACGCACAATAAGTGCGCATGCATAACCCCTTGATGTCCGTGTGAGAACTAAATGGCCAGAGAAGAAATAACGCACTTGGAAAGAGCAGTGTTCAGCGTTTTTGATGGGTCTTCCATCTCCATGAGCACCTGCATTTTCACGTATTGTTCCTCTAGCAGCTGCCGCTCCGCTTTGCTAACCTTCCGACACCCCGGAGCTCACTTCCGCCAAGCATATTCCTGCTGGTAAGCTTGGAGGCTTGCTTGGTTTCTAAAGTTTGGTTGTAGAGTTAAGCTAACTGGAGACTTAAGTATCTAGGTTATAATGACCCCTTACCTCTGATAATATGATGTTTGGCCCATGCCTATTGGCAAGAAGGAAAAGTGCTTGCCAATGTTTTTTTGCGGGCAAAGTACCCCCTCCTGGCGAACTCAGAAACAATGTCCACCACCAATTCAGGGCGGTTGCCAAACCTGCTTCGCCAGCAGCTTCCACATTTAGGGCCATTATTTAGATCTGCCAACGATGCAGTTTAAACCCAACGCCATCCTATGGGGCTCAAAATCTTGGCAAGATAATCGCAGAGACCAAATAGAGCAGACCCAGTGTCTCTGGACAAAAAAAAACAGCATAACTTGCATTTGGCAGCTCCAACCCACCTGGAAAGCTTGGCATGTGATACCTAGAAGTGCGGCATAAACATGCCCCATTAACATAACAGATAATTCAATTTAATGGAGCAGAAATTGCTTTGTACAATCAGCCCAGTGATTTTTTTTGAGCTACCGAAAAACAAGGGAATGTTGCAATTGCAAGACATCGCACTGCTGGATAAGCTGCCAAAGACATATGTCACTCTGATCTAGTGTTGCGGCAGCTCAAGCCGATGATTTTGAGAAATAAGCGATATAAAATCAAATAAAATGGATGAAAATATGAAAATAAGGATACGAATAGAATAGGTCAGGAGCCGGGGGGTCACTTAAGACGACTTAGCGATTTGACCAGCCGTTCAGGCGTAATTTAACTGGCTCAGTTTGTAGCTGAATTTGTAGCTGAAAGTGTAGCCAGTTAAATT
>Ga0307510_10001290_pt1 | contig 27327 bp, 31 predicted proteins | sample 12_EM_MG_FD_207224 | JGI IMG/M metagenome (GOLD analysis project Ga0307510, IMG submission 207224) | Populus trichocarpa ectomycorrhiza microbial communities from riparian zone in the Pacific Northwest, United States - 12_EM | ecosystem: Host-associated > Plants > Roots > Unclassified | place... | reverse complement strand
GTGGGTGAGGGGAGAGTGCTAGTCGCATCTGAGTGAGCAGAGCGCACTGGACTAAGCCTGAAATTTTGATTGTCCGCATATCTCCGCTCGGCCCAGCTACTGTCAACACTCAACACGGTTGCCACGCTTCCCTTTCGACGATGATGGGGCGGGAGTGGACCAGGCAGTTTCAGGGATGACATCCCGTCGTGTTCTTCGGGATTATTGTTGCGTAAAACCTTTGAAGTTGCAAATCGAATCGAGCCTGTAGAGTGGGCGGAGAGCGTAGGAAGCGGCGGCGGTTGTAACGAGGACGTATGCAAACTAGGTGAGCCCACGACAATGCTGTGGATGTCGATCATCTGCTCTTCGCCATCACGGATGACCTTGATGACGCGTTCTTCTCTCTTCTCATTGAACACCTTGAACTGCTTCTCCTTTTGCCAGTCATTCAACGATCCGACGAGAACGACAATCACAATGGAAACAAGGATAGTAACGCCCTCGACCCAGTCTACTGGTGGTTCTCCATCGGGGCGGGGTGTACCAAAGTCCTGGAAGAGGCCGAGCGATAGAGACACCACAGTGGCAACCATTAACAAGATCTGCGGTACGCAATTATTTGGTTTCAAAGAGTTGGAATAGGTAGAACGCATTCAACGTACTAGGACTTTGTCTTTGAGCGCCAGCCACATTAATTGAAGCAAGGTTTTGCTCGGGCATTGAGGAACAACGTTCTGGCCAAAAACTCGTTTCCTGTCCTCGATAGATGCTTTGTACACGTCTTCGGAAGATTGAAAGGCAGTGGGAAGGCTCACGCCAGAGCCGCCTGCAAAGCTGGCCGTGCTCTGCAATCCCTGGGACACACCAGCAGGGGACGTAACCGTGATGTCCGGTCCCGGCGGGTCCTCCACCGTAGCGTGGGATTCGCTAAGATCTCCAGAAGTTGGATCAGGTGATCCCGCATGACTTGGTAGCGGCCCAAGCTTGGTGCTCAGACCGTAAGTAGGTTGTGTGCCAAGACCGCGGAGTATCGCATCTACGCCGCCCACGCTCTCGAGGGTCTCCAAGCTCTTCAGGTTAACAAAACTGGCGAGCTGAAGCGGTTTGAATGCAAACGGATGGATATCCATGGAGGGTGGCAGGTGGGGACCATCGGAGGGAGGGGAGGGAAGGGTTTGTGCTTCTGGGACGCCAACTGCAGCGATCTGAGGAATGTCAAGGTCATCCGACGCCATAACGTCGAATAGAGAGGGGCGAAAATGACGTTAGAAAGTTCGAACTGGTTCCAATATAAATAAATTGTACCCACTCCGAGTCGGCAAGGCTGTGCACTTGTCTTGGCATCCGCCCTTGGACAGAGCAGTGATCGAGCCACCTCGATCGGCGAGTGGAGTAAATTGACTAACGGACAAGGTGGAGTAACGGACAACGGACAAGGTGGAGCGTTACCAATGAATTCGACCACGGCCGATACGTCCGACAGCACGGCTCAACCCCCATTCGCATTCCCCTCGCCTTCATTATCGCGCGTTTGTTTTCAGGACACCATCTTTTTCCATTTCTAAGGACAGGTAGTCTGGTAGTCTGTAAGTAGCCACCAGCCATAATATAAAAACCTGCGTGCACAACCCGACAGTACGATGCTGTGTACGTACGATTTTCAGCAGTCTACTCGGAGTGGTAAATTATCCGTGCAGGCAGCGACAGATATCTGAGACAGCGGTATTGTGTCTTCCATTGGGACAGTAAAAAATGATCCACATAGCTCGTCTAACGCTGCGTGCTGCAACGGATCATGCCGTTGATGCCGGAGGAGTGCCATCAAATCAACTCGTACCACGATGTACCCTGAATGTGCGCGCAGTATGACTGCAGTATGGTGGCCAGTATCTGGATAAGGCGCATAGCATTAGGGATGTCTTATACTGGTCGCTGTGTCGGCATGGTAACCGATGCGTGGCCCATGGAAATGTGGAGGCTGTTTTCTCCTACAGAACTAGAGGCGGACGTCTTGACCATTGTAATTGTATGATTGTGACCGGCGCTGGGGCCACAAAGAAAATAGGGACACATCTTCCAAACCAAGGCCATCAACAGATTGTATGTCCGGACTAATTTGACTAAAAAAACAGGATGCAACATATGTATGACCTTTGTGTGGCCTTGGCTGTGCTGGTCACGGTGACCATGCCAAACCCGGTCCCGAGGGTCTACGCGTCTATTCACCGATTCACCCCCGGCCTGTTGCATCGCGATATCGGCACCTAGGTTCGTCTGTGAGCACATGATGGTATTATTTGCTTCATTCTGATGACTGAGTTTTAATGGTTGAGGGTGCAGCTGCACATATTGCCAGCGAAGAACTGGTTCGATCCGGATTGCAATTCTCCGTTCCGAGTGGCGAAGTTCGACCCATGCTGTATCACTTAAATGCGTCTCCTTTCACTTCCGCCCGCACTCCGCTTTCGGTAAGGACTTATAAAGTAGGGTCCCTTATACTTCGACGTTTCTCCTAGAGATTCATTACTATCATATCCTTGGGGATATTCTGTTGGGGGCTGTGTCCTCGTTATGAGGGCGGCATGATAACGTGATATGCTTAGACTGAATGATAGGACTATGACAGGTCACAGCCGAATAGCGACTTCCAGTAGAGAATTTGATCACCAGAACGGGCGAGGACCTACTTATAGGGTTAATTGACTGCACGAAGCTTTCCAAGAGTGTGATAGTTATCATCAGACTCAAAGATACTGTAACCGGAGAGGCTGGGAGAGCAGACCCTTTATGGACTTGCACAGGCAATGCAGTCCAGCGACCTCAAGGAAGGTATGCAGGTGTGTGTAGGTAATGCTTCCCGACTTGACTCGATAGGAGGAATCTTCGTGCATGATCCGCACTGATACCAGGCCGCCAAGGCCACGTGAAGGGGGTGGCCCGGAGACTGCAGTGAGAGAGCACAGCATCCTTGGAGCTGGCACACTGCTGGCACCCCAAAACTGAGGTATTTCGGAGGGGATTGCGCAAAGGCCAATCTTGGCCCCTCTTTATGTGGAGAGGAAGAATGGTCCCTGGGATCTGAATCTGGATAACAGTAATGTATTGGGCTGTCAGAGTAAGAGTGAGACACGGAGGACACGGCTACACGGATGCCAAGAAGGTTTGCACAACCTCGCCAAGTGGGTACAATTTATTTATATGTCTCGTGGTTTGGAACCAGTTCGAACTTTCTAACCTCATTTTCGCCCCTCTCTATTCGACGTTATGGCGTCGGATGACCTTGATATTCCTCAGATCGCTGTAGTTGGCGTCCCAGAAGACAACAATCACGCAACTCCCACACAAATCCCTCCCTCCCCTCCCTCCGATGGTCCCCACCTACCTCCCCCCCTTTGGGTCATGCCACATCACCGACGGATACCAAGCATTCCTCTCCCTGCCCACCCCCATTCTGAAGTCAGCACGAAACTCTTTGGATGCCGTCGGCTCACCTAGTTCGCATACATCGGACACGTCCTCGTTTCAACCGCCGCCATCTCCTACGCTTTCCGCCCACTCTACAGGCTCGATTCGATTTGCAACCTCAAAGGTTTTACGCGACAATAATCCCGAAGAACACGATGGAATGTCGTCCCTGAAACTGCTTGCTCCACCCCCGCCTCATCATCGTCGGAAGGGAAGCGTGACCACTGTGTCGAGTGTTGGCAGTAGCTCGACCGAGCGGGAATATGAGGACAATCAGAGTTTCAGGCTTAGTCCAGTGCGCTCTGCTCACTCTGACGCGAATAGCACTCTCCCCTCCCCCACGTACACCCACGTGGACGTTGTTCCTGATGTCCCCTCGCGTTCTTCATCCCAGCCAGTTTTATTCGAAAGACATTACATCGCGTCCAGCGGTCTCAGTCTCCCAGCGGCGAAACGGACACTGCCTCAGAGACAACGCCAAATGATGGGCAGAAGGGGGATAATACAGACGTCAAGCGCAAAGGACCTGAACTCGCACGCCCTGCTGTGTTGGATCTCAAACAAGAAGCGGATATGGATGTCCATCCGTTCGCGTTCCAACCGCTTCAGCTCGTCAGTCTTGTTGGCCCGAAGAGCTTGGAGACCCTCGAGAGCTTGGCAGCGTAGATGCGGTACTCCGCGGTCTTGGGACACAACCTACTTACGGTCTGAGCACCAAGCCCACCGCAAGGAGTTCCTGGAGGACTACACGCTCGGAATCGTGGCGACGTACCCGCGTAGGGCTCTCAGATAGACGCTGAAACCGCATTTACCTATGACAGTAGTAGTAGTGGTAGTTGGACGATGTACGATGGCATGTAGGATGTCAATAAAACTTTGAGCGTCTACCGCTAGATGGAAAGACGAGAGCAACTAGATATATACCAAAGTGGATATGTAGTTGCATATAAACTGGGGAATTTTCCCTGATCAGACCACTTATTGCTGACAATCGTGTTTCAAAACACGCCGGATTGACCAAAGGTGGCGTACGCTTGAGCCCGATTGACAGTGGCAGTTTCAGTCTCGCGGCGGCGGCGTTCCAGAAGGAGGAAAGAGACGATGATAAAGTCACGAATGGGTTCTACGCTTTCATCGAGGAGAAGCGTCGAGGGTACGACGGGAGGGTGCTCGCGGTCTGTCTTGAAGTCTTTGTACGAGCGGATGAAACGTGCCACCGGCTGCGATTTGGATTGCGGACCGAAGAGTTGGAGCATGATATGCCCATACATTAGTCACCTGGAAGAAATAGTGGCCAATGACCCTGATGATGGAGAAGTTACAGTACCTGTAGGGCAAGACTGGGCTTGTTGTTCTTCCAGACATACTCTACACCGGCATCATCTTGGAATGTCACATCACTGCGGAACGACGCACAGTCGGTCAGTCCGGGGTTGTCAGAGCGGGAAAACGGAACACGAACTCCCGGAATGGGATGATGCTCTTCTTGAGGCACGCGCTGGTGGGCGCCTGAGGGCGGTCGCGAATGGTGAGCAAGTCGGAGCGCGCGTCACGCCATATCCACTCGGCGACGAGCTTTCCGATCCCGTCGTGCACACGCGTCACCGGTTTATCGGACTTCCAAAAGTCCGTTGCGACGGTATAGAAAGTGTTTCCGTCCGGGTCGAGGATCGTCGTGTTGCATGGGTTGTCACGCTCGAGACGTAGCGAAAGGGCCGCGCCGGCGGCGGAGTCGCCACCGGACATCGGAAGCTGATATGAGTCGACGATTATGGTGGAAGGAAGGTTGGTTGGGGCGGGAGCTGAGGAGAGATGGGGGTGATTAGGATGAGATCGTATGAGCACGATAGTTAGCGCTCCGCGCAGCAGAGTCATGGGACCATAACTGTACTGCGACCAAAGAAGGATGTCAAATCGGTACTGGGAAGGTAATACGACGCGTTGCCTGGCGAAGTTCTATGTGGATAAAGAATGTTGATAGCCTTTCCAGTAGCAAATGAGCAAAACGCAATACATACCACTCTCGATCATATGAGGACTTGCACAGTACGGGTGTTCGGTCGAGCGATAAACGGCTTTGATGCGCAGCAGTCTGCCAAGAGTCATAAAAGGTCCGCGCCAAGTCGATGGCCTGGAAGAATTGTGCATAACATCGTAGATAAGTCTGCGTGAGAGGACCATTAGTACTGCTCATAGTGATTGGCACAATGTGACCTTGACCTCGGGCAGTCAAGATTCAAGAAGCCGTCCTTGCAACCTTGCGATTTCATTTTCTACAATACTCTAAGGTTAGGGGCAGCGTTCCCTCTCACGCTCCGCTCATTTGACCATGTGCCCCACTAAAGTTAGACAAACTCGGGTTCCGCTGGGCAATCATCCTCCCGCTCATACCCTCACTCACCAAATTCTTATTCACCTTCTTCAACGTATTCCTCGCTCCAGATGTCCCCCAACACCCTACATGCGACACCCTCGACTTCCGGTTACACCACCTCGATGCTGTGTCGCCGTCGGCAAAGGTGTACTTCGCCGACGTCCCTTCACATCCTCTCTCCACGCTGACGCCCCACCCTTCTCTATCCCCATCTCGCCCGTACGCGCTGTGCGTCTACGGTCTGCCGCAGCTTTTGCACAGGCGCGGACTCTCTCCATGCGTGGGCAGAGTGCCGCGCTCGATTGGGACGAAGATGAGATCCCGGGACCGGACGTCTCGAAACGGGAAACGCTACTCCTCGCAAAGATAACCAGCAATGCATACGTCGAGCCCAACACGGATGGATGGATGGTACAACCTGACCAGTGGGTGGGGTGCCGTGGGTCGTCTTTTTATTTCCTAAGGAGTAGTGATTTTGGTTGCTGGCGCGGTGGTCCCTGGACCGACCCCGCAGCACGCGCCAGTTGGCCGGGAGCCAGACGACGATGCGTTTGGGGGGTACATTTTCGCGATGGATGATGACAGCACGGTCACCCTCAAGATCAAAAAGGTATGAAGAGAAGGGAATGTAGCCTCGGTCTTATTCCTAGACATAGAGGCCGGCTTCCTCAACGCCGTCCCATCGAAACTCGTGCAAAACCTCCGCAACAGAGGTAAACCCGGCAAGTACGTCTAACTCATAGATACTTTATTGCATACTATTACCAGTACCATGTACATATCTGAAGTGTACCCCGAGGCGAGGCGCACATAAATCGAATCTAAAAAAAAGTCTAATTCAGCTCGACGATCACATTTCTGTGGACACAAGCATAGATAACGGTATTCCCGGCTACAGTGACTGCACCCGCGGAAACGCCACAGATTCTACAACTAGGGCGCACGGTAATGGGCCTTGAAAAAAGATAATAAACTAGTAAGAGAGAGCGGAGAAGGTAACCGTGAAAATAAAATTAAGAGAATGAAGAGAAGCAAAACGAAACGGGACAAGCTACCGCAACGGGCAACTGCAGCGGGTAGACCCTCGCGGTATGGTGGAGAGTTTCCTACGATGGTGTTGTCATCCACGAATGAGTTTGGGGAAGGCGCAGGGCTGGACATGCCATCGGAAGGGTCACGTGGATCGATCTCGGCAATCGATTGCTGCCGCGGTATGATAGGTTGATCGCGGATCTCACGATTAACTCCGCGTGCTGTCGTCGTCTCCGTCTCACGAGCTGTTTGTCCACGATTCGAGACTTGGCGAACTACGTCGGGGAAAGCAAGTGAGTTTCCTTCTGGTGATGCCCGTCGCGAAGTGGGTTCAGGCTCGCGCGGTGTGGTACCGTGGTACTGACGTCGACGGTCGCGCAATCTGCCTTGAGTGCTCTGTGTACCCCTTGCTCCGTGAAATACGACCACGTCTTGCATGTATCTCGGTGTAACGACCTCGCTTGCGCTCTTACTGTACAGGATGGCCTTGAGATCGCTCGAAATTGGGATCAAGTTGGTGCCGTTGCGTGTATCCTTGTGGTTCGCCCAACCAAAGTTCCTCGTGAAGTTCGACGCGCTCTCTGCCTTGCTTCCGACAGTCACGGCGGTAACACTATAGGATCTTCCCTCGGGGCGGGGTTGACCAAAGTCCTGGAAGAGGCCGAGCGACAGAGATACTATAGCGGCAATTGATAACAAGATCTGCGGTACGGGACCATTGGTTTCAAACATTAGAATAAGTAGAACACATTCAACGTACAAGGACTTTGTCTTTGGGCGCCAGCCGCATAAATTGGCGAAAATCTTGAAAGGTTGGATAACGTGATCCTGTATGACTTGGCGGTGGCCCAAGCTTGGTGCTCAGACCGTAAGTAGGCTGTGTCCCAAGACCGCGGAGTATCGCATCTACGCCGCCATGCTCTCAGTCTCCAAGCTCTTCGGGTCAACAAGACTGGCGAGCCGAAGCGGTTTGAACGCAAACGGATGGACGCCAATATCCGCTTCTTGTTTGAGACCCGACAAGGCAGGGCGTGCGAGTTCAGGTCCTTTGCGCTTGATGTTTGAATTGCCCTTCCTCTGCCCATCATTTCGCGCTGTGTCCGAGCCTGTGTCCGTTTCGCCGCTGGGAGACGGAGACGACTCCCGGACACGATGAAATGTCTTTCGAAGAGAACTCGCTGGGGATGAAGGAGGCGAGGGGGCATCAGAAACAATGTCCACGTGGGTGTGGGTGGGTGAGGGGAGAGTGCTAGTCGCATCCGAGTGAGCAGAGCGCACTGGACTGAGCCTGAAAATTTGATTGTCCTCATATCTCCGCTCGGACCAGCTACTGCCAACACTCGACACGGTTGCCACGCACCCCTTTCGACGATGATGGGGCGGGGGTGGATCAGGCAGTTTCAGGGATGACAATTCGTCGTGTTCTTCAGGATTATTGTCGCGTAAAACTGTTGAAGTTGCAAATCGAATCGAGCCTGAAGAGTGGGCGGAGAGCGTGGGAGAAGGCGGTGGTTGCAACAAGGACGCGTCCGATGTATGTGAACTAGGTGAGCCGACGGCATCCAGAGAATTTCGTGCTGACTCTAGAATGGAGGTAGGTAAGGAGAGAAAGCCATGGTTATCCGTCGGTGGTGTGGTATGACCCAAGGGGGAGGGAGGGAGGCGAGGACTATCGGAGGAAGGGGTGGGAAGGGTTTGTGTGGGAGTTGCGTGACCGTTGTTCTCTGCTACAGCGATCGACGCCATGATGCCGTATCGAATTCTAATGGAGAGGGAAATTCTTGTCAGTATATATAAATGCAACCCCCATTTTGGCGAGGCTGCAAAATTCTTTGATTCCAGTCGCAATCAAATCCCCCGGTCATCCTCACCTCATTCTCATGGACATAGTGCGGATTACGCGCGACGGCCCTGTAGAAAGAAATGAAGCTAAGAAATGGCACGCATTGGGCCTTACAACGCGTGGGGTAACACGGGAACAAAGGGTCGGTACAAAACCAATTGCTGGTACTGTGCGGTATACAGTACTGTATGCAGCTGTATGAGCTAAACTAGTGTACTCTCATGGTACTGGTCTCGATCCGCTCCGTGCGCTCACTTTGCGACAGGTCCTTCCCTTCAAGTCTGGAGGCCTGGAGGGTTAGAGTGTTCACATAACGATCACCCTCTCTGTATCTTGGTTCTACTGATCAAATTCTTGACTCCAAGCCGCTGTTTGGGTGAAACGTTGTATATTATGTGGCTCAGGTGAGTATATAATTATGTCACATCGGTGGCTCGTCTCGTGAGATGCGTGAAAAATACATGAATATATGTGAAATTTAAAGGCGTACAAAGTACTAAGATGAGGAAGCATGTGGGTGAAGTTAGGCAGTGAATGGTCCGGGTAGCTCCGACTTTGGTATCTTTAGGGAAGGTGAGACAGGCGAATTCTCTAGCAGGAGAAAGATTCAGGCTTGGCCATTCAGAACGCAGGAGCGCAATCCGAATCAATTCGGTTTCAATGGGTACGGGCCTGAGTGCGACTACACCCAAACAATCCGAACCCGGTCACCTGGATCAAGTGAAATACTATCATTTACACACGGAGTAACCGGGGTGCCAATATCACGATACAGTACGTCGTGGTGAATATCGATCGCCCGACGCGTGGACAGTATCGGCTGGGCGTGGTCATTGCACGCAAAGTAACCTGGGTGCCGGTATTGTGATGCAGCGCGACACGGCGAATATCGATCGCATAACGTCGACCGCTGGTAATCAGCTGGGCATGGACACCGAGACCAACATAGCCAAGGCCACACAATGACCACATATCTTGCGCTTCGGTGCCTTTAGTCGGGAGGGTCTGTTGGTAGCCCTGGAACTCGAAAGATGTGTCTCAATTTTTTGTGGACCTAGCATCATTGTACCTGGGCACCAGCTGAGACCGTCGAAGGCAGGGCTTCTGTTCGGTCTCAGAAGTACTATGCGGGTTTAATCAACAGAACTAATGTCAGTGAACACGTGCACTTGAAATTTGGGGCATGCTCCTGATAAGACGTCAAGTTGCGACTGCCTGCCGAGCCCGATGCCCTCTGGTCAGCGTCCCGGGTGGGATGTGAATAGTGATGCGAGGCTGCGTATAGGGTGAGCCCCTTGCGGGACCTAGAGCTGTATCAGAGCTGTATCTTGCACCGTGACAAGCATGGCTCTCTGGATGATGATCCACAAGCATCACGTGGTCAAAACTGGAATCTGTTGTCCCCTTCCCATCCGTAAATCCCGTAAATCAGAAATCAGAAATCAGGTCCGATCAGGCGCCTACTCACCTGGCCACCCGGAAATGCGACGCGCCAGGAATCATCACCGCTTCCAACCCACTGCGTCCCCATGCAGTAGGCCAGCCCGCTCTCTTGTCTGAGTCCTCGCCTTCTCCATCTGTCCTTTCCCTCGCCCGTGGCATCACGGCCGGCCGCACCAGCGTCACGCCCGGGCGTCGTGGCTCATTCTCCCCAGCCTGGCACAACAGAACGAGCTATTGCAACCCAATGCCGGTGAAGTGAGTCGAGTGACGCACGGCGGCCTGTCCTAGCGAAGGACAAGCCGACTGTCTACTAGACGTGAGTGCATGTAAACGAGAATAATACCAAAGTGGGATGCTAACCTCAGTGATCCGAGCGGCGTATGCACAAGACCGAGGTGTTCCACCCCAGTCAGTACTTATGGGCACTATGGGCACCACCGATGTAGGGTATTGGAAATACAACCAACCTCGTTTCCAACGGAGAGGACACGATCTCCGGCGGATGATGGTCGACTCGGCAACCGCAATGCGTTCTAGGGCCCCCAAACACGAGGATCATGTTATGAGTATTTCGGAACAGCACTTCAAGTGCCTCATGGCCGCAACACGTGTTGTCAGTCGATCTGTTGAAGGCCTTCCATATGAACTACAACCGATGAACCAATAGATTCAATCAGCTCAATGCTGCAATACATATTTCACGAGGTCAGCCATCCAGACCAGCACTGGTGCATAGAACAATAATTCGTTTGAGGCCCACATAGGCTCGAAGTATTCGCAGTGCCCCTACTTAAACTTGAAACACATGGCGAATGAGCCAGACCTGTTGTGCGCAAAAAACGCCCGAGTTGCACGATCCAAGGCTGGCATTGCCCTCCTGATGGTATCAGCATGCAGAAAATGAGGCATCGGGGCGTGCCTTTTTCCCTCTTTATCGACCTTTCTATTCGCCGCAGAGAAAAAAATAGGTGACACGTGTCAAACACGTAGCAGAATAGGAGAGAAGAGAGAAGATCAAAACACGTGATGTAAATGCCGGAAGTGTGAGGCAGCATGACCAATATATTGAGTTCGGCGGATGATGTTGACTTGACTTGCATGCCTCCGAGTCGAGGCAACCGCACCTAAACTAGTCGATCACGTTCGAGGGCCTTCACCTCACCCCCAAACCACGAGGATCATTTTATAAGCATGTCGGAGCAGCACTTCAAGCCTCATGACCGCAGCACCTGTTGTCAGTAGGTCTGTTGAGCGCCATAGAGAACAACAACCGGCCAATCAACTAATTAAATTCGTTTGAGGCTGACAGGGGCTCGGAATATTTGCGGCAGCCCGGGCCCAATCTGGGAGGACTTGTTTGACATGTGCGTCGCAAGTTTACCATCAAAACGGTGTGCATTGCTGCGAGGCCGATGGTGAGTCCCTTGATTCTCGATCCCGTCCGCTTCGTCCTTTCTTCTCAGTTTTCTGCTCCAACATCAGGTTTCCCGGATTCAATCGGTCCATGACAAGTCTCTCATATACCGCGATATCAAACCCGACAACTTCCTTCTCATGGTCCCGGCACGAAGAATCCCAATGCCATCCATTAAGTGGTATATCCGTGGTTCATCCGTTTCTTTCTTCCCTTGTCCAGAGGACACTAGCTGCCGAAGCCATGTCCCCTCCTATATTCTGCAGTCGAGTGAAACGTGTTCTGGTTGGTTGTACGCCGTTCCACGCTGCAAAGGATGTGGTGAATGGACCTATCCCTGATGACAAGTACGATCATTATATGCCTTTTATGTGCTTGACAAGGGTTGGTGACCCCGACGGATGACTTACACGCTTTTCTGCAGATTTCGGCATGGCGAAGCACTACCGTGAATCAGGTCCATCGTCTTGGTGGAGAACACACCACACTCCAACCATTATAAGACGTTTTTGTGCCCCACTGCCCTCTGAGCCCTCACCTCAATTCCAGACAACTTCCAGGACACTTCCAGGTCTTTCTGCAAAGCAAAACAAAACACTTTACCGTCTCTGTGGTCTCGTGCTACAACTCTATACTATACTCTGAAACATGGCCAGTCTAATCCTCGCGGTCAATGCAGGCTCGTCATCTTTGAAGATTTCTGTCTTCCGCCTGGCTTCTCCGCTCGGGCCTGCTGATAGACATGTCATGGATAGTACCACTGGTGGCCGTGTGGTTCTGATTGCGTCTTGTTCTGTCACGTCTATCTTCTCTTCCAATGTTTTTATTCAGTGATCACCCTTCTCTACGTCGCCCCGACGGGGGAGATGCGCTGGGCATATGCGATCATGCAACTGCTTTCCCCCACTTCCCTGACATCTAAAGGACGGCGCGAACACCGACGCGACTTCCACGATCCTGTGGTCGTCAGCGAAGAGACGTACCAACATATCGAGCATCTCTCTGACTTGGCACCCCACGCACGTCTCTGACTAGTCCCTCTCTTATCATCTTATTTCGTTTGCTATAAGCATAACGGCGCGGATCTCTCTGTAATCAAGGCGAGCATCTCAAATTTGAAGCACACCACTTCGATCGCGTACTTTGATACCGCTTTCCACCGTGACATTCCCCAACACATATCCACTTATGCCATCGATCAGGAGGTAGCTGAGAGAAAAGGCCTCAAGAAATATGGCTTCCACGGAATAAGCTGTGCGTTTAAAACTTGCGGTCCTGTCGTTCGCCGTGCTCATGAATGGGTAGACTCATACGTCCTGCGTACTGTTGCATGCCATCTTTCCAAGGTATGTCGCCGTGGTAAATTATGGAGAGTGAATCTTTCTCACTGATCGTACACACTTTCATCCACGTACCAGCCCATTTCCGAGACAAACCTGATCGTTTTACATCTCGGTTCCGGGGCCTCTGTCTGTGCAATCCGCAACGGCAAGTCTCTTGACACCTCCATGGGGCTTACGCCTGTCTCTGGTCTCCCTGGTGCAACGCGTTCCGGGTCTATCGATCCAACGCTCATCTTTCATTACACCCACAGCGCCGCCAAGATATCTCACGACGAGAGCCTCGTCACGCCCGTCGGCATCACAGAAGCCGAATATATTCTCAACAAGAAATCGGGCTGGCAAGCTCTGGCGGGCACTTCCGACTTTGGCGAAATCATTCAGAAGAAAGACAGTGACGAGGGCGCGAGGCTCGCCTATGACCTGTTCGTGGACCGAATTCTTGACATGGTCGGGGCATACTGGCTCAAGCTTGGCGGAAAAGTCGACGCGCTTGTCTTCTCTGGGGGCATCGGCGAGAAGGGTAAGGAGCTCCGCGGGAGCGTTATTGAACGATGTGCGTGCCTAGGTTTCGTCATCGACCGGTCGCGGAACGAGGCGGTAGACAATCAGGAGGGTGAAGTCGTGGAAATTGGGAAGAGTGATCAGAGGAGAGTCTTGGTATGTAGGACCGATGAGCAGGTATGTTGTTCTCTACGAAAATCTAGGATCCGGATCATACTTAGGTGTTGCAGTTCGAGATGGCAAGACAATGTGCCCAGGAGCCTAAGTTCTGGACGTGATCCACCTCCTGTGGTTTGGTATATACATCCTTGAGATCCTTTTAGACTCACCGCAAGGAGTTTCTGGAGGACAGTACACGCTCGGAATCGTGGCGACGTACCCGCGTAGGGCTCTCAGATAGACGGTGAAACGGCATCTACCTATGACAGCAGTAGTAGTAGTTGGACGATGTAAGATGGCATGTAGGATGTCAATAAACCTCTGGGCGTCTACCGCTAGATGGAGAGATGAGAGCAACTAGATATATCAAAGCGGATATGTAGCTGCACATAAACTGGGGAATTTTCCCTGCATCAGACCACTTATTGCTGACAATCGTGTTTCAAAGCACGCCGGATTGGCCAAAGGTGGCGTACGCTTGAGCCCGATTGACAGTGGCAGTTTCAGTCTCGCGGCGGCGGCGTTCCAGAAGGAGGAAAGAGACGATGATAAAGTCACGAATGGGTTCTACGCTTTCATCGAGGAGAAGCGTCGAGGGAACGACGGGAGGGTTCTCGCGGTCTGTCTTGAAGTCTTTGTACGAGCGGATGAAACGTGCCACTGGCTGCGACTTGGATTGTGGGCCGAAGAGCTGGAGCAGGATATGCCCATACATTAGTCACCTGGAAGAAATAGTGGCCAATGACCCTGATGATGGAGAAGTTACAGTACCTGTAGGGCAAGACCGGGCTTGTTGTTCTTCCAGACATACTCTACAGCGGCATCATCTTGGAATGTCACATCACTGCGATGAGCGACGCACAGTCGGTCAGTCCGGGGTTGTCAGAGCGGGAAAAGGGAACACGAACTCCCGGAATGGGATGATGCTCTTCTTGAGCCACGCGCTGGCGGGCGCCTGAGGGCGGTCGCGAATGGTGAGCAAGTCGGAGCGCGCGTCGCGCCATATCCACTCGGCGACGAGCTTTCCGATCCCGTCGTGCACACGCGTCACCGGTTTATCGGGCTTGGAAAAGTCCGTTGCGATGGTGTAGAACGTGTTTCCGTCCGGGTCGAGGATCGTCGTGTTGCATGGGTTGTCGCGCTCGAGCCGTAGCGAGAGGGCCGCGCCGGCGGCGGAATTGCCACCGGACATCGGAAGCTGATATGTGTCGACGATTATGGTGGAAGGAAGGTTGGTTGGAGCGTGGACTAGGGAAATGGGGATGATTGGGATGAGATAGTATGAGCGCGATGGTTGTCTACTTTAAGGGGTCTAGCAGTGCTGCGCAGTAGAGTCATGGGACCATAACTGTACTGCGATCAGAGAAGGATGTCAAGTCGGTACTATGAAGATGATACGGCGTGTTGCCTGACGAGCTTCTAAAGTATGTTGATCGCCTTTCTAGTAGCAAATAAGCAAAACACAATACACACCACTCTCGATCTAGGGTTCCGTGAATAACTGTTGGGTTAGTAACAGTAGTTATTAACTCCATGTTATTAACAGTTAATAACAGTTAATAACTTGGGACGTCAGGAAGGGCTGTGAATAACTGTGAATAACCTGCACCAGAGAGTCAGTCCAGGAGTACCTAGCAACTTGTGATTACATGCCTTTTTCAAATATGGGAGTGACTCATTGGCACCGGCACCTGAGCCGACTTATGATTGTTGTGAACTCACCCTCAACAGTGGTGGTTACTGCGTTTGGTTCAGGGTTGAGTACAGGTCCGCATTGAACTAATTATTCATCTCAGACTGTTCCCCTGTCCCCACTTTCAATATAAGTTCCCTTTTACCCTCAGCATTTCGAAAATTGTCTTTATCAGTGGCAGCTGGTCATATATTATTAAAAGGGATAATAATGATGCAGCTAAATGGTGTAGTGGTTATAGTGTTTTGCTTACATGAGTGAGCGGGTTGGGTCCGTTGGTTCGATTCCGCTTTGGTGTAATTCCTTTTTTTGTCATTCACCTGACCCCCATGGACACTGCGACCACTGCGATGCCTCCCCCTCCCAATAAAGACACTTCTAGCATAGATTCAGATATGCTCTTTGCAGGTTGGTAGTCATATACTGTGTTTTTAGTACAGTTCATAGTTATTCACACAAATTATAGTTATTAACAGTTAATAACCAGGTGAATAACTCCTGAGATTCCTGGCGGTTACTAACAAGTGTGAATAACCGCCCTGTGAGTTGTTCACGGAACCCTATCTCGATCATGTGAGGACTTGCACAGTACGGGTGTTTCGTCCAGCCATAAACGGCCTTGATGCGCAGCAATCTGCCAAGAGTCATCCAAGGTCCGCGCCAAGTCGATGGCCTGGAAGAATTGTGCATAACATCGTAGATAAGTCTGCCCTGAGAGGAACACTGCTCATACATCCAATTTCATTTTCTCTCGTACAGTACATTAAGGTTAGGGGCAGCGTTCCCTCCTCGGCCCGCCTCCCCTATACAGTATGCCCAGCGCTCCGCTCATTTGACCATGTGCCCCACTCAAACCTCAGGCCTCAGGTTTCCGCTGGTCAACCATCCTCATGCTCATCCCCTCACTCACCAACCTCTTCTTCACCTTCTTCAACGTATTCCTCCCTCCGGATATCCCCCAACACCCTACACGCGACACCCTCAACTTCCGGCTACGCCACTTCCATGCCGTCACGCCGTCAGCAAAGGTGTACTTCGCCGACGTCCCTTCACATTCCTCTCTCCACACCGAGGCCCCACCCTTCTCTATCCCCATCTCGCCCGTAGGCACAGTGCGTCCACGGTCCGCCGCAGCTTTCGCACAGGCGCGGGCTCTCTCCATGCGTGGGCAGAGTGTCGCGCTCGATTGGGACGAGGATTGGATCCCAGGACCGGACGTCTCGAAACGGGAAACGCTACTCCTCCTCGCAAAGATGACCAGCAATGCGTACGTCGAGCCTAACACGGATGGGTGGTACAACTTGACCGATGAGTGGGATATCGTGCGTCGTCTTTTTATCTCCTACCGAGTAGCCATTTTTGTGGCTGATGCCTGGCCCAATTCCGCAGCACGCGCCAGTTGGCTGGGAGCCGGACAACGATGGGTTCAGAGGGTACATTTTCGCGACGGATGATAACAGTACCGTCGTCCTCTCCATCAAAGGCACGTCCGCACAGTGGGTCGACACCGGGCCGACCACGGATAAGGATAAGATGAACGACAACCTGCTGTTTAGCTGCTGTTGCGCGCGCGTCGGCTGGTCGTGGAAAACAGTATGCGATTGCTACCGAGGTGGCTGGAAATGTAATCAGGACTGTCTCGAGAATGCCCTTATCGAGGAGAGCCTGTTCTATCCGGTGGGGACTGTAAGTTTGACCGTCCTTCCGAACTTCTCGCATTGGCCTGCGGCGGAGTTGATGGTGCCTGTTTCTTGGCTTTCAGAACCTCTACAACAATATCACGTTGATGTTTCCCCACGCAAACATCTGGGTCATCGGCCATTCCCTTGGCGGCTCCCTTGCATCACTTGTCGGAATCACGTTTGGCGTGCCAGTCGTGACGTTCGAGCCCCCAGGCGAGCGCATGGCCGCGAAACGTCTACACCTTCCATTACCGGTATGCGTCGTATCCCATTTACACGGTCAGACCGGTAAAGGTTGACATTTGGATACCACGTGTAGCCATCTACGCATCACATCACGCACGTTTGGCACACTGCGGATCCGATTGCGATGGGAACGTGCAACGGAGTACTTTCGAGCTGTGCAATAGGGGGATATGCCATGGAGAGCCGGTATCTAATCGTTTACCTCGCTTTTCCATCGAGCATCACACTGATGACCGTATTTGTTTGCTCGACAGTTGCCATCTGGGAAACATCATCGAGTACGATACCGTGACCAACATGTCATGGTCCGTTGACGCGCGCACGCACGCTATCGCGCAGGTAGTTGACAAGATATTGGCACAGCCGTGGACTGCGGCGGAGGAACTGGGTCGTGAAGTGCCACCCTTCAAACGACAGGATGATTGCGTGGTGAGATGTTTTTTGCGGTTCCGAAGCACAATGTTGAATTCGATGCTCACCCACGCGGCTACAGGACTGTTTCAAATGGGACTTCGGAGACTACACCTTATGATAGGCAAACCCTGAAGATCTGTATGTCCTTGCGTCTTCCAAACACGCTGCTAAAACACGGATTATATCGAAGAAGATCCACGAGGGGGAGTCTAGTATACAAGACGTTGCACATCGTGGAATCAGCTGTCGCGTCTGAGTAAACTCTGTACTCTTTATATTAAGGACCAAGAGGCAAGTCGACACCCCAACTGGTGTCCAACACGTGTCCATTTGGCATCCCCGGAAACAGAGAAATCCGGGTGAGCGCGAGCTCTCGATAAGGAGGCTGATATCATCACAGAGGGTGGTATTATGGTACTATTGGGAAGCTAAACACGTTCCACTGTAGTTCAAGGAGAGAAAGACGTCTTGATCTTCACGGAAAATACGCCATCATTTATCGGAAGTGACGGATGCCGCACCGAATATAAATGACCTACATGACACGGTTCATACTCGTTAGTCTGTATGGCGGTGACTAGTCCCAACCTGCCACAAGTTGGGCGATGTCGGGTGTCCAGAGGCCCGAGATAGGTGCTGGGCCAAGCACCAGTCATACCATGCAGACCACACGGCTAATTCTTCGATAGGCACTACCGTGTGCGTATGTTTGTGCTTTTCTTCAATTCATTGCACCCTTGAGTAGTCAGCGTTAACATCAAGAACCGAAGTTTTACTACTGTGGGTATTCCAACAGACCACCGCTGCCGAGATCTACACAGTTACCAGGCAATAACTTGAACGCATAAGCTATCGTCCCCGCGTTGGCCGTTGACTGGCACATCTACGGCTGGCAAGAACCCGGAAACGGCAGTTTCTTCGATCATCGAACGAGGCAAAGGCACCCACGGCGTATATGGTCGATATTCGGTGTAGGAGTGATTGAGGGGTTTCATTTGTTCGGCTTCTGAGGCATGAAAACTGAGCGAGAGGGGGGATTATAGGCCAACCTTCGACAGGGCCACCATCGTGATGCCCTCTGTAGGGCTCTCACTTGTGCTCTTTCGGGGATTGACGGGGTGGCCAGCTGACTGTAGGTTTGAGGACCATGCGTGTCACGAGAAGGACACAAGAATAGGAACGCTTTTGGGGTACATGGTTTCTTTCTTGTTCATGAGTGATTTCGCGCAACAGCAAATGTGCCGCAACACCACACCCGGTATGGCGCAACCTGTTGAGCTTCGAACTCGCCTCGCCCGAGCCAGCGCTTGGACCTTACTGACAACTACACAAATTCGTCTTGCACCCTGGGCGAGATTGAATACTGTCCTACCACTCACCCATGATGCGGTCCCACGACCGTGATAACACCCACCTTTCCCAATTCGTTGTTATTTATTTATTCATTTTTAAAAACGGCAGTCCGAGCCCTCACCTCACAAATCAGGACGCAGCATCCGACTTAGCAAACGCACATCGCAATCTCGGGCATCTCTCTTTCCAATATCTAGGCATTCTGGTGCTCGTCCCCGATTTGAATGACAGTACGGATACGGGTCGGATTCCCATCGCCATCTGATGCGCTCATGCTAGACAACGCTAGCGCTATCTTCATGTCACTTTTCCGGCTGTACATCGTCCATGATGCATGACGCCCGCAGGGGCTATCCACAACAACTCCGTGTACGGTTGTGTCGATCCTGAGGGTCCTCGACGAAACTACTTGATCCGAAAATGCCGAACCTTCATTTGGATCGCGTCGAACGTGAGCAACGTGACGTGTTCGACAAGATTACCGATACAAAAAAGGACAACGTAATAAGTGGGTGATGCTTGCGTTTGCCAGTATATTCTACTGTACTGTATCTATGATCCTGTCGGCGGAATAGAGTTCCGAAGATCCGAACCCCGAACACTCCATGTGGTGTCATTTTAGGCGCGCTCCATGGGTACTCTATGTAGTCTAGTCATGTCATGTTACACCCTATATAAACCCATATTTCATAGCGTAGTTGGCGGTATTTATCACTGTTCACTGTTCACTCCAGATTACGCAGAGTTCTCCCCAGAACTGTGTATCTGAGTCCGATATGGAAGGTGGCTGAATTGCGCAGTTGACTTCCTTCAGGCCAGTCATGGGTCAGAGCAAGAGCAATTATCCCCATCAACCCTTTGACGTCAGGTATATGGCTAGCATTGTATTCTCGGCACTGCATTTTTGAGATGCCATTGCGCATTTCTAGTTCTGTGCAGGGTATCCCGAGGCGGCGTCCGAATAATATCATGATGCCACATTTCACAGCCCTTCCCGTTCCTCCCTTCTGCAACCCTGACCACTATCATGACCGCAACACCAATTCCATGTTCGCCATATCTCAACCCAACTTCTCCAATTCGTCCCAATCGGTGGTGTAGGTTACTGGTGTTCGCTGGTTTGAGAATCAAGATCATATAACCCATGTCCAGTAACTTCTTACAAAGTATTTCCCGCAGATATCCATCACGACTCCAGATCTGAGAGTAATCGCGCGACCTTTCGGTATCTCCTTCCCAGCGCTACCGAGGATGGCGTCTGGCCCTCGTTGTCTTGAGCATTTACGTCCGCGCCATGCTGGACCAGCCACCGTGCCGTGTCTGCGAGTCCGTTGAACGCCACTAGATGCAATGTGGTCTGGTAGTGATTGTCGGTGGCTTTTATCTCTGCACCATAATCGAGGAGGAGTTGAAAGACATTTATTCTCCCATATAGCGATGCCTTGTGCAGTGGAGAGGCTCCTTGGTTATCACGGGCCGCCACATCGGCGCCGTGGTCGAGAAGTAATTTCACAGCATCGAAATCTGCGCGTTCTGAACCCTTGTGTAATGGTGTCGAGTACCTATCATCCCGAGAGTTCACGTCGGCGCCCCGCCCAAGTAATAGCCGTACAACATTGAGATTCCCATATCGCAATGCTGTATGCAGTGGGGTGGCCCCCTGATAGTCGCGGGCATTTATATACGCGCCAAAATTGAGGAGTTTTTGAACAACATCCTCGTATCCACATTTCGACGCTTCGTGTAGTGGCGTTGAGTGGGTGGGGTAGGGGGGGTTCACGTCGGCACCCCGCTCAATTAATAGCGGTACGACATCGGATTTCCCATATTGCGATGCCTTGTGCAATGGGGTGGCCCCATTGTTGTCGCGGACATTGAGATCTGCACCAAAGTCGATGAGTTGTCGAACAACATCGAGATGTCCGTGTATCGAAGCTTCATGTAATGGTGTCGAATTACAACCATCCTGCGTGTTCACGTCGGCACCCCGCTCAATTAATAGCTGTACGACATCGTATTCCCCATATTGCGATGCCTTGTGCAATAGGGTAGCCCCATTGTTGTCGCGGACATTGAGATCTGCACCAAAGTTGATGAGTTGTCGAACAACATCGAGATGTCCGTGTATCGAAGCTTCCTGTAATGGTGTCGAATTACAACCATCCCGCGTGTTCACGTCCGCACCTCGCTCAATTAATAGCTGTACGACATCGGATTTCCCATATTGCGATGCCTTGTGCAATGGGGTGGCCTCATTGTTGTCGCGGACATTGAGATCTGCACCGAAGTCGATGAGTTGTCGAACAACATCGAGATGTCCGTGTATCGAAGCTTCATGTAATGGTGTCGAATTCCAACCATCCTGCGTGTTCACGTCCGCACCCCACTCAATTAATGGCGATACGACATCGGATTCCCCATATTGCGATGCCTCGTACAATAGGGTAGCTTCATTGTTGTCGCAGACATTGAGATCTGCACCAAAGTTGATGGGTTGTCGAATAACATCGAGACGTTTGCGTATCGAAGCTTCCTGTAATGGTATCGAATTACAACCACCCCGCGTGTTCACGTCCGCACCTCGCTCAATTAATAGCGGTACGACATCGGATTTCCCATATTGCGCTGCCTTGTGCAATGGGGTGGCCTCATTGTTGTCGCGGACATTGAGATCTGCACCAAAGTTGATGAGTTGTTGAGCAATATCGAGATATCCGCATTTTGAAGCTTCGTGTAACGGCGTCGAGTGGGTGGCATCCCGTGTGTTCACGTCGGCACCCCGCTCCGTTAACAGCTGCACAACACTGAGTTTCCCATATTGCGATGCAATATGCAACGGCGTAGCTCCCTGATTGCCACGGGCGTTGATATCTGCGCCAGAGCTGATTAGTTGTCGAACAACCTCGAGGTCCCCGTGTCCCGAAGCTCCATGCAGTGGTGTCGACTTGGTCGGGTCACGAGAATTCACATTCGCACCCCACTCGAGTAATAGCTGGACGATGTCGAGTTGGCCACTGCGTGACGCAGAGAGTAACGGGGTCGAATCGTCTTTGCTTCGGTAGTCCACATATGCGCCGTGCCGCAGTAAGCACTGTGCAATTGCAAGATGTCCTCCCCGTAGTGCCCCCAGCAGCGGTGTGTCCGAATCAGGATCAGTAGTGTCGATATACTGGCGACGTTTAGTGACGAGGTATTTTACCACGTCCTCGAAACCGTAACGAGCGGCATAAGAGAGAGGGATTCGGTTCGGTTCTCTGAGTAAGGTCCGATATGTTTGCCGGAGGTCTACCCACACTGCGAAATGTGGCATTTCTGGATCAAAGAGGGACTCCATCCCAGTTCGGACTTGTGACGCCACGCCATTGACCTGAGCATGAGCTACCCAGTTCTGGGCCGCGTATCGAGCAAGAGGGAAGCCCCCAAGATCTTTTCTGTTAACGGAATTATCCAACTGCAGCAGGGTGCTGATGCAACCTTGCACGAGGATTGTGTGGGCAGGCTGCGGGGAGATGTAGAATCGCGAAAGGGTTTGTCTTGAAGACTCTAGTAGGCGACTGGAAGTCAAGAACTCCTTGACAGAGTAATGGGAAAATTGTACGACTCGGAAATCCCTGTCGCGGCGGGTTATGCCGTATTCGAAGCCTCTGGTCTTTGGCTTAACAATTGCGACTAAAGTAGAACATGCGGACAAAATGGCTTCGTCTGCGTCTCTGGGGCGCAGATCCACGTTGAGCTTCTGGATCCCCCCCGCGTCGAGCTCGACCGCAAGAATTTCCGCAAGTTCCTTTGCCCGTAGTGGGCGACGAGCGACTGCCAGGCACTGGAAAAGTCGAAGGGCATATTCCCATTTCTCTTCGTCGATATTTCGTAATATCCGCTCATATGTTTCATCCAACGTCCTCGGCAACTCATTTAGCACACGCCGAATGCTCCCAGGAAAACAGCGCCGCAGTGTATCTAGTTGGCAATAAACCCAACGGAACCTATGTCGTGGAATAAGTGTCATGATAAGAAGTTGTAGTCAGGTTGCCTCACATTCCGTCGGCTTTTCGTGCCAGTGTATCGATGACTAGTTGCTTGTCATCCTCTCTCCACCTTCCTATCTTCGCGTCCGTCTCGATGACATGTTTGAGATAATCGATTATATCCTTCCTCTGTCCACCTTCGTCGTGAAGGGACATGCAGTAAGATGTCAAATGTTCGAGAGACGATCGAATGTCAACCTCGGGTCGACTTGTAATACAAATTCGTACATGAGGAAGTCGCAAAGAGTGGAGATCTTCGACAAGCTTCAAGACTTTCTCGCGTGATGTAGGCATTCCAGAGTTATTGGGACATTCGTCCAGACCGTCAACTACGATGTATATTTTGCCTTGTCCAAGGACGGCTAGCACATCCTTTAGGCATCGGGTGAGGTCATTTTCATTAGGCTGCCGTGACCCTTCATCATGTGCTAGATAAAGCCGATCGAGGATATCGTGGAACGCATCCGACCGAGCAGTGAGTTGGAGAAGGAGTGAGGATAGTAGTCCACGGCGATCCTGCTTTTCTCTGTCTTTGAAATCGAAGTAGTAGAAGGCTAGTGAGATCAATCCCGCATTTCGCACGACCTCAAGGTCTCGGATAATTGAAGAGCTGGAGGGCGGTTCGCGTTATTTTAGACAGTACCCGTTGGGGGACGACGTACCAGAGCACGCTCTTCCCCGACCCAGCTATAGGACCAAAGGTCATCAGCAACATCCAATACACAGAGAGGGGGAGAACACACGTTTCCCATAAATCCATGCGAAGGACCCTTGTGCTTTCCATTCCTTGTAGACGTCACCTTTGGTGAACCAAGTTGCCGTTCCCTCATGATGAGATTCACACGCGATGTTGTGATTGACCGATGGATCCGGAGGGGAAAGCCACTTCCGGACAGCTTTTTGCAAACCATCACCTGCGGAAAAGTCTTAACCTCGCTAAGAGCCACGGTCGTGACGTGAACAGAAACGAACGTTTAACTTTGTTCACACTTTCTGCGATCTCTTGCAACTTAACTTCGCCCACAGTTAGGCACACCCGATTTCATGTGTAGGCAAGACGTACCAAGAACCTCTTGGATATTATCTGTTGATGCTCTTCCATCTATATGTGTGGGCTTTCAGCACAGCACAGCAGACCAACTCTGAAAATTTTACGGACCTTCCATGACGGCCTTCATGTTATTGAATAGACCATGTACGACCTCCATGGTCTGCGCTGCGGTCATCCGCGACTCCTCCATGGTGAGCCGGTCCAACCTCTGGAGCACCGCCTCGATGTCGTTCTCACCCAGTAGCTTCTTTGCAAATTTCTCTGCGGGAAGCTGAGCCCAGGGCTATGGGTCATCGAATGAACTAACTCACTGAGTCTCCCCTGCTTAATTTGGAGCGTCGCCAATGCGAGGACGCCGAGCAACTCGACCATAATCTTGACAAGAACTCCCTCCATAGCAGTCGGAATCTCGGTGAAAATACGTAGGCGACCGAGGTAGTTTTCCAAACATTCGAATAGGTCTATGAGTGCGTCATAACTTGTGCTAACGCCCTTACAGGCCTAGTCTTTGTCACAACAGTGCTACTAGTAAGAGGAAAGGAAATACGGACTGCGAGTAGGAGGCCAATTCCGGCTATGATCGTACTTGCGGGCGGAAATTTCTGAGAATATGAGTAAGAAATCGCTGGCAGAAGAGTGTTCGAAGCCTAGCGCTCACAAGGTCAATGCCGTTCCCAAGGACCCCACCATTGGAGAGTGTGAGTAAAACATCGACGATCGGCTTGAGTTTCTTCATGATCTGCTCCTTGCGACCTCCATTACGAAACTCGTCGAACTTTTGTGCTCGTCCTTGAAGAACTGCATACACCTCACTGGGAGACGTGCAGGACCGGAGCCTGGCGGTGAGGGGATCCGCGTTGATATCCTTCCCCGTCTTCCGGACGTACTCAATTAAGGCGGTATCAAAGACAACCTGGAATGAGGACATAACGTTGGTGGAAAGACAACAAGGGCGAGTTGAAGATTAAAGGTAGAAGCTGACGACGTCCTGTGCGAAGAGTGCACACGTTTACTACACGTTTTCACGCAGCGTGGTGACTTTGCCGGCAGGCGCCATATCACGGACTGCCACAAATACACGGGATCTCCGGAAACTGGCGTGTGCACCAACACCGAAGGCTTCCTCGGACATGCCGTTAACTTCTGACCCTCGAAGTTCCACCGCGTTGACGGGTGGGTATGGGGCTCAGTGTTGTATCGAGGAAACAGTTACTGCCACGATAGCACGTTATAATAACAAGAAACCCGTGAATAAACGTAACTTAGGGTGCGTTCGACGAAACGGGCAGATTGTATCACACGCGTGATCTCTATCTGCGGGGTTGCAGATAGAGATAACGTTTTCACGCCCTAGAAATTTTTTATATTCACCGAACGCTTTGTTTTCACAATCAAAAAATGTTTGCCTTTTTGGGTGGCCTGTCACAATGTGTGCATGCACGTGACAGCACATGGCTGGGGATCGCATCACATGAGTCACACGCGCCGTCACAAAGTCACGCAATCTCGAGGAAATCGAGGTCCGGACCTGTATTTGCACTTGGCTGGCGTTATCAAAACCCAAAAAATGTTTTCATGTGGCCGTTTCTGTTCCCGAACAGTGGGTTTTTTCACACAAGATCGTATTTCGACAAAAAAATCTTTTGGCTGGTATCTCGCGACGTCAAAACTTTCCCGAACGCACCCTTATTCTTTAAAAATTTCCATGATTTAGAAAGCCAAATAAACTGGTAGGCCCAGATAAAATTTATCCCAAAACACAATAACCACTTTTCCGTAGTTTACCTCGTTTTGCCTCATAAAACCCACTCAAAAACCGAATCGCGCTGACAGTAGCGATTGTGTCAGTAGTACAGTCTTCGTACTATGCGCTTCAAACTCTTACACGTTGGACCCTCAACCTCGCTGGCCACATCCGCCCCTTTCTCTCGGAATACCTTTCTTTTGAGTTGAAGAATATACAGCCGGACTTTAAACGAGAAAAACACACCCCGACTTCGCCCTCAACGAGCTCACAATCACGATGACAATCAAATCAAGTGAGGCTTTGGGGTGAGACATCTATTTATCGATGCCTGAGATGTGAGGGTGTTTTCATGGTCAATAGAGGAATGAAGCTTATGAAGGCACAACGTTTGTCAGCCGCACTCCGACGCTTTTGCTTTTGACGTTTCGGCATTCCTCCCATGCTTAGTCTAATCTCGCGTTCCCCCATGACGCCTCGCCCTCCCCTCTCAAGTCACATCAGTCCGTCACCGAATTCTCAAGCGATTTTGACTACCTTCCAGCTGAAATTCTATCAGAGGGCCCGTGCGAAGAAGAACAGGAATACCACCAAAGAAAGGATCCACACCCGCTCATTTGAACCATGTCCCTATAAAGTGAGATCAACCTCAGGTTCCACTGGCCAACCATCCTCATGCTCATCCCCTCACTCACCAACTTCTTATTCACCTTCCTCAACCTATTCCTCCCTCCAGGTGTCCTCCAACACCCCACACGCGACGCCCTCAACTTCCGGCTACGCCACTTTCATGCCGTCACGCCGTCGGCGAACGTGTACTTCGCCGACGTCTCTTCACATTCCTCTCTCCATGCTGAGGCCCCACCCTTCTCTATCCCCATCTCGCCCGTAGGCACTGTGCGTCCACGGTCCGCCGTAGCTTTCTCACAGGCGCGGGCTTTCTCCATGCTGGGCAGAGTGCCGCGCTCGATTGGGAAGAGGATTGGATCCCGGGACTGGACGTCTCGAAATGGGAAACCCTGCTCCTCGCAAAGATGACCAGCGATGCGTACGTCGAGCCCAACACGAATGGATAGTACAACTTGACCGATGAGTGGGATATCGTGCGTCGTCGTTTTTATCTCCTACCGAGTAGCGATTTTTGTGGCTGATGCCTGGCCCAATCCCGCAGCACACGCCAGTTGGCTGGGGGCCGGACGACGACGGGTTCAGAGGTACATTTTCGCGACGGATGATGGCAGCACTGTCGTCCTCTCCATCAAAGGCACGTCCGCACAGTGGGTCGACACCGGGCCGACCACGGAGAAGCATAAGATGAACGACAACCTGCTGTTTAGCTGCTGTTGCACGTCAACTGGTCGTGGAAGACAGTATGCGACCGCTACCGAGGTGGCTGGAAATGTAATCAGGACTGTCTCGAGACTATCCTTATCGATGAGCCTGTTTTACCCGGTGGGGACCGTGAGTTTGACGGTTTTCCCGAACCTCTCGCATTGGCCTGCGGTGGCGTTGATGGTGCCCGTTTCTTGGCTTTCAGAACCTCTACAACAATATCATGTTGAT
>Ga0307510_10001289_pt1 | contig 27339 bp, 35 predicted proteins | sample 12_EM_MG_FD_207224 | JGI IMG/M metagenome (GOLD analysis project Ga0307510, IMG submission 207224) | Populus trichocarpa ectomycorrhiza microbial communities from riparian zone in the Pacific Northwest, United States - 12_EM | ecosystem: Host-associated > Plants > Roots > Unclassified | place... | reverse complement strand
AATACGGCATACGGCCGTATCGTGTACGGCCGTTGAAAGACACATCCAGGCCATGGACGGTACGGTACGGGACCCGTACAGTACGGCCGTAAAGCCGTACTGTACGGTGACGGCGCGCAGCCCTACTGCGAGTGTTCGTATTCAAATAGATATAAAGACGGAACGAAAACCACGCACACGTCCTCGTCAACTGCGTTGAGGGACCGCAAAAAGCGTACAATCTCGACCTTTGATCCGTATATGCCGATAGGCTTGATTGTGAACCCATCCAGGTTCTTGAAGTCAATTTTTGTGAGGGCCGTAAATGCCCCAGGACGCATCGCGTTTATGAAGCGTTTGAGGGAATCGGCTGCGATGATGATCTTATCAACTACAGAGAAAGGAAATCAGTCCATGGTTACTCAATCCTAAAAATGTTCATTACGACAGTTACTGCTCCCGGATTCACTGATAAGGTCCAAGAGACGATACATTCCCTTGATATCCTCAACCAAGTCCATGGAGAGACTCTGATGTGGTTGAACTCTGTTGTGTTGTGTATTTGGGGTAGGTTTGTCTACGCCAATGAGGATTTCAGAAGAGGACAATGAATGATAGCAATGGTACACACCAGTGACACCAAGCGGCGGAGGGGAGGACGTAGAGAACATGTTAACTGGAGAGGGTAGAGAGTCGATGCTGAGGTCCCTTTGGATTATGGGGACTGTGGCGAAGGTTCCTGTAACCGATTCCGTCTCCATTTCTATGATCATGATGGACTCGGTCGTAGACACCAGCTGTCCAGTTCCCTTTTACTCCGTAGTTCGCTGCAGATCAGGATGTTTTACCCTAGCTCTGAAGACAGGTGTGGTTTCACGGGGCAAAAGCGACGATAATGGAGGCCCATTAGACCAAGTAGGCAGTTCTTATTGCTTCGAGGGTCACAAGGCGGTCAGTGAATGCCATTCCTGGGTATGCGCAACAGCCACATGTCGACACTATGTCGACCCGTGTGACCAATGACGAAGCGCAAAGGCTACGCGATAGTGGCGCGATTCGCCGCAGCCAAGCTTTCGTGATAAGCGGAGCGCCTGATTTCCCCATTCAAACGACCTGACCTGAGACGATTGATGCGGTACTTGTACACATCATGGCTTGCGCCTCACTCACCTTTAGGACACGCAGCGCAGCGAATTCGATCAGCCGCCGCAGCATCCACGCCCTCTTCCAAACTCTATATCTTGGCCTCGCTTCAAGTTCTGCGCTGTAAGGTAAGCTATGCCGTTAAACAAGTTGGCGCCGCCCTCGCGTGCTCGCTCCACCCGATCGGTTCTCTCCTGTCATTCCCGCATCGCCACGCTCGCTCCCGACGCGATCTCACATTCGACGCAACCTCACTTCCGTTCACAGCAGGCAGTGGATTCCGTACGACTCCGTCTTCCGACCTCGTACATCTACTCGTCCTGTGCTCCCCTCGCGCGCCGTTTCCCTTTCATCTTCTCCCTCACCCTATGACCTCCTTTCATCCATAGACATATCCTTCCTGTGTTCCTCGTTTGCCCGGTCTGCTCGTACGTTTTCGTTTAGTTTCGATATCTTTGTCCATCCCCTTTCGTAGTTTACAGGTGTCAGGCTTGTATATAACTGGCTTGCTATCTGTCTGTGAATGAGAAGAACTTTTTCCCCTCACATTCTCGTTTCCCTTTATCCCCTCAATCCTTCTAGACTCTGATCTCCGTTACGATCGCACACGCGAGTCCTAAAATCTCGCTTCAGCGCCCTCTCCCCGCGATGGCATCTAAGCCGTTCTCGCAGGACGACTCACAGCTCATCGCCGACCTCCACTCTCTCTACAAAAAATCGCCCAAACTCGTCAAGCTGGTCCAGTATGCCGCGCCTGCGATACCCGAGATCACGGTCGAGAGTTGGAAGATGAACGAGTTCAAGTATTATGACATCCCATCGCCCTTCCCTACTCTCGCGCGGGGCCTTTTCTCCGTTAAGGAGGACAAGGCGGAGAAGGACGGTCGAGCGCGATATCGAATCGTTGCAAGAGGATACGACAAGTTTTTTAACATCGGAGAGGTCCCATGGACAACGGTACGCTTTCTTCCTCTTGCGCCCACCGTCGCTCAATCTCTCTCTAACGCTTCCTTCCTCTTGCCAGTGGTCGTCTCTGGAATCTCACACAAAGCCACCATACACTTTGACACTCAAGTCCAACGGATGCATCATCTTTATCGCCGCCCTCTCTCCCTCGCAGCTTCTTGTAACGTCAAAGCATTCTGTAGGGCCTGTTCAGGGCGTTCCTGAGAGCCACGCTCAAGCCGGTGAACGCTGGCTGCGTTATCATCTCGAGCAAGTGGGGAAGACAACGGAGCAGCTCGCGGAGGTATTATGGGAGAAGAATTGGACCGCAGTCGCCGAGGTGAGTCACCAGTTTAGTCTCACCACTCTTTGATTTGACGTCTTTACGACCTGCTCGCAGCTCTGCGATGACAGCTTCGAAGAACACGTCCTCCCCTACCCCGCCGAGAAAACGGGCTTACACCTGCACGGTCTCAATGATTGCTCTAGGCATTTCAAGACTCAGCCAACCGCCGTCGTCGACGCGTTCGCGCGCGAATGGGGGTTCATCGTCACCATGTCTCACGCGTTATCGTCTATTCCCGAAGTCAGGGAATTTGCGGAGGAGATCGGCCGTAGCGGCAAGTGGAACGGCGAGGCACTCGAGGGGTTCGTCGTTCGGACGGCAGTCCGCACTCCACCCACGGACGGAAAAGCACGCACCGACGCGTCTCCCTACGCGCCCGACTCATCGTCCTTTTTCAAAATCAAGTTCGACGAACCTTACGTGATGTACCGCGACTGGCGCGAGATCACAAAGTCGCTCTTGTCGCGGGGCGAGAGCGCGAAGCTTCCGAAGAACAAGATGAAGCGGCCCGAGACGAAAATCTACGTCGAGTGGGCTCGGCGGGAGATCAAGAATCACCCGAAGCTCTTTGAGGGCTACTCTAAGGTACACGGCATCATCTCCACACGCGAACGGTTCCTCGAGTGGCTGGAGACGGAGGAGGGAAAGAAGGGGAAGAAGAAAGCCGAGGCCGAGAAGGAAGTTAGCTGGACATCCGACAAAACGTATGGTAAAACCATCATAATGCCTATCGCGGTTCCAGGCGTCGGTGCGTTCACTCTCCCACTGCTCAGCGTCGTAGGCTCAATTCGACCTCCATCAAGGCAAGACTTCAATCTCGGTGGCCCTTGCAGAGCTTTTCGGCTTTGGGCACACTCAGAGCGATGACGTTCGAGCGAAGAAACCGGCGTCTGTATTCATTCAAAATATCAAGAAACTCTTGCGGGACCACGATGTGGTCATCGCTGACAAGTATGTGTTCTGATGTACCGTTCTTTTGATGAGAGAAGCTCAGGGAAATACTAGGAATAACCATCTCCGCAAGCACCGTGAAGACCTGAGGGACGCCACCACAACCATGCATCCCCGTCCGCCTCCTCGCGCTCAACTGGTCCCTCGATCGACCATCCGCAGAAATTCACCGCACGTGCGCGGACCGCATCCTCGCGCGCGGCGCGAACCACCAGACCCTCCACGAGGACGCGGACGCCAAATCGCACGAGGACGTCCTGTGGCAGTTCCTGCGGAACACCGAGCCACTCAACGACGGCGAGGCGGACGAGACGATCGAGATGGATATAAGCGAAGACCTCGAACAAACGCTCGCGCGCGCGATCGACGGCGTCGTGCGCGTGCTAGGCCTGCCCCGCCCCGACCTGGAATGCGTCGGCATCGCGCTCGCCAAGGCGCGCGCGTACAAGCCCACACTCACGGACACGAAGCAGGCCAAGCAGGCGGCGGCCAAGGCGCATCCCAAGCCGCGTTACTTCGGCCTCCTCCCAGAGATCGACCTCGTAGACGCGCTCGACGCGCAGATCTCGCGCCACCAGGAGCGAGGCACGCCCCTGCGCGATTTCTGGGAGTCGCTTAAGACGCCGAAGGGAGCGCACGGCCGCGTCGCGCGCACCCCACACGTGACGATCGTGCACAGTAAGGAACAGAAGCAGCAGGAGCGGGCCCCGGAGAGCGTAGTGCTGTGGGAGCGCTGCGCCGCGCTGCATGCGCTGGCCGCACCGCTGATGTTCCGCGCGCGTCTGGGGCATGTGGTGGCGAACGAGCGTATCATGGCGGCGACGGTCGAGGATCTGTGCGTGGATGATCCTGAGGAGGACGCGGGGCAGGAGGGCGCCGCGTTCGTGTCGCAGCTCGATCACGAACTCCGCGAACGACTACACGTCACGATTGGGACCAAGGATGCGTCCGTACCTGCAGTTGAGGCGGGCGCGCTGGTACAATCGTTTAAGAAGGGAGAGAAGGGCATGGAGAGTGTGCCACTAGAGGGCGTGTACGTTAAGGGAAGAATCAAGGGTCTTTTCAGCTGAAAGGGGAGTCATAACACTTGTCATTTTGTCGTGTTATCATTAATCACTGTCTCCCTACTCGTTGTACATCACACCGCTCCGCATCACATGCGTGTAATAGATACCAATATCCTTTGAATTCTCTTCAAGAATGCACCGCGCCATCGGTTCATGTCTATCATGAGAAGCTCTCGTTAGTATCGTCCAACTCCATGTGACCTGGCCAGTGGCCACCATCGCTATCAGACGCGCGCGTAGGCCCGGGGTCCCAGATCTAGCGAGGACCGAGCTGTGACGCGTAGGGCACTGGCCGCTACAATTACCTGTACTGTCTCTACCTTTAATCCATGCCTTTTGCACCTGTGTTACGTTGGTTACTCTGTACTCAGGACTAAAGCACCCTTGGAGGAACATGCTGCATGTCAATGTCATATTTGCATAACGGTGATAGAGACAAGCGTGGCATTGGGCATATGAGAACCAATCCCAGCAAAAACAGGCTCATGAATATACGCCCGACGGCCGCTCCAACCGATTTACTCCACAACATCGCATCATCCCTCGTATGATCATGCCCTGGCGGCCTTGACCACCTTGCGCACTTTATCGCGTCGCGACTTTTTGTGTATCATGACTTGGAAACGTTCAAAGTCGCAGAGTGTCCGCCGCTTCTCCGCCGCAGCACGCTTCTTCGCCCATGCTGTAGACTCCCATTTGGCAACAACGCCAGCTTCCTCGACATATTTTTTCACTGTCCCAGAGCCTGCGCTCCGCGGAAGTTTTGGGACTCTCAGAGGCGTTAAGGTGAGGTGGCGATAGGGGAAGGCCTGGCGAGGAACGCCAGTTGTGGGACCGTCGATGATTGCCTGGATAAGATGGCGTGAGGATGAACGAAGTGAATAGTAAATCATCCACTCACCCTATTGTGGTCTATGATTTCCGAAATAACGGCGATGTGGCCCGCATGAGGACCGGATTTGAGGAGTACGACTATGTGTGCTCGGTCAGATGGCATACGAGAGAACGATGGGGTTAAGATATCGTACCTCTGCCGACCTCTACGAAGCGAGTAAAATTTGATTCAGACTACAACGAGTAATGGTCAGAACACCATTTCAAGGTCATCGCAGGTCCTGAACTAGATGTGGGCATAGATGCCCTTGGTAGTTCATCCGAATCCGCCGAGTCGCATCCATCATGACGAACAACTTAGATCACCGCAAATCAAACGCGATATCCACTGCTTTGCTTCTGCGGTGAAAATTCATAGAAACTGATACTCACCGGCATGGCTCGTGTCTTGAGAATTCGTTCGTTGTTGTCGACGGCGTTGAGGACTGGACTTCTCGAGGAGCGAGGAGAGTTTGCGGAGCCTCAATTCATAGGCATATCCTCGGATTTTACCGGAAGGATGCTTTCCGTCGGTCCGTTGTCCGTTGGTTTCCGAGAGGATTGGCCCTTGGATAGACACCGCTAACTCTCCTTTGGCATGGCCGTCGTCATTGGATCCTTCGATGCATTTTCCAGAGTCGGTTTTCTCGCACGACACAAATACAGACAGCAATGTAAAGCCACCCAACCCACCGCTCGACTTTTCCTGATGTGCGCTATGTGCAGGTGGTGCCCACTGTACAACATTTTCTTGTGGCACCTAGAATTGTCACCCCCGCGATCGTTGGCTGGGGCGTCAAAAATACACTCCAACCCCACATGACATGAACTACCTCCCCCTGTTGACCGAAAATATCACCTTCGCCAACAAGGGTAGTTTTTGGCTGCTTATCTGAGCTGTATTACATGGCGTAGTTGGCCGTATTTATCACTGTTCACGTTTCCCCTGCCCAGAAGTGGCAAGGAACGATCGACCTGCAACCTTGGTTCCTCATCAAGAAACGAATATATTATATATGTGCGACACACTGATCCATGAGTAGCGAAAACAACGGGATGTGTAGGGTGCGGTACGTATTAATCATGATAGCCCTATGTACATAGTCTGCCATGGAACCCGCTGCGCGACATGCAAACGGCAAGTCGGATCGACGACTCCCGTATGCACCTTCGCCCCTTCGAACTGCACAAATCAGCAATTTGTAGACGTCGAGGACTAGCATTTTTCCTCAAGTTGGGAGCTATGCGCCGTGTGGTATCCGTGTGATAACAAAGCTTCTTCTTACCAAGATTATTGGGATCGACACGAAGTAGTAGGACGTTTCTGCTGCGTTTCTGGGTCATACCCTGCCCCACAAGGTGGAACGATGCGCAGCAATTCGCAACAGTGCAGATAGCAGTCTGGCCAAAGACTGTTATGACTGCTCTGCCGTGAGTGCTGCGCCCCGACTTTCTATCCCCGCAGGGCACACACTGGAAATTGTCAGCCGCCACAGAGCTTGTCTTACTTTGTTTGTCTGTTTGTCTCCCTGTTGCGTTTTGTTCGCCTTCTAGGGTCTGTCATCTTTCACGTACATCCCGGCGATCCCGGCGATCCCCTCCCCTCCCAGAAGGCCGCCTGTGCTACTAAAAATACGCCCCATCTCTCTCATCTCTTCCATAGCGTCTGTCTGGCCCATCTCTGGCGACTTTCAAGTACATCTTGCGGGTTATTCCACTCCCTTTCACCCTCTATTCATGTGTCGCCTATAATCGCCTTGAATTCAGAATATAGGGCCTCTTCATAAGACTCAGATTCGTGCACGAGCACTGGCGAATAGCGAAGCGTGCTTGTTCCACTCTCATCCTCGGATGTCACCAGAGTTGACGTTGGAGGGCAAAAGAAGATCGAGGGTGGACTCGGCGCAGTGCGGAAGTTGCACTGGTTTGTGGTGGACGCAAGTGATAACCCATCTTCGAGATCTAAGGTCGGGATAAAGGGGCCATCGTCTGCCACTGGGTTATTCGACGCACCTTCACTCTCCACCTCGAGGGAATTCATGGTGTGGTCATCGCCGTTTACGACATCAAGTATAGCCTCGTACTCGATGTCGCTGGCCCTCCACTCGTACTCACTTTCTTCCATTTCGGCCAGAACGTCATATAGGGACTGATCGTGACTGGGATCTTCCGAAACCGTTGAGGCGGTCGCATCTACTTCATTCCCACGCCCGTGCTCGGCCTCGCGATCAGCGTCGTACAAGTCGTATGTGGCGTCAGAAGCAGGAGCGTTGGGATCCGCATCCCAGTATGTATAAACACGCGTGCGAGGGAGGACCCGACCGGAACACGTCTCCAAGGTTTCGATGACGACGGTGTGTGGGATGCCGAACGCCTCATTAATAGTGTCCACCGGCGTAGACGTGGAGAGCGCGGGCTGCTTTCTCGGCTTCTTCGTTTTTCCTGGAGGAATAGACAGTTAAAATGGCTTTCCTGAGATAATGGGAGGGGACTGGAACCGACCAAGAGCTCGCAAACCCACGCCTTGGACTCGGGCGAACACCATCCGCTGAGTCTTGATGGCCTGGAGTCGTCTGACGAGCTCCTTGTGAAACTTGGGGTTGTAGGCTTGCGTAAGGTTTTCATGCCCTACGGGAGTCGTGACTGGGGGAACTGAACGCGCAGAGAGCTTGACAGCAAGCTTGGCGACAGCAGAGTGTACAGAAGTGAACATGCTTCGCAATCGAAAAGTATGTGTGTGGGGACGAGGTCGGTTTGAACTGAAGCAAATGCGAGGCAATGTGCTGGGTTTTTTGTCGGCTCAGTGGTAGCACCTTATGAGCGCAATCGTCAGTTGGGCTGTCAGTCCAGTTTCCGGCCCAGTTCCGCTGAGCAAAACTCTTCTCGAGTGGGCGCCAACTGTTGGACTCGGTCTTATCTTAGTTTAGTCAGCTATGCGTCGAGACGACGAAAGAGAATGATCGACTCGGATCCCAGTTAGTTTAGTACACGATCAAGGACGACGCGGACGGTGGGAGTCCGAGTCGTGCAACGTCGGGATCGATGGTAGCCGCTCGTCATGTCGTGGATGGTGAGGGGACATGTCAAGTGAATCACCGATACTCAAGTGACTGGAACGGAATCTGATCAAAGATCCCACGAGTAAGTCGACGGACAAGCGAATTCACGAAATTACACGTACACGATACGGTGGCCATGTGGTAGATGAAACACGCCTGATCGTCTATTGCTCACGACGGGATTGGGTACGTGTCTGGGGTTTAACTGCATCTTGTCGTCGCTCGTCAAATCCATGAAGTGGACTCGGAATTCGAGATTGGGTTCCTCAAGTACTTCGGTGTGACCAGCGACTTTGAATTCTTATTGTCCCGGGCACGTCAATTGAGAAGATCACCGAGTAAGTCCTCAAACATACCCACCCGGTGACCAGTAGCTTCTCCTCTCCGGTTGGACGTCGCGGACGCAATTAGTTGTTATCTCGACGAAAATGACAAACTCACGAAGTTCGCCGTCCAACCGAGTTCTTGTTGACGTCCCGGATGAAATCCGCGAGCGCACCATCAAGCACCTTCCTTTGTTCTGTTTCGATCTCGTGCTGTATATTCTTTTTGCATTCTTCCTGCTGCATCCTCAACACAGCATGAGTCAGCTTGTTCACTGTTGCGTTGACCGACGACGCCAGCTGAGTATCGGAAAGAGTTACGGCCTCCTGGGTTGGGTCCTTTAAGTCCTCATCTTCTATACCCTTCAGTCCGAGGAGATATTTTGAGTCAGAGATGTCGTTTGCTATCTTGTTCATCTCCCTACGCAGGGACTCCTCGTCCGTGACCTTTGGCCAGGGGGAAATGGATGTGAATGTCGAGAACCAAGACATTTTTCCGGGTTCTTTATTTTTATCTGACTTGTTAATTACTTGGGCGTGACGAAGATCGTTTTCGGAAAGGAGAGTGTTAATGAGCTCTGCGCGCTTCTTGGGAGCAATTTCTCGATGTTCATTCAGAAGGTGACAAATGAAGGTCAGACGCTTCTTCAAGAACTTGAAATCGCGCCCTTTCACAACATCGAACTTGGCTTCCTCGACATATCGTTTATAGACGGAATTAAAATCGCGGTACGACTGACGGAGATCATCGACCCGTGGGAGCTCTGGCAATAGGGTGAGCTGAGTGAAGACTAAATATCGAAATTCCTACATGTGATCTCAGGGTTCGTATTAGATTCACTGTCGGCCCACGCATGAGACGAACGCTGAGTACGTTCGAGCTGTTGAGAAAGTCCACCTTAGCATACTGTACCCGGAGAGCTACGTCACCTTTCCTCACGTTGACCAAAACAACCTGGCCCAACGGGGGTGGAGCACCACCACCCCCGTTGGGCCAGGTTGTTTTCATCAACATGTGGTGTGGAAAGGTGACGGATGAAGACACACGGAAAGAGTTTCGTTACGTCATCAACAACGGCATCCCGAAGAGCACGCCGTAAAGAAGACTCTTGGCCGCTCAGCGCTCATCTCTTGACAGATTCTTTCTTGTCTCGCCATTTCTTCACGGAAAGACCTGCGGGCATCCATCTTCGCAACGTGCCACTCGTCACACTGCTTCGGAAAAACAGTCGAGAGTGCCACGTCAACGAGGATTTAAACAGCATCCTCCTCGAGTGACTCAGATAGGACTAGGGAATTTTCCTCACTAAGCCGCTATGAGCGCTGTGTCCCGAAGAAATCATAAGTACCTACAGCAGTCGCCTGAGGTACATCCGGCTGCAAGAGCGGTGATCGAGAGAACTAGTTCGAGTCGTCTGCGGAATATAGGAGACAGTCCAGAATCCTTGGGCAGCTTCCCCATGAAGAAGACTAGGGACGAATATCGACGGATCCACGGGACAGTCTGCAGGAGCCACGTAGCTCGAAATAAGGCGTGAATTCATCTTTGGTAAGTTAGCGGTAGAGTTTGTATCTGATAAGGCGGACGTGATTACCTGAAACCCGGGACGTGACGATGCGCTCTCTTCCTGTTCATTCCGCTTTGCGACCTCATACGTGAATAGTCCGACTGGTCGTCATCACCAGGGTCCACATCTATAGACTCATCATCCTCATCCTCATCTCCCCAGACTATGGACGCGGTGTGCTCCGCCGATAACAGCGCAACCACTTGATCGCATATTTTCGTAAGATACCTCAGGCTGTATATGAGCATAAGACAGGCCAAGAGAATAGGATGATCTGCAGTTCCTCACCGCATAAACGTGACTCTGTTCCGGGTCTTCCACCCACGACTTGGTGAGCAGAGCGTCGATTCTCGCGGTGGCCATATCGGCAGAGAAGATCTGGAATGCGTCCAATGTGCTCGAGAGCGTAGAGCTGAACGCCGGGGCTCCGCTTTGGATCAACTTGTGATGGGAGCGTTCTTGGGTGCCAGTGAGCCGACATTGGTGACAAAAGCGGGACGGCGGGGGAGCAGAACGTCTAGGAAGTTGGGATCGAAGAGCTCACGGATGTGAGGGAGAGTGACGAGGTAGCAGCAGGAATCAACATTTTCACCGGTCGGTCTACGGGGATGGATCTAGAATGCGCCTGGATTCCAGCATTGATATTGATACAGATTATGGATGACTTGGATGAGCTCATGAAAGTGCACCGCGCGCGCCCCCACCAGCTGTCCCAGTATATATCTGCGCCAGCAACCCAAGCACGCCCCCATCCGCAGCTAATCCCTCTTCCTCTTCCTTCTCTTGTATCGAACGTCCGACGCCAGTGACACGCAGATGCCTCCTCACGCCACGATATATGGCTCGCCCAGCGCACTTCGTAACCGCCCTCCGAGTCCGCCACGAGCTCACCACTCCCACTCAGCACGTCAAAGCACAAAAAGCCAATATCATGTTTTCCTGATGACTACAGGTACTGGTTATAGTTGAAGTAGAAGAAAGTTGGGGTCTAGAGAGAAAAGACAAGTGATAGAACAAATACTACTTGAACCTTGAACGCTGTTTTGAAGGTTAGGGGCTCGTTCTAGTTATCTTGTTGCCATCCGCATCCAAATCTACAAGAAGGGGTCATTACAACTCTCTAAAATCTATGAGTAAACGTACCAAAGCATGGTCGGGCTGCTATACCCAAAAGCCCTTTCACTGCAGCGATTGACTTTAAGTTAGGCTGTGCTCGCAAGACAGCAATCTCTTCAGGAGTGAACAAGTGTTCAGAAACGACACGGGCGAAACCTGTGGTGTTCAGAAGCGTAAAGAGTTCAAGAGACTTGGGCAGCCATCCAATCTGTTCAAAGTCGAGGATGACCGGTCGTCCAGTGGTATCAACAGCAAAGTTGCTGCGGTCCATGTCGGATTGGGTGAGGACTAGTGGTTCATCGGCAAAGCTAATATCTGGGATGTTTCTGGACCGCAGCTGCCGGACTATCTTCACAGCCTTGGGGAAAGAAAAGGTCAGTGTGAGCAGAGGAGGAGCGACGCAGACGGACTGTATTAAGGTAACGCTCCAGAGCCATGATGCTGCTATAGCTCCGAGGAGCCTCTGAATCCCTGAAGACCTTGTGGTGGGCGCGACCCCCACCCTTGGGCCCGAGGATGACGTCACCAGGAACTTGCACATTGTGCATCCAGCGAACCGCCTGTGCAGCCTTCTCAGAGAGGATTCCAGGTGAGACCTGAACAAACTGAATGAATTCCATCAAGACATAGCCCATTCTTCCTGGCTGGTAGAAGTAGTGAAGAACCCGAGGCACGCGCGGCGCGCTCGAATCCTTAGCAGCAAGGTCGGCCAGGTATTTGAGTGTCATGACCTCAGGGTTGAAGATCTTGTGCGGACCAAACTTGACAAAGTACCCCTGGAATGGGAAGGCACGGCGGTAATCGGGTTTACGCTCGTTTTCTCGCTCGTGTTTGCTGCAGGCACTTATGATGTCATCCTGCAGGTCGGCAAAGTCTGTGGACCAGGACATGGCTTAGAAGTATCCTAGATGGATGAGGAAATTAATGAGGGACAAGGAGAGAAATTGTGTGACATACAAAGACAGGTGTTTAGGGCAAGGTAGGCAAAGACGTTGGTTTGATAAAGAGAAGAGAACAGGTACTATCACGTGTTATGTGGAGGAGGAGGTTACAATTCGGCCAACTACGCTATGTAATACAGCTCAGGTAAGCAGACAAGACAAAAACTACTATCTCTATCTCGTTGGCTCGTTAGGTAAGACAAGATAGGAGATAAAGATTGAATGAAGATAGGAGATAAGATCGAGATTGAAAAGATAAGACAAGACGAGAAGCAAAAACGGAGAAATGGAGAAAAGGAAAAGAAAAGAAAAGCGAAGCGAAGACGGGACAAGGAAGGAGTGTACTACAGTACTAGCGGAGAAGGTGCCGTGAAGTTTGATATGTCGGACAGCGAGAAGGAGCATGTGTCGCGGTTATAACTTAAAGGTCGTAGAAATCTCGCATGTCGCCTGCGGGCACTATCCACACTTTTCAATCCCCTTTGGGCCTCTGTCGCGGACTGCCCTCCCCACGCATCGGGACACTGCGCGTCATACATTCGTATCGACAACAGGAACCATTACAAAGTTGTTCTTCTGCAGAAATATAATCAAAATCCTTCGTTGATTCACCCCTCCAACTCTGAAGAAATCCTCCGTGCATTTCCGGCCTAATAGGTACGCGAGATGCGATGTACATGAGCTTGGAAATTGATTTTAGTGCGGCGCAAACGCGGGATTGGACGTGGAGTAGATCCTTTTGCCCTTTTTCCCATTGCAGCTCTTGTCCCATCGCTTGGTCACAGCGAAATCTGTCACATGACAGTACAACGACATCCGTTCGGCTCTGCTCCAGCTGTTCGTCCGTGCGATGTCTGACTATGGCCTCCAACATATACGACTCAGGCACTTACGCGTTCTCCCAGAGTAGGGGGGCTTTGGCGGCGCCTTCCCCCTCTCATCACTCCCCCTATTGCGCGTGACCTCGTCAGACTCGCTTCGGTCATGACCTTTTTGTTCACGTCAACAGCCGATCGTAAACCGTATTCGGGTGAACGTTGTAGAGAATATACGCACGATGTCCCCTGCCTCCAGTGACGGGTTGTGGCCCTTGTGGCATCCCTAGGTGTGATAGAGGGTGAGTGACGTTTGATTCTGGTACGTTATAATGTTGACCGGGTAGAGGCATTGTCACAGACCTGCGTAGTATCCGTGTGTATGAGGGGTAGGGAACGGTGGAGGCCTTGATGGAGGTGAGTGCGCAGAGGGATGTGGAAGTGGTGGCGCATGTGCAGGTGCAGATGTGTTGAAAAGTTGGTGAGTAAAAGGCGACTGAGTTGATTGAGTGGAAGCGTACGGTGCTTGCTGTTGGACCTGATAAATGCTAGAGTTGTTAGGCGCTGCTAGAAACGCCCAGGGCTCAATCACGTGCATCACACAGGCACCGAGGACATACGACTTATACTTTGCGGAGGATAGGCGGATCCCGATGGAGGGGGAAATGTGGAGCTGCGAGGCGCATTTTGCGAATAGTACGCGGACTCAGGGGGGGCCAAGGGCTGCGAGAGAAACTGTGGTGGGTCGGACATCAGTGGAGAGATAGTAGCGACTTCCTCTTCTCTGACTTCCCTTCCCAAAAGCAGAGGACTTTATATAGTTAATACACGAGGCACCCAGGAAGCAGGCACATGCCACGAGCGGTGTGCGGGCGGAGACATGAGGACGACACAGTGGTAACACGAGCGCTTGGATGTTCATATCGGGTCCCCAACGACAAGAAGAAGGACGTCGTGATCACCGGCGCAACTTGGCCGATGAAACATGGTTCGCACCATCACGGCCCTAGCACTTTTACGATTTTGGTTCTTATCCCCGGGTCCTTCTCGCTTCTCGGGCAGAATCTTCAACAAGGATCAATCCACCAATTCAATGAAAGACAAACATCGATCGCTTGTTGGCAAAAACACGGCCTACGTGAATTTCAGAGATGGTTGAAACAAACGCTTTGACAATGTCAAGGAGAGCCTCGAGGCGGCATCAGTTCCTGGTGGAACCGGGTAACAGGAAAGTGGCGCCGAGCCATACAGTGAGGACGTGGACGCGATGCCTTGTTTTGCTCGACAAGGAGAGACCTGGTTGCTGTCGTCATCTTCCGATCCTACCCCTGGAAGCATTGAACACAAGGAGGGTGTAGGAGTGCGGGCGGGGGAGGCATGGGTGAAGTGCTTAACAAGACTCTGGAACAAACACGCACCTGCAATGACCCGGTTGGCTTATTTCTTAGACTCCACCAGGCAACCGAATCCGTGGGAAGTGGGTGGGAAGGATGTCACTTACGGTATGTAGGGATTTTGATGTCGATCGGTCAAGGAGGCGCGCAGGGGCATACAGGTAGCCAAATTGATACAAATAGAACCCTTCAGGGTTAGGGTTATGAGGTGTCGTTCTCACTCATCTTCTCACTTCACTTCTGTCCGATAGCCAAAACCCCTTGGCAAGCCTCACCAAACGTTCTTGGGATTTCTCTAAAAAATAAAAACCGATATTCTCAATCACCCAGAAAGAATATATGTGAACTGTGGCATCGGTCATGGCATCACGATGACCACCAGCAAGGCGGGATGCCGTGAGTACGTGAGTGAGAGAGCTAAATGGCGCGCGCAGGTCCAAGTCACCCTTCCGCTCAAGACCTCAAGGCCTCAACCTCTCAGATTCTCGACACCCGCCCCACTACTTATGTTCGATGTCCCCCTTCACTCATGTTGTGAATTGTCCTGAGGCGTACAAAGACGCGCATAGGAAATTTCGCCGTGCTAGCAGAGAAGATGTAGCAAACAAATGAGTGATGCTCACGACGAGGACAAAACATGACCCCACCGCCTTCATTCAAGAGAGCGCTTGTGCTGGGGGTAATCTTAGGAAGAGAGGACATATTAGTACGCAGTTCCTCTATCTTGGTCCACCAAGCATAGCATCTCCATGGCGAGAATAGGATATAGAAGAAATCGCGCCGACTCGTCTTTGTCCACGTCAGGTGGGGCAACATGCGCAGCTGGCAAGCTCTTCTAGGCGGAACCGTGTGGCAGAGAGATAGTGCTGCTCGATGAACCGAGGGCAATTGGCAAAAGAGGGGGGTTGTTGCTGTCGTTCGGTCGTACGAAGGACCATCCTCCATGTGAGAGAGGTCACCCTCCTGTTGTTGAGTTTGTTGAGAATGGCCGCGGTGCAGAAGGGTGGGAAGCCTGTTCTGGGCCCGAAGGGCGCGACCGGCTATTCTGCGCCGGTGAGTCTTGGACTCCTTGAGTAGACTGGATGCCAATTATGTGGGGAGCGGATTCAAATTCAACTGGCCCTGAGGATCCGCCGTTATGGCGTCACTCACTCTGATAAGGCCTTAGGAGTCAGCCTGACCTTCGATCATCATGAACGTCACGGCGCACCTTACTAGGCGGAAACATTGAGGCTCTTTGAAATGGGATCGAAAGAAGCTACGGATTAGACGAGAAGTGGAAAAGAGGTAAAGGGGGGAAATAGTTGGGTTTTGGCCGCAGCTGATATAGCAATAATAAACCAGAGGAGCCCATGTGATCATGATCGCACTGTGGGGAAACAAGTTCCTTCCTTGGCTTGGATGGTGTAACGGCGATCGTGCGGCTCTTTCCAGAGCCCGCAGCACGTACAAAATGAGCCTGATCATGATCGCGGTTCGATATGTTCAGAACGGTGAAGGCAGCCAAGGCTTAAGCGACATCGTCCAACAGCATGCCTGTTCCACGAAGTCGCTTAAGCCTAAGGGAAAAGGTCCGCCGGGGAAAGGCAAGGTAAGAGGGAGGGAGATGGAAGGAAACGAGAGTGTGTGAGAGGAAAGGCCCATGTGCTGAGTCGCTTTGCGTGGGGCCCCGCGTATGGTACCCCGTATTACCGTCGGCATACGTGGCGACGCGGCTTTTCCATCACTCCGCCCCGCGCACGGGCCGCGGGTCGTCCTCGCCTGACATCCCCGTCATCGAGTTGGACGATTCCAAAAGGACAAAGGGCCACTCTAACAATGAGGTGAGGCCGGTAAATTTGGGTTGGGTTGGGCGATTCGGAGGTATTCGTGACGACGTTTCTCGCAAACGAGCCGAACGGAAGGAAGTACGTGTTTTGACTATCAGACTTTCTCCGGTGAGAAAGGGAGTGAATGCCCGAGGTAGAGGTCCCGACGCGGAGTCAGTTTGGGAAAGTGTCTCTTTGGCTTGAGAACGACCGACGGGTAAGCCAGTGCTTGGAAGCGCGATGTTCAAGCGTAAGCGGCGTGGCATGCAAGGAGTAGCGAGTACGTTCGGACATTTCAACATCGACGTACCGCTGTTCCATGTACTCGTGATACCGTGATACCGTGACATGCAAGACAACACGGCCCCGTGCATCCAGCCCTTTTTATACGATGCATGCTGGCTCATCGCATTGCTAGACTCTGTGTCGACTTGCTTACGCTCGGATGTTGAGATGACGTACTGCTGCATCCGGACCCGAGTGCGGACGAAAGGCGAAATGGGGATACAGCCTCAGGCCTCAGGGGCGAAGCTGGGGCACCAATTCTGGAGGAGAGTGGGGGAAACCCGCTGGGATTTCGCTCTGATCGTTGATTATTTTTTTGATTTTTTGATTTCTAACAATAATGGGCTTCATCCATCAGGTACGTGTGAATGTCCATGGACCGAGGAGCAAAATGGGACGGAATCCGAATGAGTCCGCCTGGGGCCACGTACGGCTTCGGAAGCTGACCTGATCCACATGCCAGCAAGTGGGGCCACTCGTTCGATTTATGTGGCGACCGTGACCCGACCCGAAGATCACACCACTAAGCCGATTTAGAAAGACAGAAAGACCAACTGCGCGTATGTGTGAAACTGGCTTATTCGCAGCCGCAGCCGATGAGCCTGGCCGAACAGTGCCCGCGAAGCCCCATAAGATGTCTTTTATTCTCTCCTGTTTCCCCTCTTTTACCCTGGCTTCTCTCCCTCTCCACCTCTCTACCCTATTTGCACTCTTTTCCTCATGGGTGGTTTCCTCTCTTTGGCACAACAGTCCTTCCCGCCACACCCTACTTGGGGCGTGAATGATATACCCGATCTCACGGGCAAGGTCATCATCGTCACTGGTGCGTCAACACGCTCGCCCCCTATGTGGCTAGGAGGCCTCGGTTTAGATCTGTGTATGCTAAATGCAGAATATCCCCACTTACAGGCGGGAATGCCGGTATCGGAAAAGAAACTGTCAAGGTGCTCTTAAGCCATAACGCAAAGGTCTACCTCGCCGCGCGCAGCGCATCCAAAGCGAACGCAGCGATCGCGGAGCTGAAGGCTGAGACGGGAAAGGAGGCCATTTTCTTGCAACTCGACCTCTCCGACATCCCCGCGGTGCGCAAGTCGGCGAAGGAGTTCCTTTCGTACGCACAGTATCACCCGGCGCAGATGAATTCTAGGCTAATAGCTAAATTGTTGTCAGAAAGGAGAATCAGTTACACGTCCTTATCAACAATGCGTAAGTGGTGATATTTCGGCGTGATTGTGTGAATCACGCGACTGGTGAAAACGGCAGTGGCGTGATGGTACCACCGATAGAGGAGACCACCGTGCAAAAGTATGACATGCAATTCGGCACCAATGTGATTGGTACGTGGATTGTTGCTTGCCTTATTCAGTTTACCAACTGGCGATTTGTAGGCCATTGGTTATTCACCACTCTCTTGTTGCCTGCGCTGTTTGCCGCCACCGATACGTCACCCACGCATGAGAAAGCGCGTGTCGTGACGGTGTCGTCATCAGCAAACTATCTCACGAAAGGGCTCGACTTTGAAGCATTCGAAGACGGACCCCAAAGGCGTCAATACAATATATGGGAGTTGTACAACAAGAGCAAATTTGTGGGTAGATTTGCGCTTACGACGGCTAACTGATTGGACACCGGGTCGCTGTTTGCAGGGTAATGTCGTGGTAGCGAAAGAGTTGGCGCGTCGGTATGGCGACAAGATTGTGTCGATGTCCCTCAACCCTGGGAACATTCGCTCGGATCTTCAACGTCACTTGCCCTCGTTCCAGAGCTATATCCTTGTATGGGTTTCTCTCCCTTCTCTCTGAGTGACAGGTGCTGACGGGGCAGTTCAGGCATGGATACTGTACACTGTGTCGTACGGGGCGCTGACACAGCTGTACTGCGCTACAGCGCCGGCTGCGGCAGACGCGAATGGAAAGTTTTTCATACCTTGGGCACGAGAGGGCAAGTCGAGCAAGGCGGCCGAGGATCCGTATGTTGGGGAGAAGTTGTGGGATTGGCTTGAGGAGGAGGCCAAGAAATACTAGCGACGAGGGTCACGTGTGAGTGATATGGGACTGGACTCTCTCTGCCTGTGATAACAAGTCAATACGCGCCCGTGTACTATATTTCATTTTAATTTCACCCTCTTTTCTCCCCTTTACCATCCTCCATCATGTCCACTTCTACCTCTCAGAGCGCCGCCTCTCAGCTCATCCGTGATATCCGCGCTGCCCATGGCTTTCACAACAACAACAAGCCTGCCCGAGACCCAGCCATCCTCGAGCTGCGCGGCAAACTCGAGCGCGCTCTCGAGCGGTAAGTCTTACTCATCCTCCACTTTTCCGCCCTCCATCCTTTTCCAACCTCTTCAACCCCCTCCGTCTTTCCCCCCTCTTCCGCAGGCTGTCCAACGACCTTTACAACAAAAAGACCCACTTTCTACTCGAGTTCATACAAAACGCGGATGACAACGCGTACGCAGGCCATACCACCCCAACGCTGCGCCTTCACATCAAGGACCGTATCGTCGTGTTCGAGTGCAACGAGCTTGGCTTTTCGCCCGCCAACGTTAAGGCCATATGCGATATCGGTGCGAGCACCAAAATACGTGAACGCAACCCACGCGGGTTCATTGGTACGTCCTGCACTCCGCATCCTCGTCGACTTCCGCTGCTGACACGCATATACGCATATGTAGGGGAGAAGGGCATCGGTTTCAAGTCGGTTTTTACCGTCGCCGACAAGGTGCACATCACCTCTGGCCCCTACTCCTTCCACTTTGACAAAACCACACCTCTCGGCATGATTACACCCGCCTTGGGCGACTTCGAATCTCCCTCTGGGAGTGGTTGGACCCCCGAGAGTGGCTGGACCACGTTTCAATTGCACCTTGCGCCCTCCGAGAATGGCAACGACCTTAGCGCACAACTGCGCGACGTGCGTCCCACCCTGCTCCTTTTCCTACGCAAGCTGCGTGCCCTCAGCATCAGCATCCCTGCTGTCTCGCCACACAAGGCGATCAATATTGAGGTGCGACGTACTGACGATGTCGGTCGTGACATGGTTTCTTTGGAGCGTATTCGAGATGGGGAGCACACTGTGGAGAGATTTGTCCTAGTGAGGCACCTTGCCCAAACACCCGTAGGTGAACCTAGTAGGGAAAACGTCAAGGAGAGTGAGATCGTATTGGCCTTTCCCGTCACGGAAGCTCGGGAGCCTGTGCAGAGGATCCAGGACGTTCACGCGTTCCTTCCATTACGGTGCTATGGGTTCAAGGTATGCTTTCCTGGTTGGGGGCATACATAATTGTGCTGAAACGCGCTTTGAAAAGTTCATCATTCAGGCGGACTTCATCACCTCCGCTAGCCGGGAGGATGTCCTAGCAGATAGGCCGTGGAATCAGACCCTTCGAGGAAGTGTTGTCGACACATTTCTCCTTGCCATGGAGCGCTTCAGAAATGATCCGACGATCCGTAACGTCTGGTTCCGTTACCTCCCAGAGTCTATAAGCGACAGCTTTTTCTGCTACGTTGAATACAAGTTGCTTGCGGACCTTGAAAAGAAACCAATCCTTCGCTCTACAGACGGTACATACTACCGTGCTTCTCAACTTTTCTTCCTTCCTTGGACATTCTACGACAACGAAGGCGCGCCCCTCATACCCGAAACACATCTTCCCCGAGCACAACACTACCTTTCGCCTGACTATGACATACACCCAGATGGGCAAGACCGGCGAATTCTTCATCGCCTCGGAGTACGCGAGATGACGGACCATGACTTTCTTACAGGCCTCGCCGTAATGGATAAGGCAGGGATGTTCCCCGCGCAGAGTGATGCCTGGCACGACGCTGTGGCGTCACTCCTCCTGCGCCTACTTCCACCTGGCATCGTCCGTCTTGACGTGCTCCCGTTACGCATCCTACCCCTCCACAACGGGACATGGGTACCGGCCGCCCAGGCGTCCATGTTCATGTTCCCACCCGGCGTGAGCATACCGGAGGACCTCGGCCTGCAGAGTATAGCGCCACGCATCAATAAATCCTCCCCCAGATACCAGCTCTTCGTCCGCCTTGGCGTCATGCCTGCGAACCCCGTTCCAATCGCGAACAAAATACTCACCGTGACGGGTCCACGTAGCGTTGCGGCACGTGTCACGCACGCACGCTTCTTCTTCGATCATCGTACGGTGCCGAAGATGCCGCATGCTATGCGCCTTAGGCTTGTTGATGAGCAGGGCGAGGGCGCGCAGGGCGACGAGCTATATTTGGATCTTCCGGGGGTAGACGGTGCCCTCTCGTTGCGAGATGCCCTTTCGCCTGCTGCGCGATTCCTTCACCCAGATTACCTCTCCGCATACCCCGAAGGAACTAACGTTGAAGAGGCCGGCGAGGATGGCACCAACGGTGCTGATTACGCATTCGAAGATACACGGAGCGAATGGCTTGATTGGCTCCGTGACCGTGTTGGCGTCCATGTCATCCCCCGCGTTCTCGACGGTCATCTTTCGCCAGAGTTTCTCGATCGTGCACCGGCGTTAGAAGGTCGTGAACTGCTTGTATCACTTCGCGTATGGTGGCCTCGCCTCGAGCTGCACCTCACCGGAACGGGCGCCAGGTCGCTCGGTGCGATCTCCATAGTAGGGCGGCGTCTTGATACCCTTTACTTACGCCGCGGGGCACTCGCACGCATCGGCGAGGCCCTTGAGCTTCCATGTATTCCCGTGGATGACCCCGAGGACCACCGATGGGATTTCCTGGAGCTGCTTGGAGTCGCGACGCGCATGAACGCTTTGTTCTTTGTGAATAAGCTTGTGCACATGCAAGCGAGGGGTGAGAAAGACTACAGGATGGTCGAAGATATCTACAAGCAGCTCGATGCACGATTCGACGAGGACGAGATGTTGATCAAGTGCGTGTTCCCACCCATATGAGCTTAAAGGCTGTTCAACTTGCGATCCAGGGAGGCGTTTAGAGCGTATCCTATTATACTCCTCACTGTCAACGATGAGACGGAGCGTGTCTGGTTGCACAAGACGGACGTCTTTTGGCACGGCCCGCCGTCTATGAGGTCCAAGGCAGTCATCAGCCGCTCGTATCCTCAGTTAAGCAACTTCTTCTTTAACAAGCTTGGGATCGCCAATGCTCCGCCATTTGTTCTTGTCGATGAGTTGCGCAAGGTCGCAGATCGATACCAATCTGGCCCGGTACCACCGGAGGTACAGGAGCATGTCGCGGAAATCCTCGCTGACATCGGCGATGTGATCCAAAGTTTGCCGAAAATCCCTCTGTCATTCGCAATACTTGCAAAGGTTGCCATGTTCCCCGTACAGGTACCCGCGGAAGGCATCGCCCTACGCTCGCCAGATGGGTTTTACGTGCCTGACGTGACCAGCAAATATGCGGACGTATTTCGTGAGCAAGTTGCGTTGTTGGAACTCCCCATCTCTATTCCACTGACACGTATACGGCCGCTGCTCGAGTCCGAAATTTTAAAAGACAAGATACGTTATCTCGACGAGCATGTCACCAAGCAATCGGTACCACACGGTAAAAGGGTGTTGAACTCCACCGCCACGGAATTGTATTCGAGTAGAGTTCGGTATATTGCGAGGTATGTACTGTTTGTAGTTGCTACTACTGTACAAGAGAGCGCGACATTAATGTTCCGTCCATCAGGCTCGTCCTGCACAAGAGCAAAAAGTCAGATCTCCTTCCTGAGCAAACCAAGACCCTCAATAAGCTGCACAAGATAACTGTCATCAACGTGCCAACGATCACCACCACTTTGTCGATTGGCCAATGCAGAGAGACGACATCCGAGGACGTTGCATGCGAAGAGGCGGACGACAAGTTCACCGTATTTGTCAGTAATGCAGGTGGCCTAGAAAAGTCGATCAACCCACCCATCTGTGCAGCGCTCTCGCGCCTCCTCGAGTTGGATATGATGACGCTGTTTACTTGCATAACGCATCCAGTCGACATGGTCAATAGTCTCTTCGAGTTCAGTGGCATACCGGAGATTCCGGTCGATGATGGCCACGACCGCACGTGGCTACGAACGATGACGCAGCCGAACGTGCCCATAATACCTACACCAATTATTCCTGAGAGGTCTCCGAGCCCGCCGCCTCCTCAGAGTCCGCCTCCCCACGCTCCGATTGCCGTTTTGGTGCACGACGAAGAGCATTTTCCTGCGCTTGGTGCAGAACCACCCAAGACGTTGCACCACACCCCACGGCTCCCTTCCCCGAACCTACGCGCGCCGTCATCAAACGGAAGACAGAGACAGCGCTCGTTCGTGCACAATTCTGTCGCGGTCTCGGAGCACTCACAGTTCATGCCATCGTCACGGTCATCGCAAAACTCGGGGCCACTGCAGGCTGCCGGACCGGCCGGACCGGCCAATGCCGTTCGAGATATGAACAGGCTCGCTACTCAGATGGCGGCGTTGATGAATGGCAACCAAGTTGTGCCAAACTCTCTAGCTGGGCCTGTATGGCCTCCTATTGGTAACTTCAACCCCCCCGTGTCCACAGAAGGGACAGACATGATTGGAATCATGGGCGAACATTTCGTACGTTGCGTCTTTACTCCCATTATACCTCACTGAACGGTGGAAAATGACTTTCTCCCTACAAAAAAAAAGGTATACAAACTACTCATCCGCACCTTGCATGACTTTGGGCCCGACAACTGGACGAGCGAACTGCGCCACCTTGTCCCAGGTTTCGCGCCGTTCCGAGGTCACGCCTACGCCGACTTTACGTACGTGGACTCGCAGGGCCAGTTGACGCGAAATTGGTTTGGGCCTGAAAAGGCAGCAGCGTGGCACGGCCGGTGGCCAAAGTACCACATCGAGGTCAAGTCGACAAGCGGGGACGAGAACGAGCCGTTCCACATGAGCCCGAATCAGATGGCCACGGTGCGTTACTCCTGCTATCCGGTCCTGCAGAGTGCATGGGATTGAACTAGTGTTGTGTGCATGTGTGTGTGGCAGGCGTACGCGTTCTCAGAGCGAGCTCACCTGGGTGCGGACATGTACGTCATCGTGCGCGTCCTGCGGATAGGGTGGCCCGAGCCAATTCATTTGGTTTATCCGGATCCGCATCGGGCCTTGTTTTTGGGCCGCTTGCAATATGTCAGCGACGTCTATCTGCTGCGCAATCCTGAATGTCCCATTTGAGTTTGGTTCCTTGAATCTTGGAAGGCCGGTGTAATAGTCTTGGGTACTATACAGGTTGTGTGATTTGATGTACTTGTAGAGGGGGCGACTCTGGATGTTTGTATTCATTTTATCAATTTAACGCTGCGCTGGTAGCACTGTATCTGGCACCTACATGTACATGCTCTTGCGAAAGCTGTACCATACAGCGTATCTGAATGAGATCAATTAAATGTTACATCAGGTAGTAGAGGAACCAGTCTACCAGAGTATTGCCATCCGCCGGCCAGACTCAACGCGTCGCCTGCAGAACAGTTGATGTAACTAAACGCGCCAGTAGGGCAGGCGCGCTGTTGTCAAGCAACGGCAGCTCCACCACGGCAACAGCGAACGTGAGCAGATACGACCGGATGCCACGCAGCCGTGCGTGTGCATGCCAGACTCTCGACCTGACAAGGTAGGGTATTTCCCGGAAAAACAGAGACTTGAAGTTGTGCTTGTGAGAAAGAGGAATAAAGAAAGGACCGGCTAACGTAAAAGGGGGCGGCTGCTACTACAGTAGTAGCTGCAAGTGGTTTGGACGGAGCTCGAGAGGCGGACTTCTTATAGTATCATGCCAGCGTCGGTGGTCCTGCGCGGACTCGTACGCCTGGGCGCTGAGTGGGCGCCCTAACGTAAACTCGCTCCGCGAGCCTGAGACCGGTTGCCGCGGGCTGCCCTGTGTCCCAGTATCAGTATCGTCACTCACGAGGCGGTGAGAGTGTAGGTACCCCCTTTGGCACCGTGCGCAGCAGCTGCAGGCACGGGGTTGGTTTAATGACGTTTGGAGTGTTCGGTTACGAAGGTCTGCCTACGGTCATGGTTGATGCGATCGGAAGACACGGACACGGCGACCCAGGGGTTCACGCCGATATTTGGATCGTTCCAAAGCTAACTCGGATGCCACCGAATTAGCAACTTCTGGAAGAGAGGACGCGTGAGTGCTTCTCGATGTTTGGAGGTCTATGGAATAGCTTCGCACCCTAAGAGCTCCTGGGGATGTTTGAAGAAAAATTGGCATCCCGCATGGGAAGAGAACACGATGTATGGGCTAGGACGGGCGCGATGTGCGCCGCTACGCCACCCAAGACGAACTGACGGACAAAAGCGAGACTTACACACCGGTCACGAAACCCGCCCTACCTTCCCAATTCGATCTAAGTCCCCGCCAGAGTAATCTAAGTGCTTTGCAATGCCTGCGGAGACATCACGCCAAGAAATTGCTGATACGTTGACAAAAAAGTGTGTTCATGCAGGAGGCATGGTCGGTTATCATGAATCATGGAACTGCTTGAGCTGAACGGTGGCAAGTGGCAACGGCAGGCAACCAATCCTCATCCTCATGAGTCACGTCATGGCCGGGCCAGCAACTTGAAGCCCGCCTGAATTGTTGAATTTGTTCGGTTGTCACGTGACGATGCGATAAGATTGGCCGTGTGCTGCCGGTTGTGAAACTAGTTCGGAAACTGCTATAGAATCTATTAATGGACTTGAAGAGGTGGATTCGGAGTGTTAAAAGACAACAAAGGGACTGCTGTGCATTCTATGGAAGGTGGAAGGGGAACAAGAATCTTCAAGTTCCCAAGCGCGGCCGCGGACTGCGGACCTTGACGCGCGGCCGCGGACTGCGGACCTTGACACGCGGCCGTGCGGCACACGCCGAAACTTGCGCCGAACTGTACAGGGATACACCGTACACCGTACACACGTTCATCCTCACCAACGTTGGCCATCCATTCGAGCATACGCACCCACAAAATTCTCGGGCCCTCCGCCGCTATCTATGGTACCGCGTACTAGGACAACGCATAGACACCTGCAGCCTGAGAGACACAACGCCCAGTCAGTGCCTTATTACAAACGTACTGGCGCTAGGCATCCCATTGGGTTGTCTACAGCTGCAGTACAGCGAGGGACAGGAATCGGCGGACCACATAGCGAAGCGTGTGGCGGGCAGCTCGGAGCCTCGGAATTCGGAATATCAGGCGCTCGGGGTTCGAAAGGAAAGGGCGAGTCCCATGGGAGACGTCGTTTCCCTGTCCGTGTCATTGATGTGTTTGTACAACGATGCCCCAGTATGTGGAAATGAGTCAAAAGAGTGTCAAAAGGAGGCTCGAAGCCGAAAGGATCTAGAAGTAGAACAATGGCAATAACCAGTATCTAAAAATAACGACCCACCATCACTGAAGGGTCAAGTTGTGGATCCAATCGAAACCCTATCAGAACATCCGAGTCCCCTGGTCATTCGTGTGAGTTTGAAAAAAAAGTTACACGAACAAGGACCAACACAGGCGGGCGAACTCACCATATTTGGAAAGCACTAGTGTCTATCTTTCCCTCATTTCGTCTATGTCTGTGTTGTGCCGTGGGCTGTGTTCAGCCATAAATGATCGCCGTATTTCCCCCGTCCAAATCATACTGACTACGACCCAGGCCTAGAGATTCGAGGAAAGGATTCTCCCACCCCTTCTCAGTGGCAGTTCAGTGGCTGAGCGCTGAGCGCTGATGCACTAAAGCTCCTGCCTGGCCTATAATTGCCCTTGGCCACGCTCCGAACCATGGACGACAGCTTACTCCCTTTCACCTCCCTGCACCAAGCTCTACCCCTCCTCTATCCTTTTCAATTCCCTCGATCTCAGAACTTCAGAGTTTTGCAATGATTCCCGTTCGTATTCACGTTCATGACGAGTAGTAGTCGGCCTGATTTGACGCTTTATCAGCGTGATCAACAAAATACTGGACACCATCACCGCGGATCCTCCCAGCGCGCTGAAACTCTTCGTCAGGCAACCAGCAACCAAGACCTCCCTGCACCGATGGGCTGGTCGACCTCGGCACAGCCTGTCGATCCTTTGCAAAGTGGCCCTGCTCAACAGGGAACCCCGACCCGACACCAACAGAACGGCTTTGCTCACCCGGAAGACGGCTTTTCGGGCGGGTTCGTACTACCGGACAACAGCAACGGCGTCTCCACTCCGCCTACTGCACTCACCCCACCAAGCAGTGTGTTCCCTCTGCCGAGCAATTCTTCCCAGCAGGTGCCCCCGGTTGTCCCACCTACCGTGGACGACGACGAGTACGTGCATTTTCCATTTCCCTCATTTTTACTACTAATCTCTTTCCACATGGAGATGCTTTGCTTGGTTTATAGCCGTGGACCAAGATGACAGTGGGCAGGTGTCTCACGAGGAACTGCGTACGCTCTCTTGCTAATGTTTCCTCCAAGTTTGGCTAAATTGTACCACAGGTAGTGCGCTCTTGAATGACAATGGTGAGCTTATGTCTTATTCTCGTCACGAGGGCAGTTTTTTATCTATTCGATAAAACTACTTTATAGGCCTGTCGTTTTCGGTCAGCACAGTGAAATTCCTTATGCGCATCTTTGTACGCCTCTATCAGGTCCTTTCGGATATGATCTTTATGTATGGCCATTTTCACAGGATCTAGATGGCAATGGAGAGATTAGCTTCGAAGAGGTATGTCGTTACCCCCCCTCCGCTCGAGCATTCCAAAACTTACGTGCCGTGTACAGTTTAAGTCTCTA
>Ga0307510_10001288_pt1 | contig 27345 bp, 27 predicted proteins | sample 12_EM_MG_FD_207224 | JGI IMG/M metagenome (GOLD analysis project Ga0307510, IMG submission 207224) | Populus trichocarpa ectomycorrhiza microbial communities from riparian zone in the Pacific Northwest, United States - 12_EM | ecosystem: Host-associated > Plants > Roots > Unclassified | place... | reverse complement strand
TACCAACCCACAAACCCTCACTTGCTGACCTCAGTCGAAATGCATCGGTCATCTCCTCCGAGTCATCCTCCAGCTCAAACACGTCCCTCGTCCTCCCCGTTCGTCCGCGCCCCATCCGGACATTCTCCTCCCCCCGCTCCAGGAGCCCAGGCGGTCCACCAACCCCCAAAGCATCACGCCCTCCAGCGTACATCACCCGCGAGCTCGGTATCGTAGTTCAGCATGTCGATGCCCTCTCCGGCCGCTCTCGTGCCAACTCAAAGTCAAAGTCCAAATCTCGCAGCAGCTCAGCGAATGGTCGTCTCAGTGCGGACGACTTTGAGTTTGGCGATGTCCTGGGCGAGGGATCCTATTCCACCGTACGCACCATATCTCCTAATCTGGTCCCTCGCGCGTTCCCCCTTTCTTACACGCGGCACAACCACAGGTCATGCATGGCACACACCGTGCGACGAGGCAAGAATACGCGATCAAAGTGCTCGACAAGGGTCACCTCAAGCGCAACAACAAGCTCAATACCGCCCTCGCAGAGAAAAACACTCTCGTCCGCCTTGGCTCTGGTCATCCAGGCATCGTCCGCTTGCACTGGGCATTTCAGGATGAATGGAGTCTCTGTGAGTTGAATTGTCCTTTCCTTGTTCTCGTCTCGTCCGTCAAAGGTGGACTGCGCCGGCTACCGTCTGATGACTACGGAGGAGGGCCAGGGGCATCTCCGTTGGCAAAGGGTGATCTCGCCGTGCACATCGTAGATTGTGCCGACGACGCAGGTCCCCTTGCGTCACTTCGGGTGGCGACCTTCCCATACACGAGCCCTCGCTCCTGCCTCGGCAGGCGGTCCGATTGCCATGACTGCCTCCCGCAAAAATATCCACGCCATGGTTCAGTCCTCCGCCTTTCTGGACACGTTCGCGAACCCCACACGGATTTTCTTTGGAGACACATCTTCCTTGCCTGACAAGTATTTTTTGAGCAATGTGCTGACTTGCTACCCCAGATTTCGTCCTAGATCTTGCAAGCAATGGCGAACTTCAAAGCAGGATCTCGCGAATGGGTTCCTTATCAACGGCTTGCGCCCGATATTACGCAGCTCAACTCGTCGACGCCCTCGATTACATGCATATGCGTGGCGTCATTCATCGGTACGCATATGTCACGCACTTCCTCTTCCTTCCTCTGCTGATCGCCTCTCCAGCGACCTCAAACCGGAAAATCTGCTACTGGATGATGAATTCCGAATCAAAGTTACGGACTTTGGAACCGGCAAATTAATTGATGTTCCACGTTCGTTCTCAACTTATTCCATGATTAGCAAAAAGCCCTCATCGTTTGTTCCAGCCGAGCGCGCAACCAAGACGTTTGTCGGCACGGCACAGTATGTTTCCCCTGAATTGCTCGAGGCAAACGAGACGAGCAAGAGGTATGCTTACACCTCTTCTGGTTCCACGCAACAGTTGCTGACATTGCTCTCGGATTAGCTCGGACTTGTGGGCGCTAGGATGTGTGTTATATCAAATGATCGCTGGTCGATTCGCATTCCAAGGCTTATCCGAGTATCTCACATGGCAAAAGATCAAGCAACTTGACTATACCTTCCCCGAAGGTTTCGACCCAGAAGCCGCCGACCTCGTACGGCGCCTATTGGTGCGCCCAGTCTCCCTGTTTTGGATTGACTGTTCTAATTTATGCCGCATAATGCAGATGCGGGATCCATTGGAACGATTAGGTGCAGGACCACCTGGGGACGGACATTCGATGGATGCGTTGCGTGCGCACCCATTTTTTGCAAGTATTCGATGGGACACACTCTGGGACGACCCACCACCTCCTCTGGAGACGGGTCTCGTACGGCGCGAACCAGCACCCGTTGACGAGTGGGACGACGTCGGTGCAGCTTGGGACGAGCTCGTCAGTGGCCCAGATAGCGGAGATGAATACGACGATGACGAGAGCGTGGATGGTTTACATCCCCATAGCAATTCCCATGCGCATGTGCGCACACGGGTACCAGGGGATGACGGGATCGAGTGGGCGCCCGACGCGCAGGCGTTTGTGTCGCCCGCTATCCCACCAGAAGAGATCGGCCCACATGGCGAGATGCCAGATTATGCTCGTGGGTCACTGTCGCTGGCGGAGGCTGTCGGCGATGTGGATGCCGTTGCCGCCGTCGTGGCGCCTATCGGTGACGTCGACGTTCCTGCCGCTGTCACCTCAGAAACAACTCTCAACGGTGGCTTTGGGATACCCTTCGCACCACCCAGGATCGATGACTTGTCAAAGAATGCCACTCCGACCGCGGGCGATGGCATCGCCCGTCCTACGATTGGTCCCGATCCTGCTTCCCGCCCGAGCCCTGGCCCTAGTTCGGGAGAAGAGAAGAGCGCAGAGCGGGGTAGACCGGTGAGCACGAGCACGGAGAGGGCAGAGGGAGATGGCGATACCCCAGGGCGGGAATTGCCCCACCGGACAAGTGCACCGCTTCGCGTGCCGCGTGGAGTGCGTGACTCGTACGCGACGAGTTCATCGGACGGCAGTCCCGTCGAGAAGCTCAGTGCTGCCCTCGAAGCGATGGGAATTCCTCGTGGTAGGCTGCGCACACGAAGTCCAACACCAGCGCGTGACGCACTGTCGTCCGCCGAAGCGCCAGACTGGTGCGTATCTTATCCCATTTACCTTTTGCCGCTCGCTTAGGAAGCTCAACGTACTTGCTTGCAGGTCATCGGTGCTCGGCGTGGGTGAGACGATACTGTTCCACGCGCAAGTGGAGGAAACAGCGCTGAAACGACGCACGTCGCGGCTGCTGCTGCCACTGCCAGTGGCGCAGCGCAAGCCTAAAGTGCGCGAGCTCGCGCTGACGAGTCACCGACTCGTGTGTCTCAAGCCACTCAAGAACGGACGTGGCGTCGGCATCAAAGCCGAGTTTGCGCTCAGGGAACCCCAGCTGGCGGGCTCTAGCTCGGGCCGCGAGAAACGCCCTAAGGGCGACGAGTCACGTGGGATGGTGACGGGCGTTGAGCGGAGGGGCGCTAAAGAGTTTGTCCTGCTGACCGTGCGTCTTCCTCACTTTGGCTTTCTTTTAATTTACCGTGCTGATGTGCTGCGTGATAGACGGCCAAGTCGAGCTTCTTCGTTGCTGAGAGCGAGGCGGCGGCGGACGCGTGGGCGCAGCGTATCGCGGAAGCTTTACAACGACACGATGCAGAGAAGCGCGAGCGCGAGCGCAAGCCATCCAACGCGATCCTGAACCACCACACGAGCAATGCCAACAACACCAACAACCATACCAACGTCAACGGCACCAACAACATCAGTAACAATATCAGCTGTGCACGCTCATAATTTATCGTCGTTTTTATATCATATGCTTGAAGCTCCCTCCTCCCCTTGCCTGTCTATTTTGGCGACCACGGCAACCCCCGCGCGCTCTTCTTCCCTCATATGTCATCGCCCCCTTCGACACCCACTCTCGCTCCAACACACACGCCACACACCACCACCACCATTAATCGATATCGATGGCACACCCGCCACCATCACTGCACTCAATTCCCATTTTCCCCATTTAATCCAACTTCTCTTATCCCTCCTTTTTCATCCCGTTTCCTTTTTCCCCCTCTCTTCACGTCTGTGACAAGCATTAACAAAGCAAGGCTTGAACCTGTATATGATTAAGGGCAATATCTTTTAACTTATGGTCGTTTTTTTTGTCTCCTTTCATCTCTTTGGGGTGTTTAAAGCTGGCAGAAAGTCAAGGACAAGGCAAAGGCAAAACGAGGGTTTCATTTTGAGCGAGAGAGGTCGAAGGAGACAGTTATACGTCATCGAGTTTTTGGTTTTGGTCTTTTTCTTATCTTTTCTTTTGGCCTCGGACATCACTCTTGTTCATCGTGCACAGGGCTGTCTCATGTTTTTAAAAAGAAACTGTATATTTATTCTGCTGCATTTCCCCACTTTTCCTCTCCTTTAACGAATACCAATCCATCCGCAATAAGCTCTTTCGGACCTTTCCTTTCTTTTCGGGGCAATTAAAATCGTCGCCATGCCCGTGCCCTCGTTCTAATCATTCGATATAATAATGTTCTAAAATGCAAACCTTTTCAAATTTATGATACATCAAAGTAAAGATAATTTTGGACCAGAAGGTTGTGTCTTTTAACCCGGAGGGAGTAGGCTAGCGTCCACAGCGGCGCTTCCCTCGTCAGCCGCATCGTCCTGCGACAGCCCAGCAATGGGTGTGCGTGGCATAGCCATCAGACCTGCAAAAAAAAAACAGTCTCAACACGCGATCTGTAGAGCGGGAAAAGTGGTTGAAAAGGCTGTACCGGTGCGGGCCGACTCGATGATGCCGAAGGGCTTGACGAGGCTGAGGAACGCCTCGACGCGGGACGTCTTGGCGCACATCTCCAAGATGATGCTGTGCTCGCTCACGTCGACGATCCTGGCGCCAAACTGGTTCGCGAGGACGTGCAGCGATTGCAAGTGCTGGTGTCGCGCGCGCAGCGCCTCGCTGGGCGTCAGCGGCTTTGCACCGTCGTCCGCCACCGTGGCCGCCGCGTGGACTGCCGCTGCTGTCACCGGTGATGTCGATGTCGATGGTGGTGGCGGTGGGGAGGTAGCGGTGGTGGTGGTAGGGGGAGGGGGCGGGGGGCGAGTGGACTCTTCGAATTGGCGCGCGAGGGCCATCTCGCGATCGAGCTTGGTTTGCTCGGCGTGCGCGCGGTGCGATGCGCGCGGTTCGTGAGAGGGTCCGCCTGTGAGTTGGTCCTCGAGGTACTCTGGGCCGAGAATGGACACTTTGACGAGGAGCAGTTCGCGCTGGATCGTGCGCGTTTCGGTGTAATCCAAGACGGCCCACACGGGTACCTTGTTGCGTGTGTGTGTCAGTCGTCGATGAGTTGGGTTGAGATGAGATGAGGGTGAGGGGACGTACGAGGTCTTCGAGTTGACGGCGCGCTTGCTCGACGACGCCGTCTTGGCCGCTGATGACGATACACATCCGGCTCAGATCGCGTATCTCGGTGCGGCACACGACGAGAGAATCGATGTTGAATCCGCGCCCGGCGAGGATCCCAGACACGCGCGAGAGCACGCCGGGCTCGTTCTGCACGAGACAGTTCAGCACGTGCCTGTGTGGGGAAAGGAATGGAGTGAATCATTCACGCCACCAAAAAGCCGCCATATTATCGGGGAACGGCAGCAGCCAAGAAAAAAAGAATGAAATTGAAAAAAAAGGGGGGGATGACTTACTTTTTGAACGGTTGGAGGCTCGGCGGGGGCGTGTTGTAGAGGATGTTCGTCACCGCCTCTTCTGCGGATCGGGACCTCGGCAGGTCCATCTTGGGAAGCGGTGGCGGCTTGACTTTGTGCGAGGTCTTGTAGTCGAGCGCGGACGTCGAGTCGTCGATGGGACGGGGAGGTTTGGGCGGTTCATCTGACAGAATGCGCGCTGTCGAGGTAAGCGCACGAGTAGCGAATAGGGCCCTCGAGGCCACGCGACCTCGAACAGCTAGCATCTTTTTTTTTTGGCAGCAAGAGGAGAAGAACAGCAGTGACAAGGCTCGAAGCGACTAGAAATTGACCTCAAGGTCGCGTCGGGGTAGTCCTTTGATTAGTCATCGACTCATAAAGTGAAGTTGCCAGCAATGAACCAACGCCACGCCTCAATCCCACATAGTGTTTATGTTTATGGGAACTGAGTGACATGCAGACGATAAAAAGCCAGGATGAAGCTCACAGAATGTATTGCTCTGTTGCTAGCTACCTATACACGTTACTTGGCATCCAAGTAGAATGCTACCCTCCTGCTCACGGTGCTGTGCGCGGGTGTTCATAGTTCAACCAATAGCTATTTACAATCTATACTAATTGTCCTTAGCACTAATAAAGAGAGTGCGTCCTGAAAACGAGCGCGTGATAACGGGGGTGAGGGGAAATGCAGCAAATGGGGAGGCGACGCGACGCGTGTGCACTGGCGTCGGTCGAGTCGAGCGAGGCGGCCGGACGTGTCGGCAGTAGTCGAATTCGGGCGTTCCAAGCCCAGCGCGCATGCACTCGTTGAAATGATCTAAGGAACCCATCGGTAAGCAGGTAGGTTATTGTTCAAAGTTGTCTTACGCCGTCAACAATGAGCCCACCGTGTCAGGATTCGGGTGAGGCGTCGGCAAAGTAATCCATGGGCCATGGCACAAATGCCTAGCAATATTCGGGTCATCACAAGGATCCAATCGAAAGGCACAACAAAAACGGACACTGGTCTAGCCCATCTGACCCACCTCCATCCAGGCCCTTGACCTGGACAGCGTGTCCAGAGACTAATACAGGATTCGATGAGGAAAAGTGTCAATGTACAGACCCAGGCTATATGATCACGCACAATATATTGAAAAACAAGTCATGGGGTGGAGCGTCATGAACCAATACCCCCATCTCCCTTAACTGATGAGACGTAAGGGTAAGATAGGAGTAGCACCTCACACGGGAGACTCACGATATTTTCCTCGGTTGGGGGATTATAGCGCGGATGTTTTCGCGTGGAAAACCCAGATTACCTAGAAGGGATATAAGAGAAAATGAAATGATGTTTAAAGAATAGTAGTACCGTAGAGAAGGTTAAGGCATATGCGTCCTCGACGCAATACCTTAACCGAAATCTGGGGTCTGGATGAAAGGTGTAATTGATGTCGATCTTAGATGCATAAGAATCAGCATGTGGTCTCCGTTTCCGCCACGTACGATAAGCGCCCTTCGTTTGCCTCCGCCTCCAAAATAGGGCCGTGCATCTGGCATCTGCAGTGGTGTCAAGTGGTATTCGTCAGTCAAGTTGAACCGTTGCGGCTGGACTATCCAATCCCTTGATGGACAGTTTCCCATAGTGCTAAGTCGAGTTTGGAAGGGTTGGACTTCGCTCACTCATCACGTTTCTAGATGATCAATTCGTGACTTGTATCCCAGAGCAGAAAGTCAGTCGCGGGATGCACATCGCGGGTTCGAGGACCGACAATATCATGAAAGCTTGATAGTTACGTGCGTTGGGTTTTCAAGAAGGAAGCAACGCAACCCTTGAGAGGCCTCTTACCTGGGGTTGCTGTTGGAACCCGTGTCGCTTCGTGTCCTCGCTGACAATGATGTCCATGGTAGCAACTAGTGACACAATGAGAACACCTACTGGATATTCCGAATTAGCTCCTTGTAGTTACCCGTCGTAAGGCACCACCCTTGGTTGTCTCAAGACTGTCCTTGCTAGCACCCAGAGAGATCCACTGGCGCATCAAGGTGACAATCCAAAGTCTTTGATTGGTGACAGATCGATACGTTGCTCATCCTCCCTCTTCTCCACAAGTTTTCGTCTGTATTCGAGCTATACCGCATGAAATACGTCAATGCGTCTCGAAGCGGACTTGAAGAAGAGCCTACAAACAAGATAGGGAAGACTTAAAATATTATGCAAATCACAGGCACTGGACACCAATGAACCAAGGAGGGTTCCGGAATGACAAGTCTGCAGAAGGCCTTAGAAATGTGTTTGTAATTCATAGTGAATCTGGCTCACGTCGAAGATCAAACGACACCGTGACGGAAGAGGCTTCGCCATAATTTCATGCATGACCTGAAACGATCAAAGATTGTTTGAAGTGGCTTACGTCGTCAACAATCAACCCAGGAGTACCAGGAGTTTGTGTCTGTCGTCGCCACATAATCTATGACAAATGCCTAATAATATTGGATTACGTCATAGGTACCGCACTGAAAAGGCCAGAAACTTACACTTATCACAGCCATGGGGTCCGACTCCATTCAGGCCCCTGATCCGTTGAGCATTACACAAAAACTGAGCAGGAGCCGATGCAGAAAACAGTCAATGTAAGGATGCATAAGTGACATGAGTTACTCACAATAAAGGAATACGGTGTCGTGGGGCTGGGCACCTTGGACCAACGTCCTCATTGCTCCTAACTGACAAGATGTAAGGGTAAGAGTAGGAGTAACATCTCACATTGCCACAGGACTGACGATATTGTCCGGTTGGAAGATCCCATGGAGAGCTCTCACCAGTCATGACACGGATGTCTTCATGTGCAAAGCCTAGGTTCTCTACGGGGGGTATAAGGGAAAATACGGCACTACGAAAAGGAAAAAGTGGTACCGCGAAAAACGTTTGCCCATGCCAAATGCGGCTTCGACGCCATACCTCGACGGGGAGTAGGTTTTTTCCATCCAATGTGTAATTTATCATTCTAGGATTCAAGACACTTTGTAAGCAAATACGTAATTGTTCGAAGCAACTTACATCGTCAACAATAAGCCCAGGGGTACCTCGGGTCAGATATCTGTCGTCGCCATGGTAGTCCATAGCATCGAAATAATGCGAAAAGCCGCTAATGCATGGAATCTCAGGCTTTCTGATCACTTTCAAAGGCTACCTATCGCAGGGCTCTAGCCCGCCCGCAATTTGGCTAGCCTTACTGGCCTTCAGAGAGTCCTACAGGAATATTACAAGACACATACTGAAGAAGACAGTACTTACTTACAACGTCGGCATAGTCTGACTTCACGCGCAAAATTGCGGATGTTTGATATGAACCCTTTGACAACATGTTTCGAGTGATACCGTGCAGAATATGTCAATATGACCCGGGCCGGACTTGAACAGCTATACAAATAAGGAAGATCATCGACGATAAGGCCAGCGAATCACACAAACCACAGGGATCGGACATCGACGAACTAAGGGGGTTCCCAGAATGACGAGTCTGCGGACATGTCAGCACATTCGCGGATTAGAGTGGATCTGGCCAACTGGCCTGCATCGCATCTTTGCGTATTGTGAGCCCATCTACTTGATCCGGCATTCTACGCGACGATCGGTAGTGTCATGATGGCAACGGGACCACGGTCAGGCTGACAGAGACGCCCGCCGCCTTGCGCTCGTTGACGAATGGAAGAAACGTGTACGCGGCGTTGCCCTTTGAATAACAGACGAGTTCCTTTAACGTAGGCAACAGCTCTAGAGGTCTTTCTCCATAGTTCAATCGCAGAGAGCGAGAAAGTTCCCCAATGAGGCTATCGCCTACGAGAAGGATTTTTACATTGCTGAACGACTTGAGAAGTCCGTGCCACAGTGTACGGTCAGCCTCACTGTGCCAATCCAAAGATGAGTGATGTTCGTGGTAGTCGAGGGTGAGGTGCTCCACTGCAACGAAAACAGGGCGAAGCATGTTGACGATCTGCTCCGAGATCGCTACTTGCCAGTCGAAGTGACTACAAATGACTTGTATGCAGAAGTTATACCTCTTGGACCCCTCATGAGGGAATGTGGCCACGATGACTGCGTCCCGTTGGAACCAGAGCTTGGCGCTCTTAGATGTAAGGTTCTCTGTCCTGCCCATAAGTTGCACGAGGTGAGGGAGGTGGAAACTGAGCTGGTTGAAGAACACGATTTGGAGCGTCTCTAAGAGAGGCATTGCGACCCCAGGAAGAAGGGCCTCCAAGTAAGCGCTGACACCTTGGAACGCGAACCGACGAAGGTTGGGGAGTATAACGTGCGTCATCATTGGGGGGTAGGGTAGTTGTTCAACATAACGACTGGCAATGGGGGAGTGAAAGCTGATCTCCAGCGTCTCGAGCTGGGGCATAAGGGAGAGTCGCTGGAGTAAACCTGCTGGGGAGAAGTAGGCTGATGGCAAGATATTATGTAGTGAGAGTGTCTTGAGACCGACTGCGGCCAGGAGTAATGAAGATTGGATAGGAAAAGTAAAGTTTTCCAGTCCGATGTGAAGAAGATGCGGTGCCTCCAGTGTTTTAGGAAGAATCAAGGTTGTCTTGTGCTTGTTCGGAGACCCGATATACAGGAATTCCAGAATCGGGAACTCCCTGTCAATGGCCACGATGAGATTTTTCAAGTTCGCAACAGGCATCCGAAGACGAATGCGGAGTACTCGATCACAGTGCCGTAGTGCAAGCAATATACCCTCTTTGTCATCGGGAGTTATCTTGCGCTCCCCGTTGAGGTAGTCAATGATCAATGGGAAGGGAGGGGAATGTGCCAGCATTTCCGCCACAGGCGTGCCATGAGTGCAAAGAAGGCGAAGACCCAAGTAGGATGATGATTCGAATATGAGTTGCCGCCATCTACAGCAGACGTGCGCGAGTTTGTACCACCAATTTTCGCGGTCCCATGCTCCCCCTTGTATGAGGAGAAGTTCGTCAACTTCATCTTCGTCCAGAAAAACAGGGCGACAGAAACTGAATATGTTGAGAAGCGAATAATCATCCAGGATGTGTATGGATGTGCTATGTCGTCTGGTGCACGTAGGGTTGTGGTTACACTCAAGCTAATCAACATAACAAAAGGGAACGTACTTCCGGTGTTGAGACTTACGACTGAGTACCCTTCGGCGGGAGGCCACGGGGAATGGAAGGCGGATGGCGGTAGACAAGCAATGAGGCATGGGGAGGGAGGGGAAATCCTAGGAATCGTGTGTTGGCACCGCCCGCGACGCAAGTAGGCACCAACCCTTTGGCACCCCGCTCGTGTTCTGACCTGACCCATGCGGATCCATGCGCCCGGGCTCCGCCCCTGTTCTCTTCACTAAAAGGGCTGATGCTGCGCGGAGTTCCTTATAAACGTGCCAAACAGGGCCATTGGCATTGTTTGGCACAGTTTGGCGCCTTGACAAATGACCAGGCTCGATCGGCCTAATCTTTCTTTGGACGAAAAAAAAGAAAAACTCGAGCTGAATTTTTAATTAGACCTAAACATGGTCCATTATGGACTATTTTTCAACGTACAGTAAGTACCTTTTTTTCTGGCTTTTAGGGTGGCCGCGTTGCAGTGAGCGCTGAAGCGTCAATTATTTGCTTTTTGATATTAATGGATTGCCCAAAGACAAATAACTTACGAAGGGACTGAAGAACACAACAACCGCACGGAATAGGAAATCAGGTGATACTTGTTGTCTCATCTCATCTCACCCGATGTCCTCACCGTCTGCACCTGCCTTATTCCTGGAGGTAAGGAGGATGAACTAAGAGTGCCGAGAGTCCGAGGATCACAAGGTCGGCTCATGCCACTCTACAATATGATGTAAAGATGATCCTGGATTGGACCAAACGCGGCATTCCCACTGAGACCCAGGGTACGCGACCTTCTGTTCCAGAAGGAACTTATGAGTTAGGATACGTGGAGGAATGGGGAATCTACAATTATGAACTAGGTCTTGCCAATTTTTTTCATACGGCTAAACTACCATGATTAACTTTGGTCTTGCAGAGAAGTCCGCTGTCACGATGATCAAGTCACGATTTGCTCCGTGGATGGAGAATCTACTGAACCTCATGGAGAGACTTTACTTTTAACAAGTTGGGCTCGGGCTATAGGCCAGAAACAAAACTCCCCTGGTGTTGTAAAGAAAAGCAGTGTTATATATGTATAATGTGTTTCCCTGATGTACAACCTGGTGGTATTTTGCGATACTGTAAGTAAGTGGTGTCACAAATCTACGTTTTACCCCCGACCTTGACTTCTACTCATTCCTTCCACTTTTTTTCTAGGGTACTCCTCATGTATTATTTTATCCTTGAGAAGTTTTGAAGTGTAATTATGAATATAAAATATTTTGGGGATTATTCAAATTTCGTTGTGCAACCTGACGGTAATGTATTGGCCTCAGCTCCTCCCAGAGCGGGTCTAGAAATGTAACATTGAATCCTGTTGTGATGAATCCATGAGCCTCGTAGTGCTAATCGTCGAGTTGGATTCTCTGCCCCAATTTATGACATCCTTTCCTGGTTCCTTCGACAGGCAGAGATGGTGTACAGTACAGCCATGACACGGGCACGCGCACCAACAAAACACGCTCCACGCTCCGCAGTTAGATGGTGTCATTACTGGACTGCTATCCCCACGCACGAGCCACACGCGGTTGCAGTTAGTGGCAGCCTGAGCTGTATGCTGTCCTCCCTATCACATACCCGGCTAGTCCTATTCATCTAGTACAACTCTCCTCCCATGTGTTCTTCCCGTTATGGGTGGGGTAATATTTTACAGTTCCTATCATCCCCGGAGACAATTGTACCAACGCATGTCGTCGATCAATCTTATCAACATCACTCTACCTCGTGGCCAGCCAACGTCTCGTCAAATTATGCAAATACCCACCAGATTCCTGACGACTCAATAGCATTGGTTCCTCATCGGAGAGCTAAGCTATGGAGGTTGTCAGGGCTGCGGTCCTTCGCGAACATCACTGGGAAAATACCCCGCTTTCGTCGCTCACCCCGTCTCGCAAGCGAGAACCATGTCTCCCCTTCTGCTCAACCACCCCGAAGGGAACACCGTCCAGCAGATAGTCCATCTGCCCCTATCCTAGGTACGACCTCACATGACCGAAGCGGCCAGGTGCGCCCTTTATTCGACTTGCTACCGCCTCTTATAGTCCTAACCAGTAAGCCTCCACTGCAGGCTGCCGTTGGTGCAGACCACGCCCAAAACGTTGCTGAGCACCCCGTATCATTGCCTAAGCTATATGATATATTCTCTTCAAGAAGAGCTCGAAGAAAGCAACAACAGAGCGTATCGCGCCCTAGTCCCCCGCATCCTCCAACCATTCCTCCCCCACCTCTGGGGTTATTACCGAACCGCACATCGCAAGATCCCTTGCGCCCCGAGTCAAGACAGCTTGGAGGACAGAATCAGGCGCACTCAGGCTCACCTCACAAACGAGACGTAACTGGACCTTGCCCCCAGCAAGTTGATCGTACCCCACCCGATCAACCATCTGTTGGAACGTCCACTTATCCCCCCGCATCCTTAAACTATCCGGGCGTATCCGCGTCACTCTCATCGTCTCGCCCAGTACAACCATTAGGAAGGACATGCGCACCCCGGGGCCCACCTCCAGAGAAGCTGAAGGCACCACGGATCGGAGCTCCTTCCAGATTACCCCACTTTCCCAATGAGGGAGAAGGGAGAGCACTTCCTAACGAGCATGACCCTAAGAACCCCTCAGTCACACCAAACGACCAAGTTCATACGGACCTTCCTTGGGAACCAAACGCGGTGCCTTCTTACTCGGGAAATGATCCAGAGGTGGGTAAAGATATTTCGGCTCTCACATCCGAGATCATGACCCCGCATTTCCAACCCAGGTGGTCGCGCACAGTGAAGACGACAACCATGAGGTCAGCGACAACAGCCCACGCTTGCCAATGTCCGAGTTGGCAAGTCATGACCTACGTTCGATGCTAGCTACAGACAGGCTGACTTAACTGTGATCAGATATCAAACAGACCAATTTCAACTGAGAGTATTTCTGACACAGGTAGTAGTGAAAATGGACCAGGGAGTTTATGTTTATCTTGTCTTGTGTCTTGACGTAGGGATCTGTGCGTAACTTATACGATTACGAAGCAATGTAATAACGACGGTCGCCGGTCTCCAATCCACAGCACCTTCCCCCCCCCCTAAACACTACCATTCTACGTCCCAATCGCCGTCTACATTCCTCCCTCCTCTCTCTCAAGAAGCACGCGCACCTTCCCCAAGCCGCTCTTTTCACCACGGCTCTTCTCATGCTTCTCTCCAGAAATGATTCCCTCACCGTCGACATCCTCCCATTTGAGGCCCGCCTTAAAAACCCAAAACCTGGCGCGGACCCACGTATCTTCTCACACGACTGGCCAGGTCTCCCACGTAAAGACATCCCTCTAATCGACCTGGGGGCAGCATCTCAGGGCCGTGAACCGCTACCGACCCCCATTAAAAAAACCGGCAAGAGGCAGAAACCTCCCCACCCCTATGCAAATGGACGAGCATGCCGTTACCAGTCCCCGAATCCTCTGAGGCCACGCCTCTAGCTGTGGGCGGCTCACTCTCACTCGGCCAGCAACGGGCTTTCAGCGCAAGTCTTCTCCAAACACTGCTTCTGCGGCAAATACTCTTTGCGCTTCCGCCCGACGGCAGGGGACACCACGATATGCCCGTGCTCGGACCTGCCCTCATCCGACTCATACATCCAAACACCCCCAGCTCGCCGTGCGCGGAACTTCAAGAGGAGTCAACGGAGGTACTCCTTCGATGACCGTATGACGGAATTCCTGGGCCATGGCGTGCGGGGTGAGGTCCGGTCCTCCAACCGCCACGACCCTCCTTTACATGGTGCGCGTGGTAAGGTCACTACCTCCAACCGCCATGTCCTCCCCGAGTTACGTGGTGCGCGTGGTGAGACCGGGGTCTCCAACCGCCACGGTTCCTCTCAACATGGTGTGCGTGGCGAGGTCACAACCTCCAACCGCCATGACCCTTCAGACCTGCGTGGTGTGCGTGGTGGGACCACGGTCCCCAACCGCCACGACATGGCCCATTCCCAGACAGATGATGATGCGCGTGGCGAGACTCCGGTCTCCAACCGCCGTCCTGTCACCCATTCCGCCGAACACATCCTCTTCGACTGCCCCCTTCAATTACTGCTCAAGCTCGCGCCGACGTCCTACAAGGCACGTCCACTCACGACCTATTTCATACCCCTAAAGGTGCCAGGAAACTGGCCACCTTTCTCCTCCATAGCAACTGCCTTCTCCGCCCTCTCCCCGAACGCCCCGATCCGCCTTGATTGATTTTTTAGGTCCAGCCCTCGAGGGTGGTGGCATCGCCCGCACCCCATGTATATATTCCACCCTCAGAGCCTTACCTCCTGTATTTACTTCACCCGCATTTCGAACGAGTAGTATTTAGTTACTAGTCATGTCATGTTGTCAGTAGACAGTGGACAATAAACGTTAATAAAGGTTTAATAAACTCCGAATCCAAAAAAAAAAAAAAAAAGCAATGTAGTACTTCCCTCGCCCCTTTCTGCCACTCTTGGTCGAACCCGCACGTTTCAGACACGTCCAGTGTCAAACCCACCGAGACGCTACGCTATTACAGCAAGGAGGCATCGTCCGACTCGAGTATTGATTTCTTCCGCCTCTTCATCCAGCTCATTCCCCACCCAGATCTCGCGGTCTCTGCCTTCCTCGTATTCAGGGGGGACCACCTAATTGAGCAGGGCTGGAGGAAATTCAGAGAGCCGAAGAGCCGAAGTCAGCACTCCTTACGGCGCTGGCGGCATCAGTGCCATGTAGAGATACGTACTTGACCGCCCCCTCCGGGTCTTCCTTCCCAATCGCTCCGTCTCTCGATGTTTCGTCTATCGAAACATTGGTACTTACCTCTTGCGTCCAGAATCACGAACTCCCTCGAATCCCTCATTTCGAACGAGTCGCCACAACGTGTCGACTTACTCGGATACTTGATCAAGTGGCCTGGCCTCCCAGGCAGAGCCACCATCCGTGACTTTCGGCATTCCGCCCAACTCCCGACCCCGACCCGCTCGTCCTTTGCATGTCGCCCGCGGCCCCCTTCCTGACATCGTCGAATGCCCGAATCGGAGGCAGGTGCACACGCCAGCGTGCCTCAGGTGTTGCACCCGACGACGGCTGAAGGAAAGGACGCGGGAGTGTGGGATACAACGGCCTCAACCCAACCTGCTGTGAGCGGTCCCTCGACGGGTACGGGAGCAGGTGCAAAGACGGCGACCGACGCAGTCACGCACGGCGACCTCGCGTGCACTTCCCGACTTCCGGCCCTTCCCCGTCCTATCGGCAACAGGTTATGGACGACTGGAGGAGAGACCTCTCCTCTTTGGACCGCTCATCCCCGGCCTGGCGCTCTTGCGAACCTCCGGATGGCTCTAGCCCCCTGCCTTTCATTCGAGGAGTCCTATCCTCCCGAAGCCGCCGCCTTTTTTCGGCCGCCATCCAGCTCCCTACGCGCCATTCCTTTGACGCCAACTACTCTGCCAAGTTCCGGCCCACGGCCGACGACAACACAACATGCCCCTGTAGCCACGAAGAAGGCCCTGGAGGCCTTAGACGTCCCAGTAAGAGCTACAACATCAATTACATACTCTTCCGTTGCCCTCTCCCCTCCCAACGTCAAGCTATCTCGGCGCCACCTCCTCCCTTGCATTCATCTTCGGTCCCGAAGATGGAGGGAGGAAATTATGCCAGTTCCTCCACGCCACCCAAACACTTCTACGCCCCTGCCCCCGACCGGACCCCCCTGAAGGATCAGAGGTTACGCGTATGCGTCACGTCCATATACGTACACCTTTTTCATTTGTCGCCCCTACTTGATAACCAGGGATACCTTACCATATTTACGTTCCGCATGATGTATTTCATTCTGCAATGTCTTGTGGCTCAGACCGTGGATAAACTTTGATGCAAAAAAAAGAGCTCCATACAGTGTTCTGCGAAGAGAGTGCGCGATAGTAACATAACACCACCCCAGTCCGCCTACGCGGTAACTTGCGGAGGACCCCAGCACACAGGTACGCCTCCGTCTCCAAAAACGTCGATACATTCTCACAGCTTTTCTGTATTTCCCGTGATAATTAAAAGGAAGCAACTGCATAAATTAAAACAAAAATATTGTTATAATTCATGAAATTGTGTCACCACTCCACTCTCGGAGTTAGCTCTCAATCCGTCTGGCGAAGGATAATAAAAGAGCCCATGGCCCAGGTCGACGTTACATGGTGCCTGTGTCCACTTTAGAGTTTTGTCACTGTGCTGCCACTCCGACGTCGCGCTTCCTAGACGATCATTTCTGCACATTGCTGCAGCAGCCGCCTCAGTGAGTGCCGCGCCCTTCTCTAACACCCGCACCCAGCACGTAACCTTCGACACGCAACAGGTCCGATCCGACCAATGTCGCCTCCCATCCCGCCACTGCCGTCCTGCCACCGACGACAGAGATGATAATGACGACACCCACCGCACTTGCACGCCGGTGGTGCTAACCGTGCTGCCTTCCCGTCGACGTGCTGCACATGGCTTCTCATGCGCGGCACGTGCGGGATCGTGGGAGGTGCGGTAGACCCGGTGGGACGAAAGGAACAAGGGCGATGGAGTCCTGCTGCACCGAGGAGTAGTATGACCGTAGGCCCACCTGGTGGCTTTGCTGCATTTGCAACTGTCATGCTCAGACCGCTACGGTTGTTGGTGACTCAGGTTATATTATTTGGGGATGTACCCTTACAAATATATCCTCCATCGCAAACGTCTACGCTACGATATGTGATGCACGTTGGTTCGGTATCGGCCTCCTCTTCGTGATCCGCTATGGTACGACTGCACAGTGCGGAGATGCGGGATACATGGGCACGACGAAGCCCCTAGGAATATCGTTTCCTCCAAGCTGCCTACTCGGCAGGTGGGTGCCATTTAATCAGGTAATTGATCTTTGTCCACTCGTCGCCGTTCTTAAAATCGAAGACCCTTGTCCCGCACATAGACTGGGCGTGTCAAGGTTAATGTGCTGGCCATGGCTGGTCAACTGGTCAACGCAGGTACGCATGTGTGAAGGTGAGAGTTGTGAGCTCGTGCGTGCGGAACAAGGGCACGATGGCATGTGGGATTCTCCATTTAAGGTTTTCATCATAGCCAGCTTCCCGCAGTGCCAATTCTGTGTATGGAGGGTTTGTCCTTCGCTCACTCATCGCCTTTCTAAATGAACTGGCGACTCGTATTCTGGAGCAGAAAGGAATGCTAGTCGTGGGATCTGCATCGGGCGTCCGAGGACAGACGATCTGATGAGAGCTTGTTATCGTAACTATGAAAATAAGTTTGGCTAGTAACAGAAGGAAGAACTCGGTGCGTCTTCTAAGGGACGTCTTACCAGATGTTGTCGTCGGAACCCGTGTCTCTTCATCTCGCTGATGACAACATTCTTGTCCTGAGAGTTCCGCCATGTCCTTTAAACAGTGGACAAGTTCGCCGTCGCTGGCATATTTGGGACCACATACGTGTTCTGAGTAAAATTTGGAAAGGATACCATAGTGGGAATCGGATTGACGACAAAGCTGGACTAACACAGATGAGAGTAGCCCACGTAGATCTTTCTTTTGATCGTCCCTGAAGTCACGGAAGAATTTCGCGAGTTATGCGAGCTCAGAGTTATACATGGTCTGGATCTCCTCGATGGTTGTCGAGCTGGCCGACACCGTACGTTCTCGAGTCGGAAATACCAAAGAGCTAACGTACTACTGAAGCACACTTTTTCCAACGTCTGCTACGAGAAAGTTAAACAATCAGCGTCTGGGCACGAGTAAGTGCTGCGTGGCTACTCACGTTTCCCGTGGGCCCATAGCAGGGAGCTTGGTCTTAATGCCTTCCATCCTGCGAGTGTCACCTTGAACGAACCATACCCCCGTCCCGCTCAGCCGTGATCTGCGAGCAATGTGATAAATTTTCATGAGTCGGGGGAGTGTGCCAACGGCAAATATCTTGATGCAGATTTTCACTTACCAGACAATCGCGATGATTAGAGGCAGCGACCAACGTTAATGAATAATCAATGTTTCAACAGGTTCATGTCGCCTGCAAGCTTGTGTAAAAATTCTAGCGCCCAATCAGACATAGAACTTCCTAACAAAACGTACCGAGGGCTTCCCGAACACCGGTTACGGATGCTCCGCTGTCTGGAGCGAAGAATATTCAATAGAGGACAAATTTACAAGCACAATGCAATTGCTGACTATCCATGACCGTCATGCTCTGTACAAGGATGTGAATGACTTCGAGGGTCTCTGCGGCAGTGGGGTCGAGCCTCGTCTTCGGTGAGTCAGTCGATGGGGCCCCATTAGGTTTAATAAGAGCAGGCAGCCTAATCGTCATGTGAGCTTGTCAATGGCAGAAATACAAGTGATCTGAAGCCAACGGTATCAGTATTGTCACGGATCGTGGTCAACCAATTGATCTCGGCAGGAAGTTGAAAGAAATGCTGAGCTTTACAAAACATCTTGAGTTGGAGTGTGGGCGAGCATACGAATGACCTTTATCGTTGTCAGGAAGAATGAGGTCAAACTGGTGGATGACTAGTATCGTCAGAGGAGGCGCTCACGACTCGCGTGCTGCCAAGTGCCCTCATTCCACCACCAGTCCAGCCTGAGCACTGCCTGAGCGCAACAGCTCAGACTCGGCCGCCGGCCTGTCACTCACTCCGACGACCCACGTGACGAGACGCCCTCAGTCGTCGTCTCGACCTGGGGGCTAATTGACGTTCTCACTTCTACTCTGTTCTGCCCGCCAACGTCCCTTCAAGTTCTATATTCGTTCAAGTTCTGTATCAAGCAACATCTCTTCAATGTCTCAACGTGATCGCCAGGATCTCGAGAGGGGGAATGACGACACTAGTATGTTTAGTACAAGACGCTCTGCCATGACCTCGCTCAGTTCACGAATATGTGTGGTAGATGGTCATTCTGACCAGCCCCAACCCATACAAGATCTGCCACTCCAGCCACATCAAGGAGAAATTAACTATGGTGATAGGTCGTGGCCGCTCTACGCCATGTACTCTAAGGTCACTCAGGAAGAGGACAATAAATTGGCTGAACGCTGGCAAAAAGCCTTAGATGGGCTCTTAGTTTTTGTGAGCCCTCATGTCACTCCACAATTTTTGCATACCTCAATCGGAAATCACAGACTGGCTTATTCTCTGCCACTGTCGCTGCATTGCTCGCAGTCACAATCCCGGACCTCAAGCCTAGCTCTCGGGATACCTCGGTCTTCTACCTTGAGAACATTTACCAGCTCTTGGCAAACCAAAGCACACCTAATGGATCGACCCCATCCATTTTGTCTAAACCACCAGCATTCTCTCCACCAAAGTATGCAGTCTGGGTGAACTCACTCTGGTCATTGGCCCTGCTTATCAGTCTATCGGGTGCAATGTTCGTGACGTTAGAACAGCGTCGTGCATCCCACTATCTAAGGCTTACTCAAAAGAAAAGCCATTCCCCAGTAACCCGAGCGAGGTTTCATGCAAAAGTTGCAAAAGAGTACGGGGCATTGATCTTCGACGACAGCCCATATCTCTTCTGTTTACACCTTTCCCTCTTTCTCTTCGCGGCTGGTCTTCTCGTCTATCTCTTCAATATCAACCGTGCCACCTTCGGTGCTGTGGTTTGGGTGATCGCAATCGCCACCGCGCTGTACGCGTTTCATACGGTGTTCCCCTTTTTCAACCATAATATTTTATATGTCACACCGTTTGCGCAAATGGTTTTATGCTTGTATCTCGGTGTTCTATGGGTAGTGGTTCAAGTCTTTTCCAGGATAAGACAACACCGTCGTGACTTGAGAGACCGTTACAGTGACGGCGTCTTGAGGGGTAACGCAAAGTTGCTCGAGGAAGCAGCTTCTCAGCCGTCCCCAAAAATCGATGCCAAGGTCTTGGAACGCCTATTACTTGTTCTGGATGAAGATCACTCATTCGAGACATTTTTCGACGCTGTCCCTGGATTCTGTGGCTCAAGACTAGTCCAACCTCTCTCTCTTCGAGTTAGGACCAAATTGCAGCAGTCGTTGGATGGATTCTTAGACCGCACATTTTCATCCCGATTGGTCCCCGAATCCGTTAAAAACGATCGATTCATCACCTGCCTCAATGCGGCCCATTCGGCACTCGGATCCATCGACGCTTCGCGGATCCTAGAAACCCTTTTCCATAGACACAAGGATGAAGCTCTGAAATCCGTTGAATTAGGGCATTCTCTGATTTGCTGGGGCCATAGCATCGATGATTCGAGGATAGTGGCCTGCATCATCGCCCAGGTCCAGGATCGCGATGACCGTTGGACCAAACTCGTTAAGGAGGCATTTGACATACCTGATGGAGCCATTCGCGACTACGTCGCGCATGGCGATAGCATGTTACTTGCCATCTTGAACCATGTCACACGCAAAGCTCTTCGTATCGGTCGTTCGGAACAAAGCGTCTTAGAATCGCTTTCCAAATTTGACATATGCAATACCGCTGCTCAGCTGCAATATGACTTCTGCGCTCTGTGGAATGAAATCGTCCAAGAGGCGAGGAATGAGGGATATGGAAGCACTCCCACTCAAATTCTTGCTGGGATCCGCCATCTTTTCATTGCTTTACATCAGGGCGCCAACGCTTTCCCGAACCAACTCTCTGCCTCCCTTGATCCCATCGACGATCTCGATGCCATTCTTAGTCGACCATCATCGTATCCGTCGTGCAACATCCCCAGTCATCTCCCAGACTCCGCCACACAAGATCTTGCTATCTCCCCTCCTACTATCCCTCCCCCTCAATTCAGACGACGCCATTCTGAGTCCGTCATTGGGGTATCTATTGTGCAACGTCCCCAATCATCGCTCAGACCCCGGGTCCGCCGCACACAGTCCTGGTCCCACTTTCCTACCGTCACTCTGCCCACCCGGCCTATTTATCCACACATATCTTCACCTCGCGCTGCTTTCGTGACCCCGCCTCCTCTGACTAATTCCCCAGACGTGGTCACCAAAGACGCCATGCCAGATTTTGCTGACTCCGTCATCTCGGGCACTGCTGACCCGACCCATGGTGGTTCTCCCAGTTCTAGCCCTACTGTACAACAAGTAGAGGAAACTAGAACGACCCCCCCTCCTGTCGTCTTTGGCTCCTTACCCACACCTATCCCAACCCCAGCACTCAGCCACAGCGCAATTTCAGCCACACTGCCGTCATCCATGGGCCCTGTCACGACACAAACTCACTTCCTCCATCACCCACCCGGAGCTCCGACCTTGACCACCACGCCTTTATCTGTTTCTCTGCAGGTTACCACGGACTACGATCAACACACTAGCCCTGGAAGAGCCCTTGAACAAGACGATATCCAGGATTCCCGCCCTCTCACTCCGAGGATGGATCACGGTCAACCCCCACCAGGTGGTGCAACCGTCCTCTGATATTGCCACTGGGCTTTGGCGTCAGGAGGATCAGCTGCACGGTATGTAGAAAGCCACGATGCTGGCCTGCAGAGATCTTACCAACTATCAAGCAGAGCTATCTGCCATTTTTACCCTCTTGTGAAAACCCGAAAATGATTAGATATTGCTTTCGTGGTCACTTCAATTATGACGGGATTTTCGGACCATTTGACCAGAATGATTGTGTTTCGTTTCGATGGGACTGGTTTTACCTCTTGTCGTTCTTTCCTCTCTGATTATATTCTGTGTGGTCGAGGTTGGCTTGATTGTATACATCGCCTACCTGTGCCAGCTTCTTATCTCGTTATGTTTTGAATGGTATGATGTCGCTTGTCCTCCACACGTAGTATACAGTACACCACTCATCAAATTATTTTCCCATCAATATTCTCGCCGCAAAAGAAGTCGCGCTACAAAATTGGAATACAGCCGCTTTCAGGATGATGTAAGGGCGATGTTTCGCTTGCCTGCCACTGGCCCTCTGAACATTGGACATAACCGGATAACCTTCGACTCCTGGATGGCTTGTCGGCAATGGCGAACCGTGAGAGTATCACGGTCGCCCAGCTGTGCATCGCGTTGGTTGCGGCGCTCCCCGGATCCTCGTGAGCTTTCTCTTTCTTTTTCCCACTCTCACACCCCCGCTCGCGATTCGTCGATCACCCTGTCCTAATCTTCAACCCCCGTTGCGGGTGCCGTAGGAACGCGAAGCGTATCTTGGAAAATCTGTCGGCAGGTGACGTGGAGCTGTCAACGGAAGACCTTGCAGGAATTGCGTAGCTATTGGAGAGGTATACAAGGAAGGGCGCGCGATATGTAGATGGTCTTACGGAGCAGCAGTTGCATCGCTGGGGTTGAGCGCTGAGATTCGGCGGAATGAAAGGGGTGTGTGGTACGTTTGTGCGAATTGTCGACGCGTTCGAAGTCTGTGACCCTGGTTGTTGTAGTAACTAACGTCTTCTGCGCCAGTCCAGCATTCCAAACACGACTGATTTGCACCCTCCCTGAGCGCCAGCTACATAGAACCCGCGATCCCCTCACCTGCTGCTTGGGTGATAAGGCCTGAGGCCTGAGGTTTCAAACACCTTGACCAGTCTGAGCGTGCCGCATCGTTTCATCACGTTCTGGCGCCGTAGTATTTATGGAGCACGTATGGAGAAGTCCCAGTTGACACAATATTTGAACCTTTGAACCTTCGTCAATGACTCCAGGTTCGATGTCTTGATCTACTTCTGGGAAGACGTGGCCAGCCTATCGTAGTGAAGTGCAACTTCTGAGGACCACTGGCACTCCTGCCATGCGAATTCGACTCTGTACAGTCTTCTGATGTCTTCATACGCTATCGGAACTACGACTTTGACTACGGTATCATGGCTGTGAACAAGCTGGTCTGATGACCATCGACCATTGTTTTTACTTGCGAGAGAAATGAAATAAAAAGAGTTAAAGACGCCCGATGAGTGTAAGCGCTAGATGTCCCGCTCACTCTTGCGGCTGGGGCTGAGACGCGCCCACCATCGTATCGTCATGTCAGAGAACCCATCGAACGTACCACCGACCGTACTGTCCATTTTTCAGGCAAAGGCGACTTCTATTCCCGACGACATCGCCGCCGCGAGCCTGCATCCGTTTTCCGCCTCGAACAAACCGTCGCGCTCCTCCAAGCCCTCTTCGGCACCACCGAGTAGCTCACGCAATCCATCGTACAGTACTCAAACACCGTCGTGAACGACCCGAGGACTGTTTCGTTCCTCCGGCAACCGTCTGCCGGACAGCACACCCTTCACCTCGTACGTACAAAGCCCACTCCCCCCTTTTCCTCTCACGGATCAGAGCTCGGTGCTCACATGATCCCCCGCACGATACGACACGACTTTTGCACACCTAATTCTCGCACGCAAGTGGCGCGGACCATGGGTGCCGCCGAGGAGCGCCGATGCGCGGACACGGGCCCAGGGTACGACGGGCCCTCGGACGACTCGAGCGTGCTGGCGCGGATCAGCGCGTTGAGCTCAGCGGCAGGCATGCAGGCGTACCCTCCCGAACCACCGGGTGTGGACACGATGATGCTCGGGGGACAAGTGGTCGTGCTGGACGTGGGGGCTCGCACCGGAGCCGGCGGTGCGCGCGTCGTACGCTGGCTCCGGCGAGGATCGCCATTCGCCCGCCGTGGACGCGTTTTTCTCGCGCCTTGATCGGCTCGCGACGCAGGAGGGGAATGCTGGGGCGTGCTGGTTCGGAGAGGTGGACGCGCTCTCGAAGGAGCTCGCGAAATTCACGCATGAGGAGGCTGCCCTCCTTGCTCAGTACGTCACTCCCTTTGCTCATTCTTTATTGTACATATCTCCCCATATCCCCCTTTTCGTTTGGGATCTCCGTCCGTGGACGGGCGTTGGAGGGCCTCTCGTTATGCTCGTACAAGCGGTGCTTATGCCAAATTAATAGGATAAGTGGACAGTCGTCAGTCCCCCTCGATGTTCCCCTCCTCCACGGACACGCGCTGGCGCTTCCATACCCCCACTTTCCAGCTCTCTGCTTCTTGGCCTATCTCTCGCCCCGCGCTTACCTGTCCATCCAACGCAGCGCTCCGGTGAATGCAGCCCAACAGCTTCCGTCGATCGACATCCCATCTATAACTGTCTCAACACGGATCCTTCACCCCGAGGTGTCACTCGTGCAGCCCTCACTCTCGTACCACTTGAACAGACCCATCCCCCCCGCGGACCGACTCCTAGCTTCTCGTCCGTCCTTTCCACTCGCGCCCACAGCGCCCGGATTTACGCACAATTTCCCGCTACCCACAACGGGCACGGAAGCCGGGAAAAATTGCTGGGTGCTTTCTTTTGGAAAGGGCATCATTATGGGTCAATCTCGGATACTGGAGATCGCACGCGTGGTACAACCGCACGTGCTCTGGCACCGGACCGATCCTTATCATTCATGACCGGAGGATGAGCGGACATGCTGGTACTGATTCTTCGTAACTTCTCTCATATTCGTTGGCTGACGACGAATACGTAGTTGAACCCTGAGTTGAACCCTGAAGGCGCATTTATCACGAACGGTACACGGCCACATACGTGCATGTTCAAATTCTAAAGGACACTAATTGATTTCCTGAACAGGTCTCGCCTACGAGTATGCACCCGCCCTTGCGTTTAACGCCCACACCGGACGAACCCGGATTCCAGTTGTAAACACAACCTGGGCCGTTCCGGAGATCATGCGGGATCAATGCTGGCTCAACGATACCTTGAGTAGAATTTCTTGGGTGCCAGAGGCCATCGCAGGACTTCTCGTGACAGGCGACCAGGTGAGGCGGAGGCAACCGAAGAAGAGCTGGGGGTGCTACTCCCAGGTCAGCATGAAAACCCCTATCTGCCATTTGTTTTGTCTAACGTGGCTTTCAGGAACTTATATGCCCCGTCCGATACCAGCCAACGATACACATCCGGCTTAGATCGCGTAACTCGGTGCGGCATGCGACGAGAGAATTGATGTTGAAACCGCGCCCCCGCGAGGATCCCAGACACGCGCGGTACCACGCAGGGTTCGTTCTACGAGACAATTCAGCACGTGGCTGTGTGGGGAAAGACGTCCGTTGAATCGTCCGTCACCCCTTCTGCCGGTCCCAAACTCCCCTCTTACCGCCAATCCAACTACGGCCGTTCACCACCCTCCTACCCCCGCCTCGGTCTCTCCATCTCCGCACGGGCTACGCCTACTATTGGTGGTACGGGTGGATTCTTCGTGGCCGCAGGAGGCAACAGTCAAAAGCTCTTACCCATTACCGCGTGTCACCTCGTATTTCCTCCTAGCAAGGGGCCCAACAACTTGTTCGTGCGCAAGAACTCGAGCCAGCCTCGTGTCAACGTCCTCCTGTTCGGCGAGCACACCCACGACGGGTGCCTTGAGAACATTATGGCCCAGATTGGAGAGCCTGGCATAATCGTCAGAACTCGAATTGGCGTATCAAGAACGCCGAAGGGCGCAACGAGCACCATTGAGCATATCCAAGATGGTGAAGGACAAGACGTGGCGGACGTCAAGAACATCCTCCAACCTGCGACCTCAAGAAACAATAGGCCATCTATATTCACATCATCAACGCCGGGCCCAATCACGCCATTCCCGGCAGTTCTGGCCCTCACGACCCCACTGACATATCCTATGTTGCCCCCATCGGCTTCTTGTTGAAGAGTAGCAAAGCGAAGTTCCCCCACACCAACCCCAACCTGGCCTAGGTGCCACCTCGTTCCCTCTTCCCCTGCGACTTCTTTTTCTGCAGCTTCGTCTCATTCCATCTTCCTCTCCCTTCACCCCCTTCCCCTACGACTTCTTTTTCTACGACTCCGTCTCGTTCCATTTTCTTTTCCTCCCCCTCTTCCCGCGCGACTTCTCTTTCTGCGACTTCTTCTACGCTCTTTTATCTATGGATTGGTTTTCGGTGGAGTCGGGAGCTTTGCCGGTGGCTGGTTGTTTCGTTGTCTGGGTCCCTGGCGCAAAGAAGTAATCCCTCTTCCGCAGCCACGGCTGCGGCAGGAGGAACCATGGTCGGTGCGAGTAGAGCCTGCCTCGGAGGTGCCATGATTTCAAACTGGGAGTTATCCCTCGAGAAAGTCTTCCCTTTCTGTAAAGTCCGTACCGAGCTTCAGACACTGTAACAGGTGGTAATCCCGCGTACTGTAGTATGAAATCCCTTTGAGTCACCACCGGGCCAAGAGGTTAATCCGTGCCTCGAACTAATTTTGGAAACTGGAACCCCAAAATGCGCGCACCAAGTACGCCCCATACATATTTTGGTCTGGCCTTATCTTTCGTCAAAGGTCTTCATGAGGCCAGCTCGTCCTTCACATTGCGACAGGTCAAAGTCATACCAAGCGTCGCGTCCTTTACCCCCATTCACGTTCAAAGGCATGCACTTGATCACTACCCGATCTGATGAATGTGCGTGCTTTGCGGAGATTGTTTTTATGTGGATTATTGGCTCTTCGTTAAGCGAGCTGTGTCCAGCGGAGTTTCGAGGCTACCACACAGCTCAGGCCAAAAGACACGCCTTGGCCCTTTTGTTCCTTCTCGGTAAGCGCAATAACTACTAGTATCTGCGAAGGGCTTGTTTCTCTTTTATGAATTTGAGTGAGTACAATGGTCCCATTCAAGGTATGGGACACATAGCGTACGTTCCTGCGTGATGCTAAGCCTTATTGGAGATTTTGGGGTGGTGGAAGTGTGATGCTGTCGTCAAGGACTCCAGTTGCATTGAGAACGCGAGGCAATTCAACCACAGCAAGCATAGCCATGGTCAACGCTCAAGGGTGGCCCTCGGCCTCATGGAATCCACGTACGATTGTGCTGTCTATGAACTGTGGACGTCCACTCTAGCAAGCGAGCCTCCAAAAAAACGCCCGTCCCCTAAGTTAAAAAGGGACGTCCGCACCCTCCGCATTGCTTTCCACAAACCCACTTTCCTCGTCCCTGCATTTTCCCAACCACTAGAAACACATTCTAACAACCAACGCATATCAT
>Ga0307510_10001287_pt1 | contig 27361 bp, 24 predicted proteins | sample 12_EM_MG_FD_207224 | JGI IMG/M metagenome (GOLD analysis project Ga0307510, IMG submission 207224) | Populus trichocarpa ectomycorrhiza microbial communities from riparian zone in the Pacific Northwest, United States - 12_EM | ecosystem: Host-associated > Plants > Roots > Unclassified | place... | reverse complement strand
AACCCCAACCCAAACCCAAACCCCAACCCTAACCCCAAGCCCTAAACCCTAAGCCCTAAACCCTAAGCCGTAAACCATAAGCCGTAAACCCTAAACACTAAACCCTAAACCCTAAACCCTAAACCCTCTTCTAACCCTAAACCCTAAACCCTAAAAACCCTAAACCCTAACCCTAAACCACTAAACCCTATACCTCTAAACCTAAAACATTAAACCCTAAAACCCTAAACCTTAAACCCTAAACCCTAAAACTTAGTTTTGAAACCCGGTTCGGCCCGGCGGGGCGACCCGGGGCTGGAACCGAGCCGGGTTAAAGAAAAAATAGGAAAATTCATGACCCGGTGTGACCCGGCCGACCTGGCTTGTTAACCCAGTGACCAGGCAAAACCCGGTCCAAAATCCGATTGCAACCCGTTGACTTTTGTTTTTTTTTTTACTAAAACGATGTCGTTTTGAATTTTTTTAAAATAGGAATTGACCCGGGCGACCCGGTGACCGAGTCAAAACCTGGAACCCGGGCCTTGGATTTAAAAACTAAACTCTTAACCATAAACCCTAAACCCTAAACCTTAAACCCTAAAACCCGGAGCCGGGAGCCGGAACCCGAACCCAATCCCGAAACCCCGAACCCCGAACCCCGAAACCCTGAACCCTGAACCCAGACCCCAAAACCAAAACCCGAACCGAAAACCCGAAACCCGAAACCAACCCCAACCCCCGGACCCCGAACCCCGAAACCCGAAACCCGAAACTGAATCTTGAAACCCAAAACCCCAAACCAAAACCCCAAACCCAAAACCGTAAACCCAAACCTCAAGCCCCAAACCCTAATTGTGTATTTGTTTTTTTTAGCTTTTTATTTTTAAGTTTTTTTTTATCTAATAAAATATTAAGTTAGTATTTTTTTTAGTATTTTTTTAATAATTTTAATATATTAGTGTTAAAAATAAAAATAAATCTGAAAAAATATCACAATACCCGCACAAGCTTCAAGCATATGAATCCTTGTAATGACCGATGGATTCGTTAATTAATTAACCAACAAGCTTCAAGGAAGACCGGTCACGAGCTGGATTCTTGTACGGTTCAGACCACCGCTAATCACACACGCTTGCCTACCTGATTATTTAACCACCCTTCGCTTTGCTTTCCTTCTTTTACAATTTTTGAATGTGCAACCAAGTTATAAGAATTAGGGCGCAAGTTTTCATGGCTTCTAAACCGTAAAAAAAATTGGAAATATTGAGCAAAAAAAATTAAGTAAATTATCCACACGGCGTCAAAAGAATATGCCGGCATCTGGGCAAAAAGAATTGTTGCTTTCATAAAATTCCGTCCCTAACAGCAATGGCTTGGGAAACTTCCTTTTCTTTTTTTCTTTACCTTGATTGAGATCATGCACTTGCATTGTATTTATTTTCGTTCCTGGTTTTAATTATCCCAGTGATTAAGAATCATGAGTTATACCCAGGTACTGGGTTTCAAATTTATACAAGTATTTGTTTGAGTTAGCTCCAATAATCCATTTATGATTTTCCAACTTCCTAAACAGAGTAATCTTCAGCAACAGCTCCAATAATCCATACATGAGTTTCAAGCACCGCGCATCCTCCCATGAGCGTTCGTAGCCTTTTAATGGCGCAAACGGGAAGGCTTTGGAATCCCATCAGAGCTTCATTGACCCTATTATTCATTAAATGCTGACACAAATAAACATATTATAGCGGGAACTCCTTCTGTAGAACATCAATATTTCGAGAATCACAAGCTTCAAACATGTCATTCCTAGAAGCACAGCTGCAAGGTAAAAACAAGGATAAGATATATGAATGCATTGAATTTCAGAACTATTAAGAAAAACCTTACTTTCTCCGTCATACCTTAAAGAAATTCTCAAATATTGCCAAGCATTATCTGCCTTGGGATTCATAGCAAGTGCCCGAACATAGTAACGGATGGAATCCTCATGCATACCCTAGAGGCAAAAAAATATCTCACATGTCTGATAGTGGTAGTTCACTTCTTGCAAAAATCTACAAATTACTAAGCTCGGGCATTCCAACTACACAGGTTCTTTTTTTTTATGGTGAAATAATTCTGACTATAAAGGACAAATATAGCTTCTAAGCAGGACTTGTAAATCTCTAAATACATAAATAAAAAATAAGAAATGAGGTTGTAATGTTTACTTATCTCATGAAAGCTATAAAAGCAACTAAGCAAAGGGAAACTACTGTCTAACAAATGCCAAAGATGGCACTAATAATGGAGTCGTGAACAATGAAGCAGAGGTAAACACCTGGTTGGCATAACTGATTCCCATGTTCGCCCATGCTCGGACATAGTTAGGCTTCAGATCAAGTGCCTGGAAGAGAATAGAGATGAACAATCAACAAATAAATTTAATCAGGAAACAACACAAAGGAGTTGACAACTGAAAGAAATCTTGGAAAACATGATGCCGAACCAAAATGCAAAATCACCATAGCTGATAAATAAAAAAAGGTGCAATTATTGTCATGCTTGTTAATCTACAAAGATGAAGATGTGAAAAGCCACAAACATGAAACAAGAAAGTGTGGGAAAACAGCATAGAATGCTGTGCAACCAGAAATTTACAGGACAGAGGCTTTTATGGGGGGGGAAGCTATTTTTAGGAAACAAAATACTAGGAAACAAGCTTAACAAAGGAAAAAAAAAACTTAATCCTTTGAAAGACACTTGAACTTCCCTAAAATGCACACTAATTTGACAACACAAGCTTAACATGGAAAACCTAAAAATCCTATCAGCCCATGGAATCAAAAGTATAGGATGATATGTTGGAATAGCAATATAATTTCTTCAGGAAAAGTGCTTATGTTCTGTGAGATATGAAAAAATGACCGAATTAATCTAAACAAACAATTGATTTTAGTTGCATAGAGATATACCTGCTGATAAGCCAATATCGCATCAGCACTCTGAACACTGTTGGCTTGTGTTGCACCAAGCTTGTTCCAAAGAGAGTAATCCTGAGGCTTGAGTTTCAAAGCTCTCTGGAAAGAAGAAATGGCTTTGTCATATTCCCGTGACAAATTGTACAGGACACCAAGTACTATGTGCACGTCAGCATCCTCGGGTGACATCTCAGCAGCTTCATTGAATAATCTAGCAACCTGCATGTTGTGGAGTGAGAATTTTGATGATCACTCCAAAAGTCAGCAAAAAATTCAAATAGAAAAGGAAAAGGAAATTGAAACAAAAGATAAAAGCAATTAATGTGCGTAAAAAAAAAATCCACCCTTCTTATTAAAGAAACAAAGGTATTTCTGCAACACTTACATCTGCATAATACAAAGAATCAGAAAGCTCTGGATTGGCAAGTGTTCCATACTTTGGATGATGTCGTAGCCATCCATATAAATATTTCAATGCAGCTGCCTGCTCCAACTCTGAAATGTTGAAGGCAAGTTATTGACCCACCTAAATTCAGTACTTCAAAAACTATTAAATTCATAAAGAATCTCTATTTCCAGAGTTTTGATACAAATCATAATGGAAAAAATAGAATTTGATCGGGGGTGGGGTTCTATTATGATACATTCTTTATAAAAGCATACCTAAGAATGTCAAACAAATTTAAGCTAAAATATAAGTTGTAAATATAAGGAGCAATGACCAACCATTTGTATGGCTCACGCCTAGAGCAAGAAGAACTTCAAGATTTGTAGGACCGGCCTCATGAGCACGCATCATGGCTGCAATAGCCTGTATTGATATTTAATCAGATTCATATGCACTATTCTACATTGAAATCACAGCTAACAGGACTCCATGAATGATTAGCAAAGGTTTTTAAACCCACCATAAAAATCCAATTAAAATCAATTTGATCTACAAATTATTCAATTCGACACCTAATTACAAGCTATAAATAAGGCACCTAACACATCCAAACAAAATAACATACAGATTCATCACTAGTCATACTTTTATTTTCCAGTTCCTGCAGCATAAAATTTTAATTAGATCAAAACAAGAATTCTCAGAAATATAAACAGTTCAAACAAAATCATTTGCTCAACACAAAATCTTACATGACTACTGAACCAAGTATATTGTAGGTCTCATTCAACTATAAACAAGCAGATCTAGTAGAAACTGTTTCACCAAGTTCTTGAAGAGAATGAGAAATCAACTATAAATAAGACCTCTAGAAACTTATTCTAATCTACCAATTGTAACACAGAAAATATCCCAACCTGTTGATCATCATCATTCTCTGCATGTGCTATTCCAAGCAGCCTCCAACCTTCAGCATTATCTGGGTTTTTCAAAACTTCAGCCTCTAAAGCAAGCACTGCTTCACTCAAAAGCCCCTTGCGGAATAGTTCCTGGCCTTCTTTCAAAGGGTTCGGATGACCAACATAAGGATTCATGTCTGAAAACACATAAACGCCCCTTGAAGCATCTGACTTCTGCTTGGCAACTACTTGCTCATTTAGGTACCTGTAAGATATTACAAGTTACTATACATGAAAAGAAAGCAATTCACTCAAGCAACTAGACAGCAAAAAGATAGACAGGATCATTTGAACTACTCTAGACAACGGTATTCTTAATAATGAGCAAGGAAAAACTGAAAAACTTATCAATAGAATAATGCATAATGAGAATTGTAACAAATGTGCCTATATCAGATTTTATTATGACTGAATTTTTCAAAAGCATTTATATGATCACAAAAAGAATCGATGCCACCAGAAATAGATAGGCAGGGAAGTGGACCAGTAACATCCAGCGTGAGCATCTGCAGGTTATGCCAATATTGAAAATGACATGGTTACAAGAATACAAAGAAAAAAAAGATATGATGCAGAGATGAGAATTTGAACCTTGATTTAACCATACACAATTTTTGCTAATAACTGTTACTGTTTAATTTTAATAATTATAACTAAAACAAATCACCAAGAAAGTGTAACACCAAATCAAAACTTCCAAGAAAGAAATGGAGCTTGCTTGCATCTCATCTGGGGCAAAAATTACTCCCTCCATCCCATTAATATTGGCCCTTTTGCCAAAAACAAAAATTTTAAGGAAACACCAACAATCATTAACTGATGTTGAATTTAGCATGTTATTCCTTTTGCTCCGTAAGTTCCCTAACTACTCTTGCATTCTTAGTGTTGTAAATTAAAAGGCACTAAAGCACACCATAGGAAATTTGACATTTATAAAACTGACTTTCAAAATGGCCAAATAAGATGGGACAACTAAAAATTGCAAAATTGGAAAAAGATAATGGGACATAAGAAGTACTAACATTATGTAGACCTTGACAACCAACAATGATATTTTAAAAAATAAAATATAAAAAACACCGTTCAATGTTAAAGTCAAAACATGACAGAATTGGTATAAGAAAGGTAACAAAACATGATCAGTTTCAACTCTAAAAATTGGGATGCTAAATCCTACGCAGCTTCTCCATGCATAAAGGAGAACCATACACCACTACACACTAGATTAAATATCACTTCCATTTTAGAATTGAGTCACGAGTAAGCACACAAAAATTCAATCTGATATATCCAGTTAATAGACATAATCCGTTTAGTAATATTTAATTTACCCATGTAAGAAATAAACCTTTCAACAATGTCTATTATACTCACTCATCATACGCATCTGCCCAATTATCAGCCGAACTCTCTCCAAAAGCCCCTTCTCCAACCTGCCGTCCAAATTCGTCTGCCCAGTCATTAACATGCAACTTTGAGAATTCATTTACCCACTGTTCATCAACAGGTCCACTTTGCTCTCTTTCAGCTGCAAACTCTTTCGCCCATTGATCAGGTCCATGAGAAAGCTGAAAAACACTCAAATTAGATGGGAGAATTTTATTAGATAGAGGCAAACTGATATAGAAATACATAACCGGTGGCTTGTTTAAGAAAGCTGCAAGAAGAAAAAATAAATGAAAAGAAAAGGAGATCAGGGCACATAAAACTGTATCTATCAATTACAGAAATTTGAGCCACTTGAAAGTGAAAGAATCGAGGCAACTAATGGTACATTCCCATCAATAAGTACTCTATTTGAGTTTCATTCCACAAATTCCTTTTCACAATTCTTCCCTGTAACGCCAAAAAGGACACAAAATCAAAAAAGGCTTTCATTGCCTCAAAGTTGTAGATTCCTATGGCTTTATGTGTCACGAGTTCTCTTCCCTTTAAATATTGATGCATGTTAAGCGCGGTGGTCAATCTATATTCGAAATGTAAATAGAAACCCTAAACATGAGATTAAAGTTGAATCAAATTGAAAGGTTTGCCTCGAATTTATTGTCCACAGAAGTATTATTTTACAGACTTTGACACAGTTTGGTACTGCCAATTTCTGAACAAGCAAATCAGTGACAAGAATAAGCTATTCCAAAAATATAGAATTGCTATCACATGTGATACTGCTGTCAATAACTAGGTCCATATATAAATTGATACAACTGTTTTTTTTTCTTTTTGTTTGAGAGAGCAAGAGAGAGGGCAGCAATGAGTGAAAAAAGCAGGAAAAAAAATCCTTGATCATGCTTGCAAAAGTAAACACTTGCCTGATTGCCTGCATATTCATCAACCCAGGAAGGACCTGCAGTATATTGTTGCTGATATTCTGTTGCCCAATCTCCTGATGAAGACAGTGCAGCTGGCTTGACTTGATTATCATCAATAATAAGTTCTCCACGACTCATCTTTGAGACAAATTGAAGAAACTTAGAATTCTGCACGGCTCATCACACATGACTAACATTTCAGCATAAGTAACAGTGCAATATAAAAAAAAAATTAAAGCACAAATAAATAACAAATTAAGTCTTTATCATGCAATGCTAGCATATTTAATCCAAGAGTGCTTGTATCCCCACTTAGCGGCTAGCTCATAATGTATACTATCAATGCAAAAACTAGGAGATTTTGGGACCAAGAAAGAACTTGCAAGCCATGTGGAAAAACTTAAGTTAAAGTAAAGCATATGAACCTGAAATTTGGGGTCGTTGTTTTGAGCTAGTGTGTGTGCAAGCATACGAGTCTGCTCCATTGCAGCTAAGTTTGAGATATTTGCACCTCCCATTTGATCTGCTGCTGAGACCAGTCGTTGTTCCTAAAACCAATAAAAACAAGATAAATAAATTGCAAGCCCGAGCAATTGCCACTGATTTTTACACTGATACAGAAATTATAACAAAAGAATAAAGGCAATAACTAATCAATTGTGCAGTTAAGAAGTCCATGACTACAAACATCATGATTGGCAAAGGGGAAGGGATAAAATACCGCATAACAATATAATCATGAAGATCAGAACTCTCCAAAGAATCAATAATTAGGGCAAAATGAAGAACAGAGTAACCAACAAAAACGTTTTATTGCATAGTTTTTTTTTCAGAAAAAATAAATAAACAAACAAAAGAAAAAAAGAGTTTAATGAGTCATAAAATTACAATTAAACAAAAAACACGAAAATAACAGGTGAATGACACCAGTTGCCAGAAACATAAAATGGAAACAAGGTTAAATTCACTGGTGAGTAAAATAGCCCAATATTTTTAACACATTTTCATGGATTTGTAACTTAATTGTACCATTGATTGATGGATCTAGGATTGAGAGGGTTCTTGAATTTTGTCATGCGGTGACTAAATTGATATGTTTAATCCCTTATTACCTGCTCAAACTCAGAGGCCCAGCTATTAGCACCATGCTGCTGTTCAAACGAGTGAGCCCAAGCATTAGGATCACCATGGTCTATTCTGTGTTGGCTAAATTCTGCAACCCATCCATCAGATTGAGGAGGACCAGGTCTCAGAGCACCTTGAGACTCATTCCAGTAATCCTCTAGCTCTCGGAATCTGCCAGCTAAAGGTCCCTTAGCCCGCACATCACCATCAATATCTAATGAAGACAGAAGTGCATTCACCTACAGATACAACATAGTCAGAGTACAATTGCAGTTTTGCTAATGCAATCAGGATTGATGTTAAAGCAAAATGACAATTGGAAGTAAAGCTAGTAATCGCATTAGCTTTCCGTGGACAAAGAAAAGGCAGCGGACCTGTGCATTGATAAAATCTTCACTCTTATCAGCAAAAAAATGTCGGGCCATTATGCTGCTACGATCACGTATGCATTGTTTGTCACCTTCAGACAATCCCAATGCTGGTAGTGGAGCAGGACGAAACGGAATTCCACCATGGCTACTGCCCACAAAGGAGTGCAAAAAGTTTGACAACACTCTTTGGGGTGGTCCTGCATATGAAAAGTAGAAAACATACACCAAAAAGCCATGCTCATGTGAGATTTTTCCTAGTTGGTAAATAAATAGCTCCTGCGGTGTTTGCTTGGTTCACAAAAAAAAATTGTGAAAACACTGAAACAAGTTAAACGTAAATAAAAGTTCTAGAAGATTTTATTCAATGTTGAAATGGTTCATCTTTTGTTACCCTTATATTCTCCAAGTGAAGTCACATCAAGCATGGTATCGCAGACCCTATTCTATCTAAATGCACACAAAGGAGGACAGCTGTGGCATCCTAGTGAAAGAAGTATCCTTTACATTCTAACTTTAGTTCACAAATGCACACAAAGGAGGACAGCTGTGGCATCCTAGTGAGAGACGTATCCTTTAGATTCTAACTTTAGTTCATGATAATTCATGTAAATTAAATGATGAGAGCATACATTTTAGTTCCATTCCTTGATCGCAATGGCATCCATTTTGAGGGCTTTCCTGGTGTAATATGTATACTGATATGCAAAACTTGCAATAGATAAATGGGTTTTGAAAGTTCCACTACTCAGTCCTTACCCATTTACTTGGCATTACTCGCAATCTGTCCTACTTGAACAGTCTTGGATGCACTGTTTAATGAAAATTAAAATTTGCCTTTACTGTTTTGATTATCTATTATTGTTGGCCACTTGCATCTCATCATCTAGATTATTATGAATCATCACAGGCTTCAAACTAGGCAATTAACTATGAGTAAAGATAGGTAAGTTACCTTCGAGAGGTGGTTGGAATTGAGGAGGAGGTAAGCGGTGATCCAATAGAGCAGGGGGAGGAGGAGGACCAGAGCGATGAATATCTTCCCAGGCATCAGCAAATCCATTCTGATCAGCAGAGCGAAAGCCACGAAGAAACTCTGAACTCTAAACCAATATAATAATAGAAGACAAAGTTAGACAATTTTATTATTATTATTTTTAAAGAAAGGAGAAGAAGGAAAAGGAAGAAGAGACCTGAGGAGTGGGATGATGAGAAAAGGAGTGATCAAAGTCGTCTCCTGGAAGTGCTCTCAAACGGTCCTCAGCTGTGGCATCCTGGTAGAAAGGAGGCTCTGTACCTGTGGTTGTTGAGGTTGGGATTTCCTTTACCCTTTCCTATTTTATTTTTTTTTCAAGAACAAAAAAAGTCAAATCACCAAAAATGAGGACTATTAGCTTGCAACTAATCCATTCAACAAGCACCTAAAAAAAGAAAATTTAGAAGAAAAAAACACAGAAGTAGTGGCAGAGTCTAGCCTAGAGGAAGATGAATTGATAGAAGAAAAGGGAATTGAAAAAAAACAAGAACAACCCGCGTCTTAGAAGAGGAACCGATAAGAGCGTTGGCGAGAGCACCGAAAGGATTAGATGAAGAAGAAGAACCTGGAACCGCACAAGCTGCTCCTCCCGTTACAAGCTCCCGCATCGCCATCTTCTTCTTTTATTGTGATTTTGAAGAAAAAATACTGATAAATAAAATTGAATTAGAATGAATTTGATGAAGATAGAGCAGGGTAATGGAAGGAAGGAAGGAAGGAAGGAAGAGGAGGATTTATGGACGGACGGATGGATTGGTTGTTGAGAAAAGATGAGGAGGGTGTTTTGGGAAATGCAATCAAGTAAATCCCAAACCCAGATAATAACGACGACGATTTGAGAAGAGAGGAGGTGAGACGAGACCACCACCTCCTATTTTTATTTATATATATGTGTGTGTGTGTGTGTGTGTGTGTGTGTGTGTATTTATACATATATACGCGCGCGCGCGCGCGCGCCCACATCACGCACTACCCGATGATTTCTATCATAAATAAATATAAGCTATTTCCCTCCCTCTCTCTCTCTCTCTCTCTCTCTGTGTAAATCCTGCCAACAAAAATAATAATGGAAGTCATCGATCTCTCTCATCCTATCTTTAATTTTGGTGATGTGCATTTTTGCTGCTTCACACACTTTTAGGCATGCTAGTCGTGTTCCGCAATGTTCCAACAGCGACAACACGAACTACAATTTTCTATCCAAAAAAAAGAGAGAGAAGTAACTCATAAATTTAAACAAATAATATATTCATGAAGTATGAGTTATTAGGGTAGTTTTTGTTTATTTATGTATTTTAAAAATATATTTTATTTAAAAATAATTAAATATATTGATATTAAAAATTTAAAATATCTAAAAAGAATCATTTTAATATATTTTTAAATTCACACTACACAATATCAAACTCATATTTTAGTTTGGAATTATATTTGCTTTAACAAAAACAAATCTCCATTTATCATTTTGATCATTAATTATTATCCTTGGTGTTTATAATGGATAATTTATTTTACATAAATTCTTGAATCATTTCTTATATTTCTTTTATAATATGTGGTGAATGAGATACATCACATGATTAATAAAATATGGTGTCATCTTATATGGTATAATAGTCTTGTAAAGTTTTTTTGTGTGTTTGTGGTCACTTCCTAATTTAAAAAAAAAATAAAATTTTTATTTGAAATTAATTTTTTTATGTTTTTTAATCATTTTGATGTGTCAATGCTAAAAAATAAATTTTAAAAGATAAAAAAAATAAAAATATATATATTTTTTTGATGCATTTTCAAATGAAAAGCATTTTGAAAAACAATTGTTACCACAATGTCAAACATTATCTAAGTGTCATTGAAACTTTCCATAGATGACTAATGTCATAGTTAATTTAGTTCCAACTAGATCATTGTTCGCGCTACATCGTGAGTTGAATCAAATTTTTTAATATAAAAAAAAAATTAGGTGTTGTTCATATAATTGCCGGCATGGTCCCACAAATTTATCCATATGTAACAAATATAATCAAACACTAATCGTTAATTAATCAAAGCAAAATAAAACAAGCACATTTATAAATATAGCAAAATAAAGCAATAATTGTAGCAACAATCACACTTTTTCTATGGTGGAGGTGTTATCCACGTTTTTAGGCTTCTATGTTTAAGGTTTTTTTTTTCCTTCATTCGGTTACTGATGTTGGTTCTTGAAAAAAACCCAAACACTCTTGGTTCTCTAATTCTCCTTGACTTCTTCTCTCTGTGCACAAAGAAGCAGGACAAAGATCAAAGATTCAAGGGGCAAGAGGACTAGACCTCAAAGACCTGCTCCTCCTTCCCAGTTCTCCTCCCTCGTTCCCCGGCTACTTGTACTGATAACGCTAGGACTTGGAAAAAAAAGAGAGCAAGGGTTGTTCCTCAACACATAATCCCTCGGTCACTGATTCCCCTCCCTTTACTTTTCCTCTCTCTCTCTCTCTCTCTCTTTGTGCTTCCACTCGGGCAAAATCCCTCGGTCACTAATTCCCCCCTTTACTTTTCCTCTTTCTCTTTGTGCTCACTGATTCCCCCTTTTACTTTTCTTCTCTCTCTTTGTGCTTCCACCCGGGCTTTTCATTCCGAAAGGGAAACGAAAAAATAAATTTTTGTACAAAGCAGGAATTTTCAAACCGTACCAAGTTCCTCTCCATTGGTTATGTTATGGAAACAATAGTTTTTTTTTAAGAGGGGAGTGGATAGGGTGGCTGGATCCAGGGACGGGAAAACAGGGTAGGGACTGCTTTTTGATGGGGAAGTTTGGGGATTTTGTTATCTGTGAGTTTTTTTGTTTTTCTTCATTCGGCTAGTGATGTGGGTTCTTTTGGCTGCTCTTGTTTGCTGCTGCTTTTTATGGCTTGCTTGATGAATTTATTCTTGCATTTATCATGTTTTTCATTATTATTGTAGAGTATGAGGTCAGATGAAGAAGAAAAATGTGACGACGTAAGATGAAGAAGAAAACTATGTCATGAAAAAAATGTGACAGGTAGCAGATTTATCATGGTTTGTTTGGTTTCTGTGAACATCATGAAAAAAAACACAGAGTTTTGTTTGGAACAGACACAATAAATTAAACAAGATCAAAGGAATTATGCCATAATTATAACTACAGATCTAAACAAAAAAGATGAAAACATAAATGAAATAATAGAGAGATATTTGAGGAAAAAAATTACATGAAATAAAAGGAATATACTTCAATTGTTCCAGAGATATGCTTTAATTGTTCTTGCTTCAATTGTTTCCGGAAAAAAAAGGAGAGAGACAAGGATTTGAGAAGATGTTGTGTTTTATGTAAAGAAAGGAAAATGTTTTTTTTTTTTTATTAAAAGGAAAATACTTTTTTGTGATGAAAGTTATTTTTTGTTTACTGGAATTAATTTTTTTTTTACTAATTCTTTTTATGATTATCAAATATGAAAAAATAAAAAAAATTGATTTTTAAAAATTGATTTTTCTGAAAACAAACAAGGCATAAGGTGAATATATAAGAAATTCAGAATTAATAAAAACATATAAAAACCCAAATTCACCGATTCAGTCATTAACTCAACACAAAAGAAAAGCTAAAACCCCAAAATCTCTCGATCTCGCACGCAGAACGCAAGCAAGCAATCTCAGCGAGAGGAAGGTACTGCTACTACAATGGCGTCTTCGTCTAGCAGCGGACTGACTTTCAAGCTACACCCGCTCGTAATAGTCAACATATCCGATCACTACACTCGTGTCAAGTCTCAGACCAACGGCTGCAGCGATGGAGGCTCTGCTTCCCCCCCTCCCAGAGTATACGGTTGCGTGATTGGAGTACAGAGAGGACGCACCGTCGAGATCTTCAACAGCTTCGAGCTTCTTTACGATCCCGTCACTCACTCCCTCGACCGCGCTTTCATCGAAAAGAAGCAAGAACTCTGTATAATATCTATTACTTATACTTTCCTCCCTTTTCTTTTTCTTATTTAAAACATTAAAATCTTTTTCTTTTTCTCTTATTAATTTTCTGTAAAACAAATTCCTAATTTTTGATAAATTAGGGTTTAGTAGCTCAAATAAGAATTATTTTTTGATTGATTGTTGGTGTGAACAACAGATAAGAAGGTATTCCCACACTTTTACATATTGGGATGGTACTCTACTGGAAGCGATGCTGAGGAATCTGATATGCATATTCATAAAGCTGTATGTTTTCTTTTTTCATTTTATTATCATTATCATCATTGTTATTATATCCATTCGTGCAAATCATGTCACGTTAGATAATTTCTCTCTTTTTTTTTGTTTTAATTTTGTGTTACAGCTGATGGATATTAATGAAAGCCCTGTTTATGTTCTGCTCAATCCCTCTATCAATCCTGCTCAAAAGGATTTGCCTGTTACTATTTACGAGAGTGGTATGCAGCCTAACCTCTATGTAATAGATAGATTGATTACTGTTATTGATACTAATGTTGGCTTTCAAGGCGGCAAGCTTCTGTTGTATAATTTGTATTTGGTGTTACCTTGTTCACTCATGGTGTTTTTATTGTGTGTGTGGTGGTCATTGGTCGTTATAACTCCAGAGCTGCATGTCATCGATGGAATTCCACAGCTTATTTTTGTTTGTTCAAGTTACACCATTGAGGTTTGTCATGTTTCTTTTAGCGTGTCACCTGTTAGTCTTTCTTTTACCTACTTTAGTTACTGAATTGCCCTTCTGTTTGGATTTAAAGACGGTGGAAGCTGAACGGATCTCAGTTGATCATGTTGCTCATCTTAAGCCATCCGATGGAGGTTCTGCAGCTACACAATGTAACTCCCTTCTCTCCCTAATTCTTTTTTATCTTCATGGTTTTTTTTCCCTCTGCTGTACCTGTTAACAGTTTTGGTTTTCCCTTCTTCCAGTGGCTGCTCACCTTACAGGCATACATAGTGCTATAAAGATGTTGAATAGCAGAATCAGGGTGCTTCATCACTACCTTGTCGCAATGCAGAAAGGTATAAACGTTTCTTTATGATGAAAAGTGCTTTTGATATCTCAAAATGGGAAAAACTTTACAACTCCCCTTCTCATTATAAAGCATTCCCTTTTATTTTGAATGTGACTTCAGATACTCTATGGTTCATAACACCAGTATTAGAAAGTCTGCCCTTTATGTCTTTTTGGCTGGTTGGAGTCAAACTATTTATCAAAAAAGGATTTCTTTTAGAAAAGAAGAGTTGAATATCAAAAGAATTATCCAGCACAGGTTTATGAATATCAAGTAGATTGGAGTCTTCAAGGTCCTATATCACTACTTGCATCCTTTTCATGATACTAGTTCTTTTTTACGTTACTCTAATTAATAAAATATTAGTTGTGATTGGCCTTTGGTCATATGGAAGTGAATCCTGTTTAAGGGTGCATCTCAATTTTGAGCAAAATTTGTGTTGGTGCGTAGACTAGATTGCTATTATAATCAAAAGAAAAAAAAAGAGAGAAAAGGGAAAAGGTCTGTTGGCTTGAAGCACGTGTATTTGGTTTTCAAAAAAGCTGGCAATGAGGGTTCCAAAGTTGAGATCAATTACATTTGCATCCTGTTTCAAAGTTGAGATTAATCACATGTACATCCTTGAACACAGGTGAAATTCCTTGTGAGAACTCATTGCTGAGACAAGTATCAAGTCTTTTAAGGAGATTGCCAGCCATTGAATCAGAAAAATTTCAAGATGATTTCTTGATGGTGAGTGGTCTGTTTATTTTTTTAGATTAATTATCATGTCTTCTGTGATAATGGTCACTGTTTTTAGCCTTTTGTAGAAGTGTGCATCAGATGCTTTTCTATCTAAAATGCTACCTTCAAACCGAGATTGGCTTAGTATAAGTTAGGGATTGACAAATATATGCATCTGATTAGAAAATCATTGTGATGACTTTAAAAAATAAAATGACCGTCTCTGTTGGGTAAATGAGAAGTGAGTTTTTCTTATAAGATGTAATTTATTAATCCAGTAAAAAGAGAGCCAGAGGTTTTCAGGTATCAAGTGCGGTTTTATTTGATCACATCTTACACCATCCTCTGAGCCGATCTTTACCCTGCAAGCCCATGGTCAAAACCTGGTCTGTTAATATCAAGGGAGCTGATAGTGATTATATATGTGACTGTACGAGTGGAGTTTGGGCATGATTAAATGAGGGTTAATGGTGAAGGGATGGGTAATGAAACAGTGATATCTTCACTTGGTTTCAGACTGATCATGTGGATTCTAGAGATGAATAAACATGTTTTTTCTTTAATTAAGTTGTACCATAAATCTTGAAATGCTAGTCGATACCATGTTAGAGTGTTAATGCACATTATACTATTTGGACATTATCCACCTATGTGCTCAGAAGTAAGCACATGCTTTTGCAATGTATGCCTTATTTACCAGTTTTGCTTTCCAAATTCAGATCTTACCAGATTATGAGAACACTATTAGGATTATGAAGTCATTTTTAACCTATGGATTTGATTTTCAATTTTTTTTGCAGGAATACAATGACACGCTATTGATCGCCTACTTAGCCATGTTCACCAACTGCTCAAGGTATGATATATGGGTGTTCTTTTGTGTGATATAAACCTGTCTTGTTTTTGTTCCATTTAAAAGGTTCTGCTTTTTTTGTATCAATAAATTTGGCATGACTACATCTTGATAATAAAAAGAAAAGGGGTTTCACTGAGGTGGAATTCCAAAGGCATAATTTAGACGCTTTCCTGCCCTTCAGTGTTTTTTTGCATAAAGTGGCTGTCTCAAGGCTTGAAGGGGCAATATTGTGATGGCAACCCAAAGTTCTGATTATCGCGCCATGCAATTGCCTCTTCCTTAAGATAAATACAAATAATTTAAGGAGGGAACATGTAGCTCAAGGACCGTCAATAGCATACCTTGATTAATCAGACTATTCTAGATAGGGATTATAAACTTTTAACCTGATTGTATTACTTTCAAAGAAAAAGAAATCAAAGTAGAGGCTAAACATGATCTCCCATCTAGCAAAAACTTATCAGTACAGCTGTGCGCCAATGAAATAGAATGTCTTTACTGAACTAGATCTGTTGACTCAAAAGATGGTGCGAGCATATGGTATTAGGAATGGCTTCGGCTTCTAGTACCTATTTATATCCTTATAAGTTAGAACATGCATATGTGCATAAGTGAAGCTTTCATATGACAGTATATGCAGACACTGCAATTAACAAATTTACTAGCCATATTGTTATAGAATGGTTTTTCAGTTGATTTGTTCTGGTTGTATCTTTCATCCTTGATTTTTAACACAGCATTTTCCCTCTTTTCCTCCCCTTTCTCCAGCACGATGAATGAGCTAGTGGACAAATTCAACACTGCCTATGACAGGCACAGTCGAAGGGGTGGACGAACTGCTTTCATCTGAAAGCTACTTGCTCTCTAATGGCAGTTTTTATCAAGACTTGATAACCATTTAAGAATTGAGTGATGCCGTTTTGTTTTCATGTGCATAGCACATAGAAGCTTTAGGAATTATATCTGCCAGAAAATGAAACATTCAGAAAGAAAAATATAAATGTATCAGATTTTTCTTTGCTTTCTATTTGGCTTCCATTTTGTGCATCGTTTGTTTTCATTCAATTATCAAATTAAATAATTAGTCTTGGGTGCAAAAAGATATGGTTTCAAAATGGTCCTCCGTGAACAGTGATCATATGTTGATCAAAACGAATGAATCATCAATGAGATGATTGATTTGGAAACTTGAAACTAAGTTGTAGAACGCGGAAGCAATTCAACACATTACCAGGAAGGGCACCAGAACACGAGCTCTTTGATAGTTATTTTATATCTTTATTTCTTTAACTAAAATGTATTTGTCTTTTATCATCTGTATTTTCTATTTCAAGACAGCAACTAAATATGGCCTAAAGACCAATTGCAGTCGATGATAGTGCAGTCTTCTGTCTTCTTTAATGATGTCGCGGGAGTGGGCGAGGACAAGAAATTTCCCCTTCAAGGACGGGGCCATGGCCAAGTCACTTGTTACTAGAATCATTTTTCGTTCCATGAAATGGACATGGCCAGGTCTTCCTCTTGTTGCTAAGCTCTCCATGTTTTTCGGTCTTCCTCTTGTTGGACTAAGCTCTCCATGTTTTTCATTGCCTCCTCGTCAACCACCACACCATGCCACAAGCATCTGGCTCTGTAACAGAAAATCTAGAACCTTGAAATTTGTTATTGTAGTTAGTGCTTTCAAAAGCCCACCTGGTACCTGTTGGGGAGTGGGCTCAAATAGAAATTTCCTAAAATTCAATTTTTTCTTTAACTTGACCGTGTTAAGAGATCTATGCTTTAAGAACTTCAAAAGTGAAAAATTAAATGCATGTACAATTCAACTTTAAAATCATAACATGAAAGGCGTTTACCTTTTAAGCTCCATTTTGCAAAATCAAGCTCCCAACTCTCATTGCAAAGCTTGTCTTAAGTACATCAATACGTAAAGGAAGTTCAAACAAATCAAAGTAATTCTGTTTTAGGGAGAATGGAACTGCCATCCATCATGACATTGCATTTCACATCCATCCAAACACAAAGTCAGCCAGGGGCGTTCCTTCTGAATTTCAGTAATCATGGTGCCTTCGTTACTTGATAAATGAGTTTTCCCAATACCAATCCAATGCAGTCCACGAAATAAAGGCTTCCTTAGAAGTTTCAGTGCATCAGCAGATAGCCCCACACAGTTGAAAATATCAACTCGGCAAAGTTGTTTACTTCTGTCTTGTGACCTTCTCTTTGCAGCCAGTGCTCGCATAGCCAAATCAGTCACATAAAAGCAACTCCTAATGCACAATTCAGTTATCTCTCTACCAAAGGTAGCAATAGTAAGAATGCCATTATCTGATATTCCTGGCATGTAACCTAAATCCAGTGCTGACAATGTTAGCGCAATTGCCCCACCACCACACAGCAAAAAAGAGATTCCTTTGTCAGTTATCCTCTTACAGCCTCTAAGACACAGATACGAAATGGGTGTGTTCCCCTGACCAATAACTGATAAACCACTATCAGTAATGTCAGCTCCTGTGAGATTCAAAGTCGTTAATCTTTGAAGACATGAAATGGAGCTGAGGCATGAATCTGCTACACTCTTGCAGCCACAAAGGTCAAGCACCTCCAAGCTCCTAGAAAAGGCCAATTTCTTAACAGTTTCACTTGTTATGAGCCCGCAGGACAATAGTCTCACTTCAACTAGGGTACATGGGGCTTGGATGAGATCATGAAAGGCCAAGTCTGACAATAAAAAGGCATTTCGAACTTCAAATTTCTTTAGCTTCTGGCAGGTGTGCAGCAAAGATGCAAAGCCAGCATCACTAACTTTAGAGAATCCACTGAGTCTCACTGATTCCAAAGCCTGGCACCTCTGTGAAAGCAGAAACATCCCCATATCATTTATTCTTTTAAATGATCCTTGGTAGTTCTGCCTACTACGTTTAAGGGAGAGGTCAGTCAGAAAATGACAACAGCCTAAGAAATGAAGCCCGCCATTGGTCAAATCGAGGCCAGGTAATGGTTCCTTATCTGGTCTATCTTCAAGATGCAACTCTACCAGAAGAGGAAGAGAGTTGGATATGGCGACAAGTAGCCTGTCCGATATCACATCTAACAGAAGTGACAAGAACTGCAATACAAAACCAGAGGACGATGGTGATTTGGAAACTCTGAGTCTGTTTGCGAGATGGATTGCATTATTTTCAAGCATCGGTTTCAACTTGAGAAATTTGATACTTCGTGGCAGGGAGAATTCCATTGACTGGAAGGCACTCGCATCAACTTCTGTCCCCTTGATCTTTAGAGAGAGACGCTATCGTTAGAGAAGACAAAAGCATCAGCCGACAGGGAAATTACACATTCATATATGAAAATAGAACAATTTTGGACCAATAAATAAATGCAAATGGAATGGAAACAATTTCACCTCCAAATACTGGCACTTGTTAAGCATGTAGGCAACATTCTTTCTGAACAAAATAGGAGGCGAGCCCTGGTCTGCGAATTCAACTGCAAGCACCCTGACACCCCAAACAAAATCTTCTCCATTAATATAGACCATTAGCTGATTTTTTCACTTTAATCAGTAATTAGTACTTGATATTTTAAAAGTAGTAACCGGAAAGAGAGTGGTAGTGGCTGATCAAATGACAAAAAACAAAACTTTGAATGAAAGTTATGAACTATTTAAAGAAAATTGCTCCATAAGATAAAACACCAATAAAGAGTGAGAAGAAAATATCATAACCATTTTAATCAGTTGCTAATTAACATCATCCCCAAATCCTTAATAGTAATAATGTTAAAGAGACTAAAAGTTGCTTTATTTACCTGAGAAAGGGGCAGTTAGCTCCTATAGAATTAAGAACTGAAGAAGAGAGTAAAGAGCAGCTAAAAAGATTGAGCTGTTGGATTTGTGGAGCCAAAAAAGGGAGGAGCGACGAATCATAGAGGCGTTGGCAATTAAGGGTCAGTGTATTAAGGCTCTTAAACCGACTCAGGATGTGATAAAGAGCGTGTTCATCTATTGATACAATGGAGAGATCGAGAGAAGCCAGGTAAGGAAGGACCTCGGTGTCCACGGAGAAGCGCAGGGATTTGCTGACACAAGCCACTGTACACAGTGTCTCCAAATCCAACATCTTCCACAATATCTCTTCGCTGATCAAACAGCTCGGCAAACCATCCATCATCTCCACCTCTATCTCTCTCTCTTCCTCTTTCTCTAAAAGAACAATCTATCAAAAACCATCGATCCCTCCACCGGCTGGTTGCTTGTACTTCAATATTTGCTCACTTCAGGGGGTTGGTTGGGCCTCTCAGGGCCCTTTTAAATCTAAATCATGTTGCTATTGGTTTTTGTTTTTAAAAATAATTTTTGAAGTATTTTTTTTAATATTAAATTAAATTTTAATTTTTTTTTATAATTTTTACTGCTGTTATTAAAAATTAATATATATATATTAATGCATTTTTAATAAAAAAACATTTTTACAAAAGTATCAATAAACACATATTTAAGTTTTGATGGCTAAACCTGTGTATCAAAATAAACAAGTGTTTAAAAAAAATATCAAATCTATAATAGTTACATTATTTGACCCAATTCAAGCAATTATAATCAAATAATATAATTATTATAGATGGTAGTAAATAAAAAAACTTAAAAAATAGATATCACATGTCGAGTGGTGAGTTGAGATTTTTAAAATCCAATTCATATATCTTGTACTCCTTTTATTTTTATATTTGATAATTCATGGATTAAATGCTTTAACTCCAGAGCTCTTGTTAGTGAACTTTTTTTAAATTTATTTAATATAATAAAAAAAATTATTTTTTTTGTCGGAGGAAAGGGAGAAATAACTAAAATTTAATAGGGATGCAAGGTATGAAAATTAAACATAATATTGAGAATATCTGATATTTGTAGTCCATATTATAAGTTCGTCTCTAAATACAAACACATAAAAATTAACAATATAAACCCAATTTATAAATATTTATAATATTCATAAAAAAATTTAACCTAACTGGACATATCCAAAAAGTTGAATTATATCCCAAGCCATCTATATCCATGCTCCTGCTTCACAGCCGAAAAAACACCGTGCTTATTTATGGAGCTACCGCACTTGACATGTTACTAAAAAGAAAATACAATTGCTTTGTAAAGATACAAATACAAAGAATTGTTATTGTGCAGCGGGAAATTGATTCCTAAATTAAGTTTATTTGATGACAACAATGCTACATATAACGGAGAAGAAACATTTTCCCAAAGTGACTGAGAATCCATCCCTCTAAAAAGCTCAACTAACATTGCATGGTGTTGGAAAGGATGAACTAAGTGGTGGCTCAAAGAGACAGTTCGCATCTTGATATGAGAATGCCATCACTGTCAGCATACAGCCATTCCCCGTCACAAATCAAGGTCCCTCCAATGTGAACCGCCACATGCTTCTCACCAACGCCCTTTTTGAAGGATTTCGTAGGATGTGATCCCAAGGCCCTGACCCCTATATCACACCCATTGATCTCATCTACATCTCTTATGCAGCCATTGACTAGAATCCCAGCCCACCCCATGGTCTGAGCCAACTGCCCCAGGTTCCCTCCGACCAAAGCACACCTCATGCTCCCCCCTCCATCAACAACAAGAACCCTTCCTTCACCCTCGGTTTCAAGAAGCTCCCTGACCAACACGTTGTCCTCGAACACCTTAAGAGTGGCAATGGGACCCGAGAATGCCCGGCTCTGGCCATATATCTTGAAAATGGGGGGCAGAACTCGCAAGTCACCAGATGCCAGGAGTGGTACGTTGGAGTCACAGGCTTCAGCAGTTGTGATGAAAGCCATATATAGCTAGATTACTGAATTCCCCTGCAGTGAAAATGAGAACAGATTAGATGTGATGACCGAGCAGCAATTAACAAGCAGGCTTGCAAAGAAGCATGTATATACATATATAATCTCCAACGATATGTATACAAAAGGCAAGATATGAAATATCATCATGACTTTTGATGAAACAATCTCCAATAATGTTAATTGGTAGAAATGGTGGGTGTTAAATTTCCAGTCCATAAAAAAAAAAAAAATTAAAATAAATCACAAACAATTACGAGAAATAATATCATTGTAATTGTGATTTGCAAAATTAATTGGATTTAGAGCCTCGCTATAGCCTGGATAGGGGAAGGGGATGTAGCTTCAAGATAAGATTAATAGATAAGTGAAAAGGTAAGAAGATTATTGTTGTGGAATTAAGTGGTGGAGTAGCACACACATAAAATTAAGAACATGAATTAATTTCAAGCTACATATATGCATACATGAGTGCAAACACAGTATAAAAGAGAGAGTAGTCCTAGTTTAGCTTGTAGGAGGGGAGTCGAGGAGAGGAGGTGCCCCAGAACCAAACAGCAGCAGACAAGTAGGCAGAATCAAGATACATGTGGTAAGGAGCATGGCTGTGGATGTGAACAGTACCTAAAGACATGGATAGAAAGATAGAAGAATTGAGAAAGCAACTGAAAGTAGCAATTACCTTACTTTACAATCAAGAAAGCAGCTGTTGAGTTGAGAAAGAGAGTGTTGTAAGCAGCACAGCAGCTCGCACTCACCGGTTCAGAGGGTGTTGGCTCGCACTGAGTGTCTTTCTCTCTTTGTTTCCCTGTAATATATTTTTCCTGGTTGGGTCTGTGCCTTTCTTTGATGCTCTGTCCATCTATTTATCTATCTAATCCAAACCCATCAACAACTTAGAAAAGTGTGACGGAGGAGATGTCCTGTTATCCATGTATCATCAATGTTCCACGCACGCCCTAATAGAAAATATAGAATAGACAGAAAGAAACCCACCGATGCCAGGGGGTGTTGTTTTGACCACTCACTAATTAGAGAGAGAGAGAGAGAGAGAGAGTCTGCTAATTAAACTTAATTAGTATGCTAAATTGCTAATCATCTTGTCTTGTGAGTAGTAGTTGGGTCCAAAGAAAGACAAAGGACAATTAAGAAGTTTCATCGAAAACTAATGACAAGAAGCAAGCAACCCATGAATCTAGTATTTGTCTTGGTCAGCGTGCCACTCTCTCTTTCTTTCTCCCTTCCGTCCACCTTCACTAAGCAATTTATCTAGTTTTTCTTCCTTTTAAAATAGTGTAGATGAGTAAAGGCTATGCTTTTTTTAAAAAAAATAACCTAAAATTTAGTCTCGTAAAACCTCCATGATTAATCAAGCCCACCATTTAATTCCTCCATACTAGGACAAGTACTCATCTGAGCCCACGATGATTTTTATTTCTCTTCAACACCTGGGCCATCATCCCCCTTACAGTTTTGGACCTTTACTCGAACCCTTTACACGCCTCCATGATTAATTAAGCGCACCATTTAGTTTCTCCAGGGTCCAATATCGGCATCCTCTCCGATCTGAGATTTCAAGTGAGCAGAAGAAAAAGGCTCCCATGATTTGTTAATTTTCCAGCACAACATGCAATGGAAGGTTTGGGGTTTGAATTTATGATGGATTGATTATCCAATAAATGGCAACAGGCAAGTCTCTCACTCACCGCTAGCGTAGCAGCAGCAGCAGCTATTTTCTTCTCTTCTCTATAGATTGCTAAAAAGTACTTTGTGCTGTGATAACGTTCACACATGCCTGAGAAGATAAGCTCCCTCCTGCAAATCTCAATAAAAATATTAATTGGACTGATATATCTTTATTTTTTACTGCTAATAATAACACAATCATTTTGGATAATACGATACCATATTTTTTAACATTTCTAGTAAATATACTGCTTTATTTCATGATAATTACAATTTTATGTGGTCGAATATCTATTTCTTTACCTAAAAAAAAATTATATTTGTAACTGTATTTGTCTCGAAGTATTAGTTTTCAACACTAGTGCTAATGTGTAATTGTTGAAGCAATTTTATGTGTATTAATAAAGAGGAAACATTAATACTTGAAATTTAGATATTGTGAGTTTTAACTTTTAAGGTTAGATCAGTGGTTAATGTGTTGAATTCTTTATGAATGAAACCTCGACAATGAATCAAACAAATACATATCAACTACTTAAAAGATATTGTGTTTTTCAGAGATCACATATTAAGTTGTTGCTCATGGACGGTCCAAATCTCAGAGTCCATTTTGGTTAAACTAATCCACAGCCCACGAACTCAAACTCTTTCTTTCATCGTGGGAAACTTGCAGCTGTGATCGTTTGATAAAAGCCGAGAATGATACTGTGGTGAATCATATCACACATCATATCACGAGCGTTTCAAAGAATATATTTACATGGCATGATGAAAATCCATGAGAGGATATTGATTGTCCATCACAGTTGCTTTCACTCATAATTTGGCCGGTTCCTAATGTCAAAGCAAAAGGCTGGCTTCTCAAATAGAAGGAGGAGGAGGAGCAGAAGAAGATGATGTATCAAATCCGCTGTGATCCAGGCCTAAACGAGGAAATTAAAGAGACCGAGGCATCCAGGGGCCCTTGCCCTATGGAAAGAAAAAACACATAAAAAAGAAGAAGAGTGGTTCCCACTCTGTACTCATTTTTTCCTTGAACGATGATATTACTTTCCAATCCTGTAATTACAAACTTACAAGTGGTAGAGGTAATAAATCAAACAATCATGATCCCACCAGATATGGATGAACAATAAAGTTGGTACATCACTAATTATGCTCGAAACAGTAGGAAAAGGTGGTTTAATGCCCTAATGGAGTCCCACATCAACAATATAAATCTGAGATGCAATCCAAATTAAGATCGACGAACAGGTAAAATTACCAGCATGTAATGTCTGTCATTACTATATATTATTTTCATATCAATTTACATGTATAACATGCATTCCTTGAACTACCTTAAAAGCAAGCACCCTTTGATATCAATTTAAAAGCATGTTTTTTATCTCCTTAAGAAAAAGAGTGGATGGTTATAAAATCCAAATTCAAAAAATGTTAAAAGAAAATAAAACGATAAGAGAAATGTCCAATCTTGGGAGGATATCTTTTCTTGTGCAAACAGCGCATGCCGAACCCTAGATATTGCATAAAAGGGGTGCCGTGCTTATGCAAATCTAGGTGTGGACTGTGGAAACTACCTAATAGTATTCAGAATACGTCTTTTCGAAGCTAACCAATTCCAACTAACGTCCCTACCACCTGCATTGAATTCTCACATACATATATCTTGGACACATTTTCAAAGAAACTTCCCTTGCAAACGCGCTGTACACATGAAGAAGAAGAAGAAGAACTACTACTACAAGTCAAATATTTCGGAAGGGCCCAATCCACGATCCCTTTCACTGATTGCTATTACTGTTACCATCTAGACGCCCTTTCCTTTTTCACCCACTTAATTAGACCTGGGGGAATATTATTGTCTCGTCAAGACCAGTCCTCTCTTCGTTTGCCTTCTCTTATGGGGGGGGACTGACTCCACCACCACGCCACCCCTTTCAAATTTTCAAAAGAGAAATCAAAAGCCTTCATTCAAACGAAACGGCTCCCCCACGTCCTACAGGGTGATCAAATCGGTTGTATTGTCTCATCTGTATGACCAAATTAGTGATTCTTATAAGAAATATTAATTATACATGAGGAAGAAGAAGGCAATATATATATATATATATATATCTACACACACACACACACACCCCATGAATCAATCGTTACGAGCTGCAGATATAATTAAGCATGCAATTAAATGAACGAATTGTTGAAAAGAAGTAATAAATGGACGACGCTCGTGTGGTAAAATGAAAAGGACAGTCGGGGTTCCAGTTCCAGTTCCAGCTGCAAGCAGTAGCTAGAAGCAATTACTGACGACTAACATTGATGCAAAGCAGTCTTCTTGGCTCTGGTTGAAGGGACACACACACACTTGAACTTGATAAACACTTTGGTGATCATTTAAAAAAGAAACAACTAACAAGGAAGATATGTAAGTCTACAATGAAAAAAAAAAAAGAATATATAAAAGGGATGGTCCAGAAATCTGCCTGCTTTCTTTGCGAGGATTCCGCTGTTTTCTATCGAAAAAGCATATGCTTATATTTTTTTTTATTAATCATCATTGTCGTATTTAATTTCTAGTTTAAGCTTCACATATTAATTAATATATCTCTATGTAAAGTTGATGATAATAAAGTCTCAAATTTCTACCAAATTATCTATCCATCTTACATGGAAAAGGACCTCGTCTCATTTTTTGTTCATGCGTTGTGGGGCTTGTGACTTGCGGGGGGGAGATGGGGGCCTTTTCTTTTTTCTTCTTCTTTATACGTGTAAAGTACGAATCTATATGAGATCGTATGTGGATTTCTCTTTTTTTTTTTTTATCATTATATATCATCATCATCCATTGAAATGTACATTTCTAAAAATATCTTCTACATACATCAATTTAGTATATTTATAAAAATAAAGTCTCTCAATCATCAACTCAAAATTAAAATTAAATTAAAAAAATGGAAATATATCAAAACTATCTCAACTCCAAACTTATCCTTTTATATATAATATTCTATGAGAAACGAGAGAACACTTATAACTAGGAAAGGAAAGGATAGGATGCACTCGTGTGGTGTGTATATAGAGACAAAATGCTTCCCCACTCCCCCCTTCATCGATCTTCATATATGATTTGGTGCTTTACAACCAAAGCCAGAATTAATGCATGCCAGATACATCCATCCATCCATTATAATTGATCATAGCCATCTAGCCCGACGTCCCGCGCCCCGTGCCTGCCTGCCTATGCTTAGCTTTCTATTAATAATTTCTATCATCTTTCAAGAATATTTAATTAAATATTTCTATACATGTTGGTAATTATATATATATATGTGTGTGTGTGTGTGTGTGTGTGTGTGTGTGTGTGTAGAGAGAGAGAGGGAGAGAGAGAGAGAGAGAGGTACTGCATATATAGTATAGGGAACCCACCACTTTCCAAGCAAAATGTTGTCCCTTCCTATACATCCGATATCCCTATGCCAAGGGATTCTCTATTTTTTTTAAAAAAATAATCTTACATGCTAGGGTTTTATAATCTAATTAATCCTTCTTTCAGTTTCATCATGATGTAAGATTGATGCGCATGCATTCTCTTATTCTGCCTTGTCTAATTAATTAAGTCTCTTTTTGTTCATATACACACACAATAACCATTGACCTAAAACTAGACAACAAACAACTACATGTATTTTTTCTCTCTTAATTTCTCTTTGGGTCTATATATCCTACCTAACGTTACTGCTTCTTATTCTTCGATCGGTGGTTAGGTTGTTCTATTTCTCATTCACCATGGCTTCAACTACAAATTAAATTACGAACTATATTTTAATTATAAATGTAACAAGGGAATACATTAACAGCGTTGCCCTTACAGTCGTGGTGCTTCCTTCTTGCAACCTAGCTGATCCATGTATTGTATTAAACAGTAAGTAAGAAAAGGTGATGAGTTGCCTCTCCGGCACTCCAGTACAACAACTCAACAGGTATTTATATGTTATGAACAGAAATATATACTTGAGTCAGTACTGGATTGAATCTCCGGTCTTTCAAATTGAATTCGATGACTAAATTAAATCATCATTGAAGATTATTTGGGGATAATAAAAAGTAAAAAAGAAAAGGAGGGGTGTG
>Ga0307510_10001286_pt1 | contig 27363 bp, 18 predicted proteins | sample 12_EM_MG_FD_207224 | JGI IMG/M metagenome (GOLD analysis project Ga0307510, IMG submission 207224) | Populus trichocarpa ectomycorrhiza microbial communities from riparian zone in the Pacific Northwest, United States - 12_EM | ecosystem: Host-associated > Plants > Roots > Unclassified | place... | reverse complement strand
AATTAACTCAATCAAACTGGTCCATCTAATAAAGTAAACACGAGATTTTGTTCTGTAAAGCCGAAAATGGATGCGTGTGTCGAGGTGTTACACATCTTCAATTTCTGTGTGAATAGGCTGGCTAGAGATAGATACATCTCTAAATCATGCTAATTATTTTCTTTAACGATAATAAACTGGAATGATATCAAAGATTAACGAGAGATAGCTAACTGATCAAATTTTAGATTTGTTATTTTAGAGATTATCAGTTCGAGTTCCATAAATTTCAGGATCTTTAAAGATTTATATTAACTTTAAAATTTATAAAATTAGTCGAGATACATACAACTTATTCGAGTGAGAATTCATTAAGATAACTTCAATGCCAATTCTTCGAAGCAACACAATGCAATAACAGTGGCTAGAATTTCACTATATTTGAAGCCAGTTTCTGGAATCTGGCAAATGAAATCATTTCCTTCATTTTGCTGGCATGATTTTCAAGACATTGCGCCATCATTGATAATAAAGATAAAGCCAGATTTAATATTATTTGATTCTAAAATCCAGTTAGCATTGTTATATATTTTTTTAATATAGTAAGAAATTCACTATATAAAATACCATAGTCTATAATACCTCTTAAATATTTTATTAGTCGGACCATTGCTGCTCAAGGAATTAACTAACAATCATATATATAGTTCTTTATTCCTTTATTCACCATCTAATTAGAAATAAAATTGTTGAATCCACTGTGCACCACTAGACGAAGAAAGATCAAGAGGAGACCATATTATATACATATAGTAAAATGTTCCAGGGTAATAAATAACAGAGTTCATTCACTCTATTATCATAACACACACCAAACTATAATTATTCGTGCAAGAAGCATAATATATGGCTCTGTTAGCTAATAAAGAGGATGGAGGGGTCGCAGCAACACTCGTCAATAAGGCAGCAACAACACAAAGCTGCAAGGCTGTAACCAGAAATTCAAGAAATACTTATGTTATGCCACTTTCATAGACCAAGAACCAAGAGCAAGACAAGTAAAACAAGGGTTTTCTTTCTTTTTTGGGTATTCTAATCCATATAATTCAGTCGGTATTTTAACAAGTTCCAAAAGAATTACCATCCCTCGAGGAAACCAGGCTCTCTCCGAGGTGGTGGAGCAGCATAATACTGTGGAGGTGGCATCACTGGAGGTCCTTGATAATAACCTGCCAGCACAGGGAAAAGTAAAGGAGGAAACAGCCATAAAATGATCTCAAGATAAACATAATTAATCTTGAAAAAGGAACTAGAATAGCATAAGATGTGCAATATCAAGAGCAAAAGAAAAATGATGATATCATAAGATCTGATAAAACGAAAACCCAAGGATAAAAAAAATTAAAAAATCCTTCAAGACATAAGTCGATTCTCGAGCGATCCTAAAGAGAATCCCTTGTACACATAGACTGAAGAAAAAGAGGAAAACCCCATATCATAATTAAGTAGAAAAACGAAGCTTGCATCTTTGAAAGGAGTGTCAGAAGAGAAAGAAGCAGCAGCAGCAGCAAGCAGATGAGATTATAAAAGATGAGAAAGATTACCTTGAGCAGGGTATGGATAAGCATACTTGGGATCACTCATCTCTACCGAGACTCTCCAGTCTCAAGAATTTCAGATGTGAAGATTGAAGGAGGTGCAGTAGTGCTTTTGGTGACAGCTAGAAGCTGCAGGGGACCTGATTTATGGCATGAGAAGATGCTGTGAACATGTCAGAAGAGTGATGTCCTGCTTTGCTTTTGTATCAATCAAGGTAACTGTGACAATAATTGTTTTTTGATGAATTTTTTATTTAAAAATATATTAAAATATTTTTTTGTTTTTTAAAATTTATTATTAATACTATTATATTAAAATAAAATTAAGATAAAATTTTTAAAAATATTTTTTAAATGTAAAAATTAACGCAACCTAACCCACTGTTAGCATCACACATCAAGTACCTTCTACATTGTTCCTGGGTGGATATTATATTATTTTCGTTTACCTAAAAGTTATTCTCTCTCATCTCATGTGATAAACTTTTCTTAATATTTTTTTTTTTTTTAATTTTTAGCATAGGTTGCTTATGTGATTGGGCAGTCCTGTTTGTCATTCTCTGAAAATGACTGGGAGTTTCTCAATGGTAAATTGTGCTGTGACGTCGAAGCTTATGGTGGTATCTGGTGTATTATAATAATTGTTCCTTGATGAATTTTTTTTAAAAAAATATATTAAAATAATTTACAATTCATCCATCATAATTGTTTATATATTTATATTAAAATTTTAAATGAAGTCCAACAGTAGGAGCAATCAAAGACCCATGTACAACATGGACACCAGAACCACACATGCAATCCTAATCTTATTTTTATATGTCAAATATAAAGCAGTAAATGAAAAGGATGTATAACAGTATATTTGTGGTGGTTGTTTAAAATATTTTTTATTTTTAAATATTTTTAAATAATATTTTTTATTTTTTTAAAATTATTTTTTGATATTATCACATCAAAATGATATGCAAAAATAAATAATATAATATGAAGGTGTTAAATAGAAGTGGTAGTACTCACAAGAAACGAGAATTAACAATATACTAAAAGGGCTCAGTGTCCCTTTTACTATTTACCTAGACTCAAAGCATTGTAGATTAGAGTAGTGCAATGGCAACCCAGCCCTTGCCACAAAGAGTAGCAAGGGCAGCGAGGGAGGGGTAAGGCTGTCTTTTCACTATGATACATTTGGTATTGAATGGATGATTAAGGAGAAAATAGTCACTTCGAGTTTTGGTGAGGCTGCCCTGGGCGTCAACCAGGCTCGCGCCCCCACTATACTAAAAGGGCTCGACACCCCTCTTACTGTTTACCTAGACTCAAAACATTGTGGATTAAAGCAATGTAATGACAACCCAACCCTTGCCATAAAGAGTTGCAAAGGTAATAGAGAAGGGGTGAGAATGTCTTTTCACTGTGATGCATTTGACATTAAAGGGATGATTAAGGAGAAAATGGTCACTTCGAGTTTTGATGGGGCTACCCTGGGCGTCAGCCATGCCCGCACCTCCCGCGTGAGTACACTTGGCGCTGGGGCTGACCTACCATTGCGCCGGGTCAGGCCCGAGCGCCATGTGGTGTTGGGGCTAGCTTGCCTTGCCCTGGGCGTGAGCCAGGACCGCGTCCCCACGTGGGGACACTTAACGCTTGGGTTGCCTTGCCCAAGGCTCACAGCCGGACCCGCGCCTCACACGGCGAGACCTGGACGTGTATTAATGCTTTGAATTACAATGAAAATACAAATGTTTAAACCATAAATAATAATTTTTTTGATATTAATGCTTTGAACTATAATAGAAATAGTAATATTTATAACACAAATAATAGTATTTTTAATATTAATACATTCAATTATAATAAAAATGATAATATTTATGGCACAAATAATAATAATTTTTAATTTTATCCTTCAAATCAACTATATGATTTATCTTTGGTGGTAATGACATGTTGGACCTCGATGTGTCCACGCTCAACCCCAAGTTGGGTCTGGACGCGACTGCGACCAACAACATGTGGGCCCTAGACGTGTCCGCATCCATCTCCATGTTGGGCCTCAACGTGTCTGTGTTAGGTCTGGACGCGTCCCCGCCTAATCCCACGTTGGGTTTGGCCGCGTCTGCAGCCACTGTCAGATTGGCCCGGGACACTTCCACGCCTAACCCCACGTTGGGTCTGGACACGTCTGTGTCCAACTCCATGTTAGGCCTGGACGTGTCCACGCCCATGTCCATTATAACTCAAAGTATTGATTTAAAAAATATTATTATTTATGTTATAATCATCATTGGAATTCTTAATAACGAATAAAAAATAATATTATTTGTGTTATAAATAATATTATTTTTATTATAATTAATAGCATAAATATTAAAAATATTATCATTTATGTTATAAATATTATTATTATTTTAATTAAAACTATTAATAAAATAATTAATATATTTTTTAAAATTATTATTAATATTAAAAAGATATTATTTTTTGTATTATAAATTTTTATACTATTTTTTATGAAAATAAAAAATAAACCTATTGTATGGCGCGGGCATCCAACTACTCACAACTAGGATATGTGAATTAGGTAGTGACCAGGAGGAGCTAGGAGGTGGTGGTGACTAGAAGGTGTTGACAGGAGGAGATGTGAATGGCTAGGAGAATAATGTGTGGAGGAGGGGATGAGCAACGTAGCTCTTGGCCTTGTGTGATCAAAAAATAGCCATTGGCTAAGAAGAGTGGGTTACCAAGGACAATGCGACAAAATACTGACTTCCCTGAGACTAATCGCTTTGCCTCAAGGTGCGTGCCTAAGAATTTGCGGGGTGTTGAGCTGAGCTCAAAAGGCATGGTGGTCAGCCTGTTTTAGGCTTGGTCTGAATGGAGAAGTCCGTTCGGGTCTAGTTTGAACTTCTTGCATGTCAAGCCGTTCAAGCCTAGTCTGAAAGGTCAGGAGGGCGTGCTATTCGGTCTAGGCCTGAACGGCTTGAAGGGCACGTTGTTCAGGCCTGGCATGAATAGTCTGGATTTTTTTATGTTGCACAAACAATAATTTAATTTTAATTCTTGAATTTATGGATGAAGGTATAGTTTTTTTGTTTTTTGTTAAGTTAGATTTTATTTTTAAAACTTGATCTAATCAAATTAAAAGTGGGTCAGATAGGGAACATGCCGGGTGAAAAAAGTTCTTCATCAGATCCGATCTGACCAGGTTAGAGGCAAAAAGTGAAGGATGAATTTAGATATTCCAAGTCAAAAGTAGAGCGAAATCCTGTTCCAATTCGATCCATTGAAACCCCTGATGTTATATATATTTTTATATATATAAAATATATCAAAAATTATACTATATATTATAATACAGAATTCAAAACAAAACGTCAAAATTAACCGATATCAAACTTTTCATACCAATTGAAAATCTGGAATTACTTCCAGAACGGGCACGAAGTGAAATAAAACTAGGTTTTTTCTTGCCTTTGGTTTTACAAGATCGGAGATATTGCACCCAGGTAAGTAAATTAAAAAAAAAGAATTTCTCTCTCCGATGACCCATTTTCTCGAATTTAACAGCAGCAGCAATGCCACGGCCACCAGCTTTGGCGGTCGAACAAGCATGTATCCGACGACAAGTGGACCGATAAGCAGATCTCCGATGACACGAAACCTGTTTATATTCCTCTCCTATTGGTTCCTCGGTTAGCATCTTTTAGGTGTCGTTGCTATGATTGCCTTGTTGGTATGCTGAATTGGCTTGGGTTTTGAAGTTTGTTTCTGGGTTTTGGGTTTTGAAGCTTGTTACTGGGTTTGGATTTGATACTGCTACTTGTTTGAGAGAATGTGTCTGTTACACACCATCTCTAAGATAGTTCAAATTATTGCAATTGCACGTAAGTTGTTTGTTTTTTTTCCACAATGATTTCTCTGAAAGTTCATAGCTTTGTTTGTTTTGTTTAGTTGGGATCTCCTTCCATATAACAAAATTATGTATTGATGCACTAATAGAGGTGGTGGGCTACTAGGCTGTGCTGGCGATGAATATGATCATGAGAGGAGTTGATTGTCTTATAATTTGTAGATTAATGGATTAAAATTAAAATTTGGTTTCGTTAGAGTCACTAAACAATAAATGGCCTTGTGCTGGAAGTATTTTATGGTGGGGTGTGACAAAATCAAACTTCTACCTCACTCCAGACTTGATGAGTCAACCTTCCAAGTCAACTTGGCTTTTTTTTTTTTATAGTTCCTGATTTCCCAGAAACCAGAACTAAAAGAACCCAACAAAGCTCTCAAGCTTCATTTTTTATTTTGATCATAGTGATAATAATGCACAAAAAATATGTTCCACTTATTGTGCTTGTATTGTTGCACATAAACCCTCTTCCTGAATTCATTACAGGGGTAAGAGGTGCAAAGTTTAGGTGCATAGAGAGGGAGAGACGAGCACTTCTTCAGTTCAAAGAAGACCTTATTGATGATTATGGTGTTCTTTCTTCTTGGGGGGGCAAAGAAGAGAAAAGAGATTGCTGCAAATGGATAGGAGTTGGCTGTGACAACATAACTGGTCATGTTACTTTGCTTGATCTCCATTCCTCACCTGTGTACGAGGATCGTTTTACGCCTCTAATAGGTAAGGTTAGTGATTCATTACTTGAGTTACAGTATTTGAATTACTTGGACCTGAGTTTGAATAATTTTGATGAGAGTATAATGGATTTTATTGGCTCCTTAACCAGCCTGAGATACTTGAACCTCTCATACAACTTTTTCACTGTAACTATTCCCTATCAGCTTGGGAACCTCTCAAGATTGCAATCTCTTGACCTCAGCTATAGTTTTGATGGCAGTGTAGAAAATCTTGACTGGCTTTCTCATCTTTCTTCTCTAGAGCGTCTTTATTTAAGTGGTTCCAACCTCAGTAAGGTAAATGACTGGCTGCAAGTGATTACAAACCTCCCGCACCTAAAAGAACTGCGATTGAATCAGTGTAGTCTTCCAGATATAATTCCTTCACCTCCTTTTGTCAACTCTTCTAAATTTCTTGCTGTCCTTCATCTCTCTAATAACAATCTTTCTTCTGCGATATACCCCTGGCTGTACAACTTTAATAAAAGCCTGGTTGACCTTGACCTTTCTGGTAACCAGTTAAAAGGTTCGATTCCAGATGCATTCAGAAACATGAGTGCTCTCACAAAACTTGTTCTTTCCAGTAATCAGCTTGAAGGTGGCATTCCAAGATCTCTTGGGGAGATGTGCAGCTTGCATGTGCTAGATTTGTGCCACAACCATATCAGTGAGGACCTTTCGGATCTCGTGCAGAACTTATATGGACGCACAGAGAGCTCACTGGAGATTTTGAGATTATGTCAGAATCAACTTAATGGTCCATTGCCTGATATTGCTAGATTTTCTTCCTTGAGAGAATTGGATATCTCATATAATCGACTCAATGGGTGTATACCTGAAAGTATTGGATTCCTTTCCAAGCTTGAGCATTTTGATGTTTCTTTTAATTCTTTTCAAGGTGTGGTGTCTGGAGAACATTTTTCTAACCTCTCCAAGTTACAGAACTTGGATTTGTCTTACAATTCCTTGGTTTTGAGATTCAAATCTGAGTGGGACCCCACTTTTCAATTGAACACCATTCGTCTTAGTTCATGCAACTTGGGGCCTTTTTTCCCACAATGGCTTCAAACTCAGAGAAATGTCCATTTGCTTGATATCTCCAGTGCTAATATTTCAGATAAAATCCCTAATTGGTTTTGGAACCTGTTGCCTACCTTGGCTTTCTTAAATCTATCTCACAACTTGATGAGTGGAACGCTGCCAGATTTATTGTCAGTTGATGTGGTTGATGGTACATTCCCTGGGTTTGATTTGAGTTTTAATCAGTTTGAGGGTCTACTGCCAGCTTTTCCTTCTACGACATCCTCATTGATTCTTTCTAACAATTTATTTTCAGGGCCAATTTCTTACATATGCAATATTGCTGGTGAGGTATTGAGCTTCCTTGATCTGTCAAACAATCTGTTGTCTGGACAACTTCCAAATTGTTTCATGGATTGGAAGGGACTGGTTGTTCTGAATTTGGCTAACAACAACTTGTCAGGCAAAATTCCAAGCTCTGTCGGATCATTGTTTCTCCTTCAAACATTGAGTTTACACAACAATAAACTCTACGGAGAATTGCCCGTGTCTTTAAAAAACTGTAGCATGTTGAAATTTTTGGACGTTGGTGAAAATCGATTATCCGGAGAAATACCAGCTTGGATAGGAGAAAGCCTCTCATCTTTGATGTTCCTTTCCCTTCAATCTAATGAATTCATTGGAAGCATCCCGCCACATATTTGTCAGCTAAGAAATATTAGGATCTTGGACCTCTCCCTAAACAATATCACTGGAGCCATACCAGAGTGTCTCAACAATCTAACTGCTATGGTTCTAAGAGGGGAAGCAGAAACTGTCATTGACAATCTTTACTTGACAAAGAGACGTGGAGCAGTTTTTTCTGGAGGCTACTATATCAATAAGGCATGGGTTGGATGGAAAGGAAGAGATTATGAATTTGAGAGAAATCTTGGACTGTTGCGTGTCATTGATTTTTCAGGCAACAATTTATCTGGAGAAATTCCAGAGGAAATAACTGGCCTGCTTGAGTTGGTTGCACTGAACTTGTCAGGAAATAATTTAACTGGAGTAATCCCTCAAAAGATTGATCATTTGAAATTGTTAGAATCTCTTGATTTGTCAAGAAATCATTTCTATGGTGCAATTCCACTCACAATGGCTGCTCTAAATTTTTTAAGTTGCTTGAATGTCTCCTGCAATAATTTGTCTGGGAAAATTCCATCGAGCACTCAGCTTCAAAGCTTTGATGCATCAGCTTTTACAGGCAATCCTGCACTGTGTGGTCTACCAGTCACCCAGAAATGCCTTGGAGATGTTGATGTGCCTCAAAGTCCAGCGATGAATGATGTAATCCAAGACAATCAAAAAACTGTGCATGAGTTCAGTATGTGGTTTTATATTGGCATGGAAAATGGTTTTTTTGTATTTTTTATTGGATTTTCGGGTGCATTACTGCTCAAGCATTCTTGGAGACATGGCTATTTCCAGTTTTTGGATGAATCATTGGAATTCCTCTGCTTGATACTGAGAGCGCATAGGGCAAAACAAAAAAGGCTACACCCAAACTCTTGCAGTTAGGTTTGAGAGACGGTCTTTACACATTATGTTTACAAGGTAACATGTTATTCTTCTTTTTGGTTATCCAGCATTGGCTTTGGTTCAAATTGCTCATAATTAAGTGGAAAAAAAATATTACAGACTTATAATTTGTTTATTAATACTGTGTTTCTGTTACCAGGATTCTCTGCTGCCCCAGAATCATGGTTCTTTTGCTTGTGGAGAAGTCTCCATCATTGTTTGTGTAGCTTGTTGCTGTATTCATGGTTTGGTAAATCACCTTTCTTCGAATCATCTGTCTTTACTCGAAGTATCGAATTTTTTCTTTCTGCTTCAAGGTTGAACATATTTTGATGTGTTATGTAACAGCTGTGCCTGTAGTCGGTGGATTAATTTAATGCTGTTGCTAGTCTTATAATGAAAGTGGAAGGATGCTCAAGTGATTTATGCTGAATGAACCTCAACATTTTGAGATGATCTTCTCCGTCATGTTCTATAAATTCTTTTCTAAACATTGCCGCATTACATTTTATGTTCTGGTAGCTATATCTAATTAATGCATGGTAGTCTTTTATTGGGATGGACACATGAGCTGGCAAAGTTCTGTGGCTTATGGCCTGAAATAATAACACTGATTAAAAAAGAGAATAAATAATTTCTTGAAGCAAACCTCAATAAAAAATCTGGACTTTGGTAATGATGGAGAGATCAATTGCTGAGCAGCTATTGGAACAAAGCCTGGATTTGAGTGATTTGACAAATTCATTGTGCATTGTGTTTCGAGCCTGATCCCTGATAATCTGAACTCTTTCCAAGTGATCCTTCCTGTCTGCCTGTGCTTGTAACTTTAGGCCTATGACATTTTTGAATGCGATCATATGTCGTGGATATCTTCAGCTTTTTGCATTTACAAGGCTGTCTTGCAACAAGTAGTCAAGTGAAATTTCAAATTCCAAGGGATCATTGTTGCAGCTTGAGCATTGAATTTATGCAACAACAGCCTCCATGGAGTTTCATGGAATCTCAGTATGTTGAAATATTGGAACTAAGTTGAAATAAATTATCTGGGCTCTGGAGAAATCCCAGCTTGGATCGAGGAAAGCCCGTCAGTCACGATATTTCTTTCCCTACAATTTAATTCCTTCTATGGAAGCATACCCCACAGCACCCGTGCAAACCAACATCAATTCAGGTATTGGACCTCATTGAATTCTTCTCAGAAATCACACCAAACTGCCTCGAGAACTTTAGTTTCAGGCTTCAGAAAGGATAATCAAATGATAAGAGTTGTAGTACGTACATCACTTCAATAATCTCCGTTGCCAACCAATCTAGGAAGCCTCGATTTGATGGAGAGGAAGAGGGTTCGAGCGTGACCAGATCCCCAGTCGGCCGCTGATTGTTGATCTGGCTGGAAACAATTAAATGGGAGAAATTCCTGAATACATAATGAGTCATTTAGACCTGGTTGTGCTGAGCCTATTGATGAACAATTTGACCGGACTAATCACTCCAGTGAAACAGTTGCGATCACTTGATTTCTCAGGAAATCAATCATCCGGCATAATTCCAGCCACCAAGCCTGATCTAACATTTGTGGGTTACTCGGTCTTCTAAAATAACTTGTCAGAGAGAATTCCATCAAGCACCCAGCTTCACAGATTTGATGCATCTGCTCTTGCTGGTAATTCTGTACTATGAGAGCTTCTGGTCACACAGAAATGTACTGGAGATAATACACTTCTGAGTCTACCAACTGATGCATGCCCACAATCCAGAGAATGAAGAAAATAAATATTTGCTTGTTGTCTAACAATATATTAGTTGAATATTTTTTTTTTCTTAACCGAGGATGCATGTGACTCGAATATTTTATGCCTGAAGAAGTTTCACATTATAAGAGGGAATGGCCAGTTTATTACACCATTCTTTTACAATAATACTGTAACCCTGATGAACTCAATTTCTTATTAATTTTAATCTAGGACACAGGACTAGTGAAGACACCTAGAAACATATCTAAACAATCTTTCTCCAGCCAAACAGTTTCATTTTTTCATGGAACGAGGATGAGGTGGGATGCTCTGTTCATACCTGAAGAAGTTTTCAGGATCAACTCTGGTCTTCACCTTTACCAATCTGTTGAAGTTACCCTTGAAGTACTTGGCTCCCCAAACCCTTGCTTCTTCGATGCTTGTGTTAGCCTTCTCGGTCATGCCCAGATCAATGTCCCTGTGATTGAGGTATGCTTCCCTTGGATTCTTGGAAACATAAGGTGTCATGTACTCATAAACCTTCCGAGCCCAATCAATTTGAGTTGCACTCTCCGAGGGATCATTCCAGTTGGTCGCATACTCAAGCATGAACAAGTTACTCTTTCTATGAGGGAAAGGAATCTCAGATTTTGAAATTTTATCCATCATCCCACCATAAGGAATTAGTAAGGTAGCAAGCTTATCTTCTTGGAAGAAAATTTTCCATAACCCTTTGAGTGCGGTTTCGGATATGGGACTTTGGGCAAAGTCTGACTTGCTTTTGGTGTAAGCCGGGAATAAATTCTTCCTCTGAAGTAAAACTTCAGGAGTTGAATTGGTGGGGAAGAAAGCTTCATAAAGAACTGAACCGATCCAGTCCATTTCAATACAATCCTTCCTTGCTAAACCCAATTCAGGGAAACTTTTTTGCATCACTTCGAGGAGTCTGCTGGTATCACCAAGAAACAAGCCACTATAGATAGTTCTTACAGTTTTTTTACCTGTGTCACTAGCAATAGCCGGTCGTATGCCAACGACTAAGTAAAGATCCGCATCAAATTTATTAGCAACTTGTTGCCATCTATAGAGGAGCTTAGTAGCTCCTTGTTCCAAGAACCTGAAAACCCTAAAAACTGTCACAGTTGATGGTACAGGAACCAGTTTTACTTTCCAGGCAGTAATGATTCCAAAGCTGGCTCCTCCACCTCCTCTGATTGCCCAAAAAAGATCTTCTCCCATGGCTTTCCGGTCAAGGAGCCTTCCCTGAACATCAACTATACGAGCATCAATGACATTGTCTGCAGAAAGGCCATATTTTCTAAACAAAGGGCCATATCCACCTCCTGAAAGGTGCCCACCAAGACCCACACTGGGACAAGCACCAGCTGGGAAGCCAAGATTTTTACTTTTCTCTGAAATCCTATAGTGAAGTTCACCAACTGTAGCACCCGCTTGAGCCCACGCACTCTTACGCTTGATGTCAACGCTAATGGAACGAAGCTTGCCCAGGTCTACCACAACGAAAGGTGTATCAATTACGGAGGTGTAAGAGAGTCCTTCAAAGTCATGGCCTCCACTGCGAACTCTAATCTGAACTCCAAGCTGTTTTGAGCAAACAACAGCAGTTTGGACATGGGATTCTTGCAACGGTGTGAAAATAAACTCAGGTTTCGGCACTGAAGGCAATGCGAACCTGAGATTTTGAGCAGTGGATAGCAAGACATTAGTGAATGAAGAGTTGTTTGGAGTGTACAAGATAGTGGAGAAAGGAAAGGAGGATTCAGAATTTAGTGAGAGACATTTAAGAAATTTATCCTGAATTGGAAGGGAAACTATAAAGAAAGGAAATGAAAGGAGAATTACAAGCACTGAAACAATGGAAGAATCCAATCGAAGCATTTTGCCTCTCTTTTCTTTTTTTGTTTGTGTTTCAGAAATTGATTAAGAGACCTATTATTTGTTGATGCATCTACTCCTAAAGTCAACTTCAAAAATTAGTTTTTGGTTTTGTTTTAAAAACCGGATTGGCTAGTAAATAAAAAAGAAGCTGTAAACTTAATAAAAATTTAGATTAATTTTTTTAATTGATCCGCATCTAATCACGGGTTGATTTCTTGATCATATTTTAAAATTATAGTTTTTTATTTTATAAATAAAAATAACATTATTTTAAAATTATTAAAATAATGACATTTTGATTAAAAAATAATTTAATTAAATTATAAATTAACCTATTAAATTAATCAAATTTGATTATATTATATTATGTTTGTTTTTGCGTTAAAAAATGGTTTTGAAAATTTTTAAATTTTGTTTTTGCTTCAAATTAATTTTTTTATAATTTTAAATTGTTTTAATGTGTTGATGTAAAAAATATTTTTTTAAAATTATTATTTTAATATATATTCAAATAAAAAAACTATAAAAAATAACCATTATTTTACTTTTAAATACCTTTTAATTTAATTCTCATTCAATTGAACATAAAGTGTGGGTTTAATAATGCTACTGTCAATAATAATTATAAAAAAATGCAAGAGAATAAAGCAGGTGTCTACGACAACTAATTTTCTTGGATTATCGGGTGAGAAGAATAAAGCAAGTGGCATTCAGCGGATGAGATCGTAGAAAATCCCAGGAAACGGGGACAGTAAGCATCACAGCTGGCCACTTGCCATTTTTCGATTAATTAGTTTCTCTCGCACTTGGACAACACGTGCTCATTAATCCGCGAGATGAGATGCTTTGTTCATGGCTTCCGAGGGTTATGGATACCGCGGTGGTGGAGATTGTTTTTATTTAGAAATATATTAAAATAATATTTTTTAAAAAATTATTTTTAACACCCTCGTTTAAAATGCAAACCTGTCAATTATCAGAATTCCTATTAAATTAATTTAACTTATTAAATTAATCAAATTTGATTATATTATGTATGTTTTTGTGTTAAAAAATGATTTTGAAAATTTTTGAATTTTTGAAAATAATTTAGTCTAAAATCCCTCGTTCGAAATGCAAACCTGTCAATTATCAGAATTCCTAGTTGATATCCATCTAACTTTCAATTACTGGTTAATGACACGAAAAATTTGCAGCATCATCGTTATCCAAAAGGATTACACATATCGAGCTCACATTTCAGAGTTGAGAACACTATTGACAGAAGGATCTTGCAAGTTTTTAATACAAATTTGCACAGTTCGTTTCGAAACAGCAGCGTTTCCTCACCAAGAAACACTCATATTGGTTAGGTTAAATTTTCATAGACTGTTACTTCAAAGAGCTAGATGTATGATAACCTGAAACGCTGCATCTATCACGGATTGGTCAACCAGAGGGTCATCTTGCCTCTCAAACCACCACAGTTTATTTACTTCACAAACTTCGAGCAACCTTCTCATACAAATCTCGAGGCCAGTTCCGACTCATATTGTTTGCAATAAACTGTGTAATCTGCAAAGGGCATAGGAAAAAGAAAAGAAAGAAAAGAAAACGTAATCGTGAGGCAATAACATTTTGTGCCACATCTCAACAGAAAAACCACATTTTCAGCCATGATTACCATATAAATTGAGAATATCAAAATCCATCCATTCATTTTCAATATTAAATTATTGCCAATGGCCACTATATTTGCAAATCCAACGATTTATAACTAGAAAAGCCCATAGAAAACAATGAAATACAGACCACATCAAATAAATGCATGAGCATGCATTTGGCAGCATATGTGAGTACATTATTGCATTGATGTGATTTTGATCGTTAAAATCTCCGAATTTTTTCCTAACCCCATATAATCTGTAGGAAAATTATCAAAATCAATTTAATCATTTTTCTACCTCATCATCATCATTTTTTAATAAAATAGGCCTTCTCAGTTTTCAAGTTTAATCCATCAAGTATCTGAACTTTTTCAATTTTCACACTTGGGTGTCTCAACTTTAATTTTTATCAATGGAGTTGTTCATCTATTAATATTTAATAATAACACAATCACGTGCCTTGATGGATGTCTGCTAGGAATTTGCGAACCTATCCATAAAATGATGACTTGAACAACAAAACTTTAACAAAAAAGATTTAGGATTGATGTCATTCTAGGTTTGCCATATCATCAGTTAAACTAAGAAACATATATACACAACAAAGATTTCATGCTTAGAACATGTCTTAAAGAAATACCTTTTGAACTTAGTAAAACAGAACTCATATTTCATACTCATGCTCACAGCATTGATCATTTTTCTTGGAAGATTTTGGTGCACATGTCATCATTCAACAGACATATCAACAAATTTCTAATAGATGTCCATTGAGGCGCTTCATTGCGATGTTATCAAAAGATGAGCAACACAATTGAAAAATAAAAATTGAGAATGTAATCATGAAAAAAGAAAAAGTTTAAAAACTTGGTATGTCCTTATCTGGTAAAAATTGAAAGATTGCCTTGAAATCAGTAAGGAAGCCTATCTAGACTTTCAGACTGATCAGCACGCAAACAGGACTTAAATTGCTTCAAAAATTAAAGATTATATGATACTATGATCCCACAGATTCTATTGCAATACCAATTGTACCCACTCACATTCTCCTCGCAATTCCAAAGATTTCATACGTCCAGAACATAAGAACAAACAAGACTATGATCCAGGTTACACTTTTTAACAACCTTCACTCACTATCTTTTGAAACTACAGATGCAGCAAGCAATTTCAAGGAGATCACATGAAAAATAGCATTTGCAATGGTGCATCTATACCTACAAAGGAAAAGTAACAAGATCAGAGCATAAATTTTTTAAAATACCTTTGCTTTCATGGCACGAAGTGATCCATCAGAATCTGTCACATTATCCAAACATGTTAAAGCAACCTTCAAAAGGTCTGGCACACAATCCTGAACACGAGGGGATAAATTCTGAAGAACATCAACAGTGATATCTGGCACTCGTGGATCCAATGGAAGAAAAGGAAGTTTGGCAAGCTCCCTTAAAGCATCAAGAAAATGACCCAGTCTTGCCAACTTGAGAACAGATAATATCGCCTCAAGCTGCCTCAACACGGTTTCTTGCTCTAGGACAAGGTCTCTTTCTTGAAAACTGGACATCATAACCAAGTGATTAAGTTCTATAGAGAAGACATAAAAAAAAAACATCACTTTGATATCGAAAACTATAGAAGCCATAGAGATGGGATGCTAAAAATTCAAAGGAACTTGTTTAGCAAACTTTAGTAACCTTATCATATTGCTAGAATCACAACAGTTCAGAATTCTTCGATTTCAGTAAAAGTCCAAAACTTGAATTGATGGCAGGGATAAAGTTCAAGAGCTGAGAATCCAGCACCATCACAAAGTTCAACAATAAGAAAACATCATTTGTGTAAAATGAGTGCAAAAATAAAGGTGAAAGACTAATAACCTGTATGAAGAATTCAGAAAATTGATAAACAATTGAGTACTTGCTTAGTGCATGAAATGTTAACCAAAAAAGTTGTCAACATAGATCAGGTAAAGTCATGTGTCATCACCAACAACTTGAGTTTCAACAAGGGTTTGATATTTCTCTTGTCAATTACAATTTAATATTAAATTTACAGCGTAGGTCGCAGACAATGATGACAATATAAACCATGAAGTAGAAGCTTCTGGTGCTTCATCTTTAACTATATTATGCTTGAGCACTTGTAATCTAGTAAAAAATATCACAAGCAAACTATCATCCCAAACATGACAACAACGCAAGAAAGGGAAGCTAAGGAAAACACTGAGGATCAGAATTACCTGAAATCAGGATAATACTTAAAGGTCACGAGAATCTCATTGCCAGAATTAATGAGACCAGCAGTTCGGCTCTCACCATCCAATCTACCACGAGATAGCGCACAAATTGCTTCTGACAGGGACTTGTTGATTGTATCTAAAGCCATGGCAAATGCCCCAACTCTCTTCTGAATTTCTATAGACTGGATTTTGGAAATGATATCAGGGCAAGTCAACAATGAGAAAATGTAAGGCAAGAGATTAATAGAGGTAAAAAAAGCCAGCTAGTCTATTGCTTTACAAATAAGTAGATAACATTTTTGGAGGAAGAGAGAAGCATACTTAGAGAAAAGATGTGAAGGCTTTCTCAAGAACCCCAAAATGAAATGATTTCAAACCAAGAAAGTCAAAAAGGCAAGGAAATAAAAAGTAACCTTTTCATCTAGTCCAGCCTCTTGACACTTGCGAGCAGCTTCAAGTAGAAATTGTTGTCTTGCTTGGAAATCGATCAAAAATCGTGCCAATTCACCTTCTTCTCCAGCACCTCTTGGACCCAGAAGAAAATAAATACCACCATCCCTTAGCAGAAGCTCAGTGAGGAGCTGCTTCAACATCAAGCTTCTCTGCCTCTGCTGATCAATATTACCTCTCCCAGTCCATGATGTTTCTCCACCACCTACTGTGGCTGCAGCTTGGGCATAATATTCTAGTGCCATTGAGAGATTTCCATGATGTAAATATGCAGATCCATACTGCCTAATTATGCTAGAGACCTCTGCATAAGCATCCATTACCCCGAGTTTTTGCCCAGCTCCACCACCTTCAGTAAGAACCCCATGGTCTGCTAGTGCAATTGATATATGGACTGCATCAATATCATATCCTTCATCTGCAGCTTCCCTAGACAGGTATAAGATAGCTGGTAGCATCTGGACACTTAAAAGTAATACATAAGGGTACACGAGAGGGTCTTTCCCATTTTTTGTGTAATATGATGGCTCAAATTTATTCAAGTATGCCTGCAAATCCTCCAAACTGTATGGTACCAAGCTTTCATTCAGGACCAGAGTCGAGGTCCCAGCAGGGTAATCTCGTACAGCTGATAATTTGAACCACAGAAAATCCTCTATAGTATTGAAAAGGGTTGGAAGATCTCTCAGCAGGTGGTCAATCTGCCAGCGGCAACCAGATACTACAGCATAGAGCAACAACTTTTTCTTGTCATATGCAGCTCGACCCACTCGATCACCCATTCTTAACATTTTCTCACATTCTTCTGAAGCAGCAGCTGCAATGTCCACAGGCACCATACCTCCAGAGTTAATCCACTCCATGAGCTGTTAAAGGGAAAGCTGATTACAAAGGCTGCTAATGAAGAAAATAACTTTTTATCTTGAGCAGTGAAAAATCAGTACCATCGGAGCAAATTGGAGTGAAGCACGGGAAGACAGGGCAACAGTTCTCGCTTCCTCATAGTACCCAGTTCTCAAGCAAAAATAGATCTGTTATAGACAGCAACATATGATTTAGTATGAGACAGATGTTTTGGATAAAAGATTATGAAACACAATTATTCTGTATTCTGATAGAAGAATGATTGGTTTGTCATGACAGCTAGAAAATAAAGTCAGTACACTGGTATTTTTCTTTCTCATAGTAGCTTCAAAAGGAATTAACTATTCTGCTTAATGACTTGACTCAAATTAATGAATATAACTAATCAATACAGATGCATGCATGCACTTTAAATTAATTACTTTTCTTGTTTCTGAAATTACCCTAACCACCACTGCTAATGTTGTTTTCAAATATATAAATTATAGCAACCACTTCATAATTTTTAGCCACATGAGGTCTCTCTATAATGACAGTGTAGATAGTGGTAATGTGCAATTTCAAATAAATTGCAGATAGTGGTAGTGTGCAATTTCAAATAAATTGTTGTGCTATGTAATAAAGAGAGAAAAACACGATGGCTACTTTCTTACTGATTTGTTGCAATTCCTACTTTATTAACCCTTTAAATAATGGTCCTCTGGCTTTCACTTAATAAGCATTTAAACAACCAAAAATTAAAAGTACTCCTAAAAATATTCTTAGGTAACAAGACCCTAAAATATGAATTTATCAATGACCTGCTGCCAAGTGGTATCAACAGGAGGCTGCCTATGAGTATCACCAGCATCAAAATCCAGAACTCCATAATCCCTTAATCGAATCTGCACAGAAAGATAAGATAAACACAAAATATAATTTTCCATAAACAAAGACAGTCACAATGAACAAGTCCAGGAATGCAAGTCCAAGTCAAGTAGCAATAATTTAAACGAACCCGGAGAAATGCACGAACTCTTTGTAAATTCCCAACAGCTCCACCAAGAGCAGCCTGACACGAGAACAAAAAAAATGGTGAGTGGTAATCAACACAACCAATTAACAATTTGTTAGAAGCAAAGAACAAAAGTAGCAGCAGTGATCTAAAAGAGTATAAGAACACATACATTAACATGTAAATTGTTCTGAAAAATAATATTTTCTCTATAAAAGAAGATAATAGTAAAAGAATTATTACCTGAGCAGGATGATTTTGTATTGTATCCATGATGTATTTTTCATGGCCCCATTCAAGATGGCGCCTTGCACCAATCACTAACGACATTTTCCTTGAAATACTCTGTTTCATGGTTGTATTTTCACCCACCAATGTCTGTCAAAGTATATATATTTTTAGATGGAAAATAATATTTTAAAATGAAATAATATACTGGATTTATCAAATATAAAGAACTGTTCATATGAAAACTTAAAAAACTCTATAACGGTCCCACTATAACCTATCTCAGGAAAAAAAGAAAACAGTTAAAAAGTATACCTGAACAAGATGCCATATCTTTTGCATGTTAACAGATTTTCCACCTGATACTTCAGCACCTAAGCTTTCATAAGCACCCTTGAAGGCTGTTGCAGGCTACAGGAAATAAATTATACATATATCAACAACCCCAGCATCCTGTTAAGAGAACCTAAACACAGGAGAAGATGACACAGAAGCATAATGGTCTTTGAAGATCTTACTTCCTAGCCATGCAGGTTCCATATGACAGCTTGAGGAAACATATTATCAGAACAAATGGGCATAACATCTTTTCCCTCAAAGAACTTGGAAGCCACTAAGATGGGTGTTCGTGTGCTTTCTTTAAACTATGTGCTTGTATGCTAATACATATCTTTGGTTACTTAGCTATGGAGTGCCTAACATGGATGCATACATAAAGAAGCTAGCACGTGGCTGTAATGTTAGTTAGAAGAGAATTGAGAAGAAATGTCTAATCATTTGTGTTATGCATGTCATAAATTGCCATACCCCTCAGATGCAAGATGCATCCCCTCTCAGGCATGATACCTCAGAATCGTAGTGGCTGAATCTCTAGTCTCAGCCACTTCATTAGAATTATAGCCCCTACTCATATCCTTTAAGATTATTTGATGCTTATGGTTCTGGTATAGTGGTATTTTGAATAAAATCTAACCCCTTACCAATTTTGTGTTAGAGTTGATACCGGCGCTGTCAGACATCAAAAGTGTGCATTGCAGAAAAGCTTATGGTGAAAAAAGATTAAAAATATAACTCTACAAAAAATGCATCTCCAGTTCTCAATGCTAGACTTTCTATTTATGGTAAAAAAATAATAATAATTCTATGATAAAGTTTCTTAATAAGCTCCCAATGAGCATCAAGGCAAGGTACTCTATCAAATTGAATCACTAGAATTGGACCACCAAAATATAAAATATAAGAAAAAAATGCTGGTCACCCATGGTCCAAGGACATAGTTTAGAGATTTCTGAAGAATACTTTGATGTGATAATTTAAAAGAAGAAAGAACATAAAAAGGACAGTGCAAGCTCAATATGCTGCCTCATGTCAAGGAAACAGCATGTAAAGGAGACAGCATAGATGCCTTTCAACCAGCAAGTTGATATCAAAATACTGCATATAAATCTTGATTATTCGCTGGCTGTCTCAGTGTTGCCTTTCTCAAATCCATGAGATGCCAGCTGTAACTATCATTGATAAGGAATATTATTTCCAGTCTCCAGTAGATAAATCCTCCATTCTGAAACTTGAGGTACATTTCATAGAAAAAAAATGCTGTTGAACATTGGATTCACTATTTTTCTTTAGTCTATAGCTACTCAAGAAGTAGATTTCTCTCTAAAAGATGCAGAAACAAGTTTTGATAGAGAAAAGGTGTGAACAAAACCAGCCTTACTTTAAACTGTGAGCCATGCTCTCGTGCACGGTTCAGATTCTTCACAGCCTCAGCATATGCTGAGGCTTTTTTCTCCACAAAGGATTTGTTAGCTAAAGGTAAATTTTCCATGCCAGATGAACCAGAAGAAACATGAGGGCTGGAAGCCAGAGAAGCTATTTGACGAGAACGAGTAACCCCAGTGCTTGTATCAGCTAAGTTAGTCTTGGGTAATGATGAAATTCGGCTCAAGCTCTGAAGAAAGTCACGTCTTTCCTTTTGCCAATCCTCCTGCAAAATATCAAGCTTGGCTGATCAACCAAAGTGAAAACCTAGTGAGCACAAAAACATCTAAGAAGTCATCAATGTCTCTTTTGGTTCTTGAACCCAAAACAGTGCCTTTAAATGACAAAACCAGCTCTGAAAATTCATTTATGTATGCTTTCCCACCCTCCTCCATCTGACTGGGCCAAGGCTTTGCCACCATGGCAGGCATAATAATCAAAACAGATTTTATTGAGAGAGATAGTCAAGGGAGCGCAACATCATTAAACAACAAGATTTAGAGGAGACTAGAATTAGCCTTCTTAATTAGTTGCAGATGTGACTTTTTGAATAACATAATTTTCACAGAAGTCTAAACAGAATGTCCAATCATTCACTAAGACATATCTCACTAGCACTCTAATAGGCAATCACATCCACTAAAATCCCTGTCTATCTCTTACCACCATAGAACCCTTCATGTATCAGTGGTAGTGAGTTTTACATTTTTATAAATCTACAAACAACCAAGTTAGTTATGACATATTTTTAACTTAAAATGTAATTGCTCAAAAGTAAATTACTATGACATTTTTTTGCCACTGACAAGGTTAAGGGCAAAGTGTATATTACTAGTTTAATTTATACAATGGTCCACTTCACTCCTTAAAGTTCAACAGGTTGCACAGCAACCCCTATAGTTTGTTTTACTAGGGTCCTGTCCATTTGAATAGGTAGCAGGGTTGGATGAAAATTTAGTGGGTACCAATACCAAGATGCATTGAATTATACATATACTAAAAGGAAATGGTTTTTCCTGTAGAAATGGCATAATTGTAAATTTTTCCAAATTTTCTACTGTGGCGGTGGCAAGATTGTAATTTTCAGGGTTTTTTTTATATTAAAGAAAACAAGATTTTCCTTTTTTTTCTTTACATTTTTTTTTAAAACAAAATTTTTTTATTATTATTTTTTACATTTTGAATATCTATCACTGTACACTTGGCCTATTTATACTTTTTTTTTCTTATTTTTATTCTTTTGTAATATTTTTCTACACCTTATTTTTTTGAAAAATTATTATATAAAGACTAAGGAAATGGTGTTTCACTGTAGCAATTGCAACATTATTCCATTTTTCTGCCACGTTAAAAATTAGCTTGAGATCTTACATTTTTTATTAACGCATACGATTTTAACTATATTTTATTATATGTTAGTATTGACATTTTCATTCACGGTTATATTTTTTACTCGGTGTTAAAAAACGCATTAATAACACCTACATGTTCATTCTTTTGCATTAGAAAAAATATTATTTGACCTGCAGCGAGGCAAGTTGAATGAAGCGTTGACACTTTATTTTTTGCATTTATTGGCACAAATACTTCTCGATGTATTTAATTAAATGCATGCATAGGATTTTTTATTTATAATTAGAATTTTTTTAACAAAAAAAACACGTTTGAAAAGCTTGCATATTTATTTTTTTTTGCCAAAAGAAATTATCCGACCTGCGGCGAAGCTCGAGTCAAATAACTAGTATATTCCATGTTCAATCCCATATTTTGTGTGGATTAGCCTGCATTCTAGCAAGCTATTATATATGGGTAAAATTGCAGATTTAAGAAAACTTCAAGAGTAAGTAAAACATTAGGAAAAGTATAGGGACTTAAAGTCACTTTACCATATAAAAAATTGTTACTAAGAAGTCAAAACTGTGATTGCTTTAGCAGCTTATATATATTGGCAATAAACAAAATTATACCAACATTTCAAATACATGTTGTATGGCACTAACCTCCAAAACTTTCATCATGTAATCATTAAAACTTCTTACGTTATCCTTCTGAGCTTCCTGAATGGCTGATACCATTGCCATTTCATGAACCTAAGGACAAAAATTGCACAAAATGTAACACCATCAAACCAGAAAAAAAAAACACTTTTTAAGAAGCAAAAGCATTCATCTAAATGGTTGGAGGAAACTACTTCAGACAAAGCAGAGTTGCAAAACCAAATGAAAAGGTATTGCCTAAGATATTAAATCTTTATCAGCCAATTGCATGTAACACCATCATCCATCTATGAATTAAACGCGAAAAAACTCATGAAACAGGGAAAAGAATAACCACCTTCATTGAAAGTTTCACTTCAAAGGTTCCAAGCAACGAGATGGGAAAACAAAACTATGCTATTACATAGAGACATATTGGCACCACCTCAAAGATTAGAACAGCTTTCCGGCTACTATTTTTCTTTTTTCCAAACTTTAACACAAAAAAGAAGAATACTTTAGGACAATTCATGAAGCTTAAAGGAAAATATTTTAAGACAACTAATGAAGCTTTTCTTCCAAAATCTTTTCCCTTCCAAACAGATATGAAGCTTAAACAATATGGTGTTTGTTCCAATAGATTAGTTTGAGATTTTCAAGAAATTTTGCTGGCCATATCTCTTAGGCATTTACGGAGGATAACTTTACGTTGCCCTTCAACCAATTCTACACAAGAATTTTGGGAAGTTTCCATGCATATAAAACCATGATGAAAGAAAATGGTATCATCATACAGTGACAAAACAAACAAGAAGATTGCCAAATTAGATGGCCAGTTTCAAAAATCATCTTCTTTAAGCAGTCTCAAAAAGTCATCATTTCTGGGGAAAGAAAAATCATTACTTCTTTTCAGACAAATGAAAGAAGAAGAACATGATTAGAAAAAACCATTGTTTATAGCAAAAACTAAGATTCAATCTTTAAGTTTTTTCTAATTTCAATATTAATACATGAGCTCTTCTGTCAAGCAGCATGTAGCAAACAAGATGATTATGTGTTCATGTTTTAGTTCTTTGGTACAACCCATAACTAAATTTAACAGAGCATGTAAACAACACATTTGAACAGTGAACAGAATAACAGTGTAAAATATTCCCCATGCCAACAAAAACTGCTCATAGAATTGAGGATGGAGAGAAGGCGCAGCTAGTATTTCTCTGAGTCCTGTGAACAACTGCTTTTGGCTTTTGGGTGGGGGAATTTCATTAGTGAGTTCACCATGATCGGGATGCTACACGAACTAATATTCAATCTTAAGGTTTTTCTACTTTCGATACTAATAAACGAGCACTTCCGTCAAGCAGCATGTAGCAAACAGAATGATTATGTGCTCATGTTTTAGTTCTTTGGTACAACCCATTACTAAATTTAACAGAATATGTAACAACACATTTGAAAAGTCAACAGAATAGCGGTGAAAAATATTATCTATGCCAACAAAAACTGATGATAGAGTTGAAGAAATAAAGAAAAAAGACAGTAATATCAACAGTATCATAGATCTGTTGCTTAAATCATAACTAAACAGCAAAACTACCTGTTGTAGATACTCTTCAACACTTGTTGCCTCGGCAGGAAACACATCCTCAAATGTTGTCTACAAAATAGTTTCCAAAAGCAAGATAAGCACGCTTACAGAAACAAGGCCGTATTAACTAACTACTATTATAATCTTAATTTCATTCAATAAGACATAAGAAACTTGTTTTTCATTAGACTATTGTACTCTACAGTCATTCATCAACTGTTTAGAAAAATAAATTTGCATGACTACATCTACTGAGGCTAGGTTATATATGGTAATCAAAATGTAAGCTAAATTTTACCTTCAATTCAAAAGACTTAAGATCTCGAGCAAGCTGCTCTGCATTTATCCCTTCACGCGCAAGAAGCCTGTGCATACATCAAACAATACATATAAACCACAACCATGACCCATTCAAGATTCTTCTCACTCCCAAGAGTTCAATAAATGCCGCCTCTAAGGGGCAAGAAATCACAGAAAACAGTATTTAAAAATTGATAGAGAAAAAATGAGAAAGTACTCGGAAAAAACAACCTTGTAGCGGCAATAGATTGCGAAGGAGCCTCAGTTCTTATGGTTTTCGCCTTGAGTTTCTTTGATAATGCTTCTAATTGATCTAAGTTTCTCTTTAACATACACAAAAAACATATAAAGTCATGAAATTAAAATAAAACAGCAAAATGCACTACTTCTAATTGTCATAATAATCACAAGAAAAATATTTATTTGATGAATGATAAAACGGTAAAGGAATTAAATTGAACGCAAATGCAAAAAATTCTTTTTTTTCTTCAAACAAGGCAGTATAATTCTCCAAATACGAAAGAAAAAATTCGCAATGTCAAATAAATTGAGCTTTCAATTTTTTTCAATTTTTCGTTGCGCCTTTACTGAATAAGAAGAAAAGAAAATGGTGATTAACGGTGACTATAAGTATAACTAGAGTTTTGTAACGGTTATTTTAAAACATGAAGGAAAAGGAAAGAAGAACCTGAAGAGGAGGGAACTGAGCAGAAGGAGCGGCTTGTTCGACAAGCTTAGTAGAGGAGTGAAGCAGATCAGTCCAGTTACTCATGTCCTGTTCGCTACCCATTTCTACTGCTTCTCTCTCTCTCTCTCTCGCGGTGCTTCTCTTCTTTTTATTTTTATTTTATTTTCTCCACGGAGAGAGGGGTTTTAGGCTGAGCTTCTTCTTTAAAAGCCCTAGTTTTTTAAAAACAGTACTCTACTGCTACCGGAAAAAATGGTTTCTTTCATGTTAAGTTTTGGGATGTTTCCTGCGGTAATAATTTTTTTTAAGTATTTTTTATTTAAAAATATATTAAAATAATATATTTTTTATTTTTTAAAAAATATTTTTGATATTAGTATATTAAAATAATTTAAAAATATTAATTTAAAATTTAAAATTTTAAAAATTTTAAAAATTACTTTTAAAACATAAAAATAATTTCTTTTTAGCACTAGAGAAGGAAATGGAATTGGGTCACGGTAAGCGTGGGTTGGGCTTAGTTGTAATGGGGTTTTCACTCTGTAACAAGATGAGGTCCAATTAGGAATTAAATTCTGTTTTTATTTCAAGATCAATCTTGTAATTTGCAAAATTCTAAGCTTAATATTTTGAAGGTTTTTTTTCCCCTTCTTGACAGTAAAGAGAATATTATTATGAATTGATTGAGATTAAATTATTTTTTAGATGAATTCAAAAATATATACTTTACAGCTGCTTGATGTATTTAAAAAATTTTAATAAATTAAACCTTGAAAGATGTAGTTTAATTAGTCAGACTTCGAGTTTGCTTTCTAGAGATTACTAGTTTGAGTCTCACAAACCTCAGAGTCACTGGAGGCTTACATGGTCATTAACTTCAGGACTCGTGGGATTAGTCGAAGTACATGCAAATTAGTTCGGACACCCACATTAATATAAAAAAAAAGAATATAATAAATTAAACCCATGAACATATTTCTAATCATTAGATCATCATATAATAATAATATTATGAAAGTTTTGGACTTTATAAATTATAAAAATTAGTATGATATATTCAATTTTTTTTGCATGCTATCTTGAGACATGATCCCCATCTATGAAATCATTGTGATGAGCTACTTTCTAGTAAGAAAAAAAATATTTAATGGCAATAATGGTGCTAATGCTACTAGCTCTATTTTAAGTAATGTATTTTAGTGACAAAGCAAATTGCTTAGTTTTTTTTTTATTTTTGTTAGAAATGTTTTGGTTTGTTTTTAGAATAATATTGGGATAGTGTCTTGAAATAAATAAAATAAAAAAACATAAATAATAGAAATAAAATGAAGATGTCCCATTGTACTTATTTTATGTCAAATACAAATTTTTTAAAAAATAAAAATTCATTTTAAAATTACCTCAAATAAAAATTTATTTTATATCTTTGTTTTTCTAACTAAACACATTTTTATTTTTTTGAATTTATTATTTTTTATCTTGAAGCAATAATAAAAAATAACCTAAAATTATTCATGGCATGATATACATGTTCAAAAGCAAATAATTTCACTTTGTTGTGACTTTGGAGTTACAATTAATAGAAATCAAGTTAATAAGATGAAAAAAAAATCTCATTTTACTGATATTAACCATGCGGCCACCGATTCTAGATGTCGTCTTGTAAATTCATGAGCCGTCAATGAACATTTTTTCCCATTGAAAATTGCCTGTGTGTTTGTGATGAAGAACGATTCATTCATTTTATGCTCTATGTTTATGCATGTGGAATGCATTGACGGAGGCATTTACGAGTGAAGTTCTTTTTCTTCATGCATTGAACCCAAAAAAAACAATTTCTAGTGTTTGAAATGCATATTTTTTGCCGATGATCATGTAATTTAACTGCAGTAGAATCCTTTTTTCTCTAAAGATCTCGTGTTCAAGCCTTTACTTTGTAAAAAAAGAGCATATCTTTTGAGCATATATAATGTTGGATGTTTAAATCAATCTAATATTGAAAGAAAAAAAAAATCTTAGGCGGCTCCATCTGCAACATGAAAAGGTTAGAGCTTAAATTAACCGAGTGACATCAACTGCACAAACAAAATTATGTCGGTTTCCCTATCTAGGTGACATTGTTGAATAACTGCATGTAGCACGAGATGATGGAAGATCAGTAGCAGTGGTGAAGGAGCTATATTGATTGAATTTTCTCTTCATGGCCTTGTAAACTTG
>Ga0307510_10001285_pt1 | contig 27363 bp, 32 predicted proteins | sample 12_EM_MG_FD_207224 | JGI IMG/M metagenome (GOLD analysis project Ga0307510, IMG submission 207224) | Populus trichocarpa ectomycorrhiza microbial communities from riparian zone in the Pacific Northwest, United States - 12_EM | ecosystem: Host-associated > Plants > Roots > Unclassified | place... | reverse complement strand
GGAATGGCATGTGACTGGTCATGTGAGTGGTCAGGTGACTAGTCAGGTGATTGGTCATGTGATCGAGATGGATGGGTGGTTGGTCACGTGATGGGAAAGGCTTAGTAAGCAGGTGGAAAATGAAAATTGCACCCTGCGTAAGTCCAAGAACGTAACACCTGGTACGACCGATTTATTGTCGGTTTGATTGCTCTGACTCTAGTGGTCAAGCGTCCTGTAACTGTGACGCCTTTTGGTCTACCAGTGGCCTTCTGGTCTTGGATATGGGGTGCGCGTCTTGTAGCAGCAACCACGGCATATGTCTTCGTGTTGTTTACAAGTGTTGTCATGACGTCTTTGGATGGGTGGGTAGGAGGATGGGTAGATGGGTGTAGTGGATGTATATGAACCAAGGTCTTCTCCGTGTGGAGGGATAGATGTGTCTGTATGACCCAAGGCTGTCTGGCTTTCGCCTGCCTCTTTGTCTCAAGGGACACAAGCCCAAGAAACTTCACACCTTAGTTTGGTTTATGTGCTCCTCCACTTCAACACCCGTGAGGGCGCTTTGATCCTCCTACACAAGACTTTCAACTCCGGGTAAGGGAGGTCTTATGCAATAGATTCACAAAGTTGTGGATTAACAGAACCACCGGCACTAATGTATGGGGTGCTAGGAAGGTAGGGGATGTGAACGTCCGGGGTGGTTGTCTACTCGCCAAGCTGGTGTGTCGAAAGGAAAGCTTGACTTGTGTTAAGGCTTCAACGGGCCTTGATAGTACGACTTGTACTAAGAGTGAACTGGTGGCAAGTACTTGAAGGAGTAGAGGAGTCTCTAGCTTTACTAGAGACGACTTAGAATGAAGTGGGTAAAAGGGGAGGCACTAGGGAGGCTTTCAAGAACGTTGATATTGATAATCAAGTCAAGCTTAGGGCTTGACTGTCGAAATACAGGGCGCTTATATACAGGCACGGCCGCGCACGGGCCATGGTCACTAAGGTAGGTACTTCTGGTCAAGAGGGGGCTGTCTGTATCGTATGGTACTCCGCGGAAAAGTGCTGCAGTCTGTATGAGTCGAACAATAGAGAATGAGCGAGAGTGAATGATAAAGTGACAAGTTGCCTAATCCATCCTTAAGGGTCGAACAATGGCAGCGGGTCATTCCAAGAAGAGAAGCGTCGTCATGATGCGATGACAACCACGAGGTTTGAAGCTGATCCGAGGAGATCTGATCTCCGTGTGCCCATTCTGGTCTAATGGGCGTCTAGTGTAAGCAACTACCCTTTAAGGTAGTCCATATTGATGGTGACCCAATTAAGGGCCATGTTGCTATCCGCGTCGTCTGCGGAGCTCTGTGTGGATGAGGGATTGTCTGCGGATCCTTCGGGAGAGGTCGACTGGTAGCCCTGACTCTGGGGCGAGGTGCCAGCTATGGGCGATGAGGCTGAGGGGGTGATTGATTGGTAACTGCCTTCTCTACTGGTGCGTTGGCGTATGGGTGCTGAGGAGGGACTTGTGGGTGACAGGGAGTGCTTGCGGGATACAGGACTATCCGGGGCAAGGTACTCTTGCCATGGTATGACGGGGGACTCTTCTGGGGACAAGGTGTGCGTGTTGCCTCCAGGAACATCAGGTTCATATGGAATGAATGGTTCTGGCTCTAAGGGCAGTGCGTCCTCCATGGGACTGTCTGGGTCTTCCAGTGGGTTCTCTACTAGGGTTGGCTCTTGGTACATCTCCATTGAGGAGTATTCCTGACGATGGATGTTCCATGGGACGGGGACGAGGGGCTCGACTGGGGGTTGATCAAGGGGTGATGATGGTTTGGATGGTTCACTGGGTGGTAGCGGTGGCAGGTCTGGTAGGGAGGATGGGTTCAATGGTAGTGGTTGCTTAGGCGTGGATAGGGTGATGAGGAGGGGGTCCGACGAGGATGAGAAAAATTGGGGTGGATCATAACATATGGCCAAGCAACCATTACCATTAAACCCATCACCCCTACCAGACCTGCCACCGCTACTACCTAGCAAACCATCCAAACCATTGTCACCCCTTGATTAGCCACTAGTCCAGGTCCTTGTTCCCATCCCCTGGAACGTCCACCATCAGGAGTACTCCTCAATGGAGTTGTACCAAGAGCCACCCCCAGTAGAGAACCCACTGGAAGACCCAGACAGTCCCATGGAGGACGTGCCGTCCCTAGAGCCAGAACCAGTCACTTGCTATGAACCTGATGTCCCTGGAGGACAGATACATACCTTGTCCCCAGAAGAGTCCCCTATCGAACCCTGGGAAGCATACCTCACTCAGCCCAGTAGCCCTGTGTCCCACAAGCACTCCTTGTCACCCACAAGTCCCTCTTCAGCACCCATACGACAACATACCAGTTGTGAAGGCAGTTATCAGTCAATCACCCCCTCAGCCTCATCGCCCATAGCTGGCACCTCACCCCAGAGTCTGGGCTACCAGTCGACCTCCCCAGGAGGATCTGCAGACAATCCCTCATCCACGCAGAGCTCTGCAGACGACACAGACAGCGACATGGCCCTTAACTGGGTCACTATCAATACTAATTACCTTAAAGGGTAGTTGCTTACACTAGATGCCCATTAGACCAGAATGGGCATGTGGAGATCAGATCTCCTTGGATCAACCTCAAACCTTGTCATCGTCATCGCATCATGACAATGCTTCTCTTCTTGGAATGACCTGCTGCCATTGTTCTCCAGTTAAGGATAGATTAGGCAATTCCCTGACCCTTCATTCACTCTTGCTCATTCTCTATTGTTCAACTCATACAGACTGTTAAGGCTTCAATGGGCCTTGATAGTATGACTTGTACTAAGAGTGAACTGGTGGCAAGTACTTTGAAGGAGTAGAAGTCTCTAGTGTTGCTAGAGACGACTCTGAGTGACTTATGTAATAAGTGGGAAAAGGGGAGGCACTTGGGGAGCTTTCAAGAACATTGATATTGTTAATCAAGTCAAGCTTAGGGCTTGACTGTTGAAATACTGGGCGCTTATATACAGGCAGGGCCGCGCACGGGCCATGGTCACTAAGGTAGGTACTTCTGGTCAAGAGGGGGCTGTCTGTATTGTATGGTAATCCGTGGACAAGTGCTGCAGTCTGTATGCGTCAAATAATGGAGAATAAGTAAGGACAATAGAAAGGATCAGGGAATTGCCTAATTGATCCTAGACAATGGCAGCAGGTCATTCCAAGAAGAGGAAGTGTCGTCATGATGACAACCACAAGGTTTTGAGGCTAATCCGCAGAGATCTGATCTCTGTGTACCCATTCTGGTCTAATGGGCATCTAGTGTAAGCAACTACCCTTTACAGTAGTCGGTATTGATGGAAACCCAATTAAGGGCCATATTGCTAGCTGCGTCATCTGCAGAGCTCTGCGTGGATGAGGAGGTGTCTGCGGATCCTTCTGAGGATCCTGTCTGGTTGCCCTGGCTCTGGGGCGAGGTGCTGACTAGGGGCGATGAGGCAGTAGGCGTGATTGACTGATAACTGCCCTCTCTACTGGTGCGTTGGCATATAGGTGTGGATGAGGGACTTGTTGGTGACAGGGAGTGCTTGCGGGACACAGGACTATCAGGCTGAGTGTGGTATTCTCTCCAGGGTGCGATAGGGGACTCTTCTGGTGACAAGATGTGTGTGCTGCCTTCACTATTCAGATATTGGGTTGGCTCTGTCTCTATAGGCGGCGTGTCCTCCATGGGACTGTCTGGGTCTTCTGCTGGTTGCTCTGTAACTTGCTCCATTGAGGAGTACTGCCAACGATGGATGCTCCAAGGGATAGGGGTAGGAGGCTAGATTGGTGGTAGGTCAAAAGATGGATAGATGGACATTGCAGGAGAAGGCGATCATGTCATAATGACTTGGGATGGGCTGGTCCACTGGGGGGTAGCTGGTCTGGTCTGCTCTGGTGTAGCTGGTCTGGTCCACTCTGGTTTAGGTGGCAGGTCCTCTAGGGGCGATAGAGATGGTGGGTTCAATGGTAATGGTGTCTTTCCCATAAGCTCTGGCAGCATAGCACTAGGGAAGATGACTGGTAGTTTGGTTACTGGTCTCAGGTCAAAGGATACAAGTTCTGGTGTGGGCAAGGAAGGGTAGGGTAAATGAGAAAAATGGGGTGGATCATAACACAGACTGCAGCACTTATCCGCAGACCTTCATACGTCACAGACAGGCCCCTCTTAACTAGAACTACCTACCTTAGTAATTGTAGCATGTGCACCTGCCTGCCTGTATATAAGCACCCTGTATTTTGACAGTCAAGCCCTAAGCTTGACTTGATTAACAATATCAATGTTCTTGAAAGCTCCCCAAGTGCCTCCCCTTTCCCTCATCTCTTACATAAGCTACTCAGAGTCTTCTCTAGCAACACTAGAGACTTCTACTCCTTCAAAGTACTCGCCACCAGTTCACTCTTAGTACAAGTTGTACTATCAAGGCCCGTTGAAGCCTTAACATAATCCTTCTAATGGCGCTCTCAAAGGAAACCCACCTCAAGTCTTCAATGGAGATAGAAGCACAACCAGGAGGTTCATAAACAATTTTGACCTCTGGAAAGCACTTAACTGACAAAATGACATCATGAGAAAACCTTTTCCAGAGTCGTCACCCTACTCACCTATATGGATGACACCCAAGTAGACACCTGGAAAGAGGAACAAATGCAGAAACTCCAAGAAGCAATAGACCATGGAACCCAGGAAACTGATGAAGATCTCTGGGATGGCTTTATAGAAAGGTTCAAAACAGCCTTCACCAATCAAAACCAAAAGGAGGAAGCCTACCAAAAACTATGCCAACTCAAACAAGGAGATAATCTTGACGATTTCTTCACTAGTTTCAAACAACTTGCCAATGAAGCAGGAGTTCCCCTAGATGACAAGGGAACTATAGAAACTCTCAAACATGCTATGAAAGGACCACTCACCAGAGTAGTTATACAATCCCCTGATTTTAACCCAAATGTGGAAACCCCATGGACTTTCAAAAAATGGGAAAATCAAGCCAGACAATCTTATCAGAAATGGCTGGCTGCTGCCCAATTCAGTCAGCAAAAACAAGGACTCTACAAAGCCTTCAGACTGACACCTAAACAAAACCAAGGAAGAAACAACCAGTATGGAAGAAACAGAACTTCTGGACCACACACCACCTCCCAAGGAGGACATGCTATGGACGTCGACACCAACAGAATGGGGCAAACACATTCTGATGCCAAAAAGGAGCAACTCATGAAAGATAACAAATGCTTCTATTACAAAATCAAAGGACATCAAGCCCATGTCTGTCACAAGAAAATAGCAGACTGTGCCAAAAATGGCAAAACCACTGACAGTGACACCCCTACTGTTCGAGGCCAAGACCCCATTGATATGACCCCAGACAACATCTCCAGTTTCTTGAATGACCATATGGGCTCGCTTGATGAAGATACCAAGCTGAGCATCATCAAATCCCTTATGCTGAAGGATTTTCCTCAAGCCCAAAACTAGCTGCCATAGTTAGGGCATTCCATCTTGATAGTGTTTTTGTAAATCACTCAAATTCTGTGCAAATAAAAGTTGCGTTTTCATACTATCAAGGAAAGGCAGAAGAAACAGTCCTACTTGACACTGGGGCAACTGAAAATTTCATTGACCATACAACTGTCATTAAACTACACTTAGGAATGAAGAAACTCCCCTACCCCCGCCCAGTATTTAATGTCGATGGAACCCTTAATCAACATGGAACAATCACTCATGCTTGTGACCTACTTGTTACTAAAGGCAACAAATGGGAATGACAAAGATTCTTCGTTACTAACCTAGGATGTGATCGCCTTCTCTTTGGCTACCCATGGTTTAAAGCATTTAAACCAGAAATCCACTGGGAAAAGGGAACACTCTTAGGTCCAAAAGTTCAAATGGAGACTCTATTATTCAGAACTCTCCAACATGCAAAAACATGGGTCAAAAGCAAAATACCAGTTAATAAAGATCTTATCCTTGAAGCGCAACAAACCAGATGCGACCCATGGTTGGGAGTAACCCCTTTAGAAATAAAGGGAGGCCCAGTGGAAGTCAATCGCACCCACACAGCAGTGGAAATGGCCCATAAGTATGCAATGGAACATGGGAAGGAGGAAATCACCCTCCCAGAAAAATTCAAATGTCACATGGCACTATTTTCAGATGAAGAGGCAAACAAATTCCCACCAACCCATGGTGAAGGAGACCATAAAATTATACTAATGGATACTGCCCCCACTCGCTTCAATTGCAAAGTTTATCCACTTTCAAGGGATGAACAAAAAGCAGAGGATCAATTTATCGACAAAAACTTGGCCAAAGGATATATCACACCATCAGACTCCCCTTATAGTTTTTCAACCTTCATGGTCCCTAAAAAGGATTCGAAGGAGAAACAGTATATTATTGACTATCGCCCCCTCAACACAGTCACTAGAAAGGATGTCACCCCACTCCCTAATCTCAAACAATGTATTGCAAACTTACAGGGAATGGAATTACTTCATGAATGGTATTCTCAAAGAGTTATACAAACACTTTGAGAAGAAAGGTATACTTGAAATATGGTGCATACTCCAGAACTACATAGACAACTGTGGAATAGGAACCCTACTCAAAGACTTCAACCTTCATGTCAACATTATCCATTTCCTATTCGACCTCCTTGTATGCCACGGTTTACATCTCAAACTATCAAAATCTGTTTTCATGCAACCACAAATGGATTTTCTGGGTGTTTGGATATCAAAGGATGGAGCAACAGTTGATCCAGCTAAAGTCGCAGGACTCAGAGACTATCCACACAAATTAAAAGACAAGCAACAAGTTCGTGGTTTTCTAGGAGTCTCTGGATATCATCGCATGTTCTGCCCCAATTTCAGCATCATTGCCGTACCACTCACAAAGCTCACTGGAAAAGATGTACCCTTTGAATGGGGACCCCAACAAAAGGAGGCTCAAAACAAACTCATTGACATGATTACCCATGCACCAGTACTTGTTCAACCAGATCCCAACTGACAATTTGAACTTGAAACAGATGCATCACAAATTGGAACAGGTGCTATATTATATCAACAGGACCCTCCTATTACAAAACCAGATGGGACCCAGAAATTGGAACCAAGATGACCAGTTGGATTCCACTCCCAAAAGTTCACTCAAACTGAACAAAATTACCCCATCTATGATCAAGAATTCCTGGGAGTAATGTGTGGACTCCGTTGTTGGTCCCATCTACTCAAAGGAATGACAATCCCCATCTTAGTCTTCACTGATCACACCAACCTCCATTATTATTGAGAGCCCAGAAAAATAGGCCCTCGTGTTGCTAGATACCTACCAGAAAGAGAGCAATACAACATCATTTTGGAATATAAACCTGGTGCCACTAACCAAGCAGACATATTATCCAGAAGACCCGATTATGAAGGACCCAATCCAATTAATGATGACATCACTGTCTGGCCAGATCATTATTTCTGCGACAATCATACCTCAATCTGAGTATTTGACATGGACAGCATCAGCAATAACTTGGACAGTCATATCAAATTAGCTCAATACAAAGAACAACCGTTACTCAAGAAATGGGCACCAACACATAACCTCTCCTTATTGGACAGCACACATTGGTATCATGGAACTGCCCTAGTTGTCATGGCAGACAATGCTCTTAGGAGGGGAGTAATTTCCCTTTTTCACAACCATGTGACCGCTGGACATGCTGGAATTACCAAAACACTCCAGTTAATCACCCCATACTACTGGTGGCCCAACCTGAAAACCTTTGTCACTGAATATGTCAAGGGATATGCAACATGCCAAATGACCAAAGTCAACACCCATCCTACCCATCCACCTATGTTCCCCATCACTCCTGCAGATAACGCACAACCCTTTGAAACCATTGCAATGGACTTTATCACTAAACTCCCACAATCAGGTGGTTTTGATACCATTCTTATGATCACAGAAACCAACTGTTCCAAAGTATCTATCTTTATCCCCTGTCACAAGACCATTGACTCAGAAGGAGTAGCCTTACTCTATCTCAATCACATCATTCCCCACTACAGCATTCCCCATAAAATCATCTTGGACCATGATGTCCATTTTATGTTGAAATTCTCAACAGAACTCTGCCATATTCTCAACATCCATCAGAACATCAGTACGGCATATCACCCTCAAACTGATGGAGCAAGTGAAAGAACCAATCAAACCTTGGAGCAATATCTCCGAGCATTCTGCAGAACACAACAGAACAACTGGCATGCATGGTTACCACTTGCTCAGTACACCAAGAACTCATGGCCATCTGCAACCACCAAGAAAACACCATACGACTTACTTATCAGATATACACCCCAAGTACACCAACCAACTAGGAAAACCACCATTCCCTCCCTAGAACAACAACTCTCATCCATCAAAGAAGCCAGGAAAGCCACCCAAGAAGCCCAACATAAAGTGCAAGAGTCCTGGATAAAAGAGAAGCCACAATACATCCCATTTGCAGTAGGCTCAAAGGTCTGGCTAGAAGGAACCAACCTACGACTTCCAAGTAACACCACACCCAAGCTTTCCCCAAGGAGATACAGACCTTTCAAGGTAGTCTCCCAAATATCAAAAGTTGCTTACAAACTTGAACTTCCCCCCACATGGAAAATCTATGATGTATTCCATGCCTTATTACTCACATCTTACAAAGAAACTGATCAACATGGCCCAAATTTTATCGAATGAAACCGGCCTTAGGTGATCGTCATTACTCATACGATACAGCCTTTGTAAGTCGTGGGAACTGGCCCTAGTGATTAGTGATCAGATGACTGATGCTTTGTGATGTGCTTACTGATCCAGTTGGAGTCACTTATTGATCACCCTAGTACCTTAGTCATAGCACGTATCTGGCTTACTATACAGTGATTAGTCGTACTTGTACCTCTAGTATAAAAAAGGTCTATTGCTGTCCCTAAGACAGCAAGTTGAATCTCCTGTCAATTCAACTCCCCTTCTTGTCTCATTCATATCACTATAAGTGGGCACTAGGACACTACGCTAGTGTGGGAACCACTTCTCTTATATCGACTGCAACTTGGCACCAAGCTATCCACATGACATACTGCCAAGTTAGGACAGCTCATTTTAGCCCAACACTGAATCAGTGTTGCCCTCACATTGTGGCGGTGACATTAGATTCAACTTATTACATTCAAGACGGCTAGTAGCACATACGACGAGCTCTTAACCAAAGAGCACATACTTGAAACCAAACTAAACTCCTGCATCGCATACAAGGCACCAAGCGCTACCGGAACAAGAACCTATCCCATTCAACTATTCTGCGACAACGACGACAAGGTTGTAAACAAACATGCCATACCGGTCTGCCTATATAACGGAGTTTGGCATCAAATCGCACACGATTCCAATTCAGGATTACCTCGACTACAACAATTGTTAACCAGTGTCCATATCTTCGACATTGAAGAAACCAATACGAAGCCAAAATAGAACGACAGCTCAGATAGCAAACCTGCCAAAGAGGAAGACTCAGACGATGAATTAGTTAAACAAACTGGAGAACTCTCCATCGACAATCAAATCAGGGAATCCGAAATACCCAAAGAACTCACCCCACGAAGAAATACCATCTCCCTTCCATGGCATACGAAGCTTTCGCCCATTTCACCAAAACTATCAACCATGGCTACTACCTCTATCACGATCCAACAGCCCGCAGATATTCAACCACTCACTCAAGGCGGAGGAGATGGCTCAAGCTCTAAAGGAAAAAGCTTGGGAAGTGGCACTACTGGAACAGGAAGTACGACAGCTGCAGCTGCTACTGGAACTGCAGCAAGCATTAATTCCAAACTTAAAGCCACCCTCAGCCAATACTCCACTCCTGGAGGAGGACGATCAGGACCACCCAGTGGAGGACCCCCAAGTGGAGGACCACCATCCGGAGGATCTGGAGGTCCGGGTGGCAATCCACCCGGAGCACCAGCACCTCCCACACCAGTACCCCCTGCCCAAGGAGGTCAACAACCCATTGCATGAGCAGCTGATGTCAAATCTATGGGAGGACTGCCACAAGTCTTCACCAGAGATTGCCTTATTGCAGATGACTTCATTGAAGAAGTAAAAGGATACCTCCGACTCAATCAAGATGTAGCCGGCTACAATTCCCCAATCAAGAAAGTCGCTCTAACTCTCACCCTCATGAAAGGACCTCAAGTTGCCGGATGGACCAGAGATATGGGAACCTGGTTGGATACCCTTGACCCTATCCTGGATAACATCCCCGACGTATGGGATCAATTTCTCTATGAATTCTCACAACAGTTTCAAGACAGTCAAAGGGAAAATAGAGCCAGAGGAGAAATAGAATGCTGCACCATGAGATTCCCAGAAATTGACGACTACATTGCTAGGTTCAAGGACCTAAGCTGCATCGCTGGCTACGATGCCAATAGCGGCGCCGTATTCTAGCTCTTTACCAAAGGATTGCCCGACGACATCCTTAAGGAAGTACTAACTTCCCCAACTCCAACCACATACATTGATCTCAAAGACAAAGCCATTTCGGCCACCTGATCAAAGGTCTTGATTAACAACATACTCCAAGCCCGCAACCCAAACAAAGGAATTGGAGGGTTTAATCGGGGAGTCTTTAACACATTTCCACGACCAGTTAACTTCCCAAAACCACGTACGTTTTTCAATCAAGGGAATCAAGGAAATCAAGGAGGATTCATGCAACAACGCAGGCCCAGATTCCGCCAAGGACCCCCAACGCAATACAACTCTACCAATGCACCTCGTTGGATGAACAATGTACCCGTACCAATGGACTTAGGGCGAACTAGGGCCCCAAACTGGTGCTCGACTAATAGAGTACGCATGCAGGGAAATGCTACTGGCTTTGGACCAGACCCTTGAAACAATGCTACCGGACCACCCCCAGGAAACACGAACAATAACTGTTTCGAATGCAGACAGACGGGTCATTACGCCAGGAACTGTCCACATCGTCACCATCAAGGACAAACCAAAGCAAACCTCATCGATTTCAATGAAGAATACAATAATTATGACGGGTTTGAAACCCCTACTTGCGTTGAGGATATCAAACAACAGCTCAACGCTATGTCTCTTGACGAGAAAGCAAAACTGGCTGAAGAAATGGGAGTCTTGGAGGATTTTCCCACAGCTTGATTAGGTCGGCATTAATCAAGCAGAGTAGCAACGACAATGTGTACATATCAGCTCGAAAATCTATGACTGTTCGAATCTACACACACTCGATTGCAAAAAGAGCCGAAGCAATAGCCCTAGTTGACTCTGGGGCGACAGAAAACTTTATGAACCTAAGCTATGCCAAATGGCTGAAACTTCCCATCAAGAATTTGGACATACCCCGACAACTGTTCAATGTAGATGGAACCGAGAACAAAGCCGGAATGCTAAAACATTATACAGATATCGAAGTCCAAACAGGAACATCTAGAAGTCAACTATGTTTCTTCTTGTCAGATTTGGGAGAACATAAGGCCATCTTGGGATACTCTTGGTTTGCCGCCGTACAACCCAAGATTGATTGGAAATGAGGATGGATTGACTCATCACAACTTCCTATCATCCTCAGAGCTCCAAATGCAAAAAAGGCACAATTCCTACCCAGAACAATAAACGCACCGCGCCCTGTACACCACGATCAATACTTCATCGGACAAGTAACAATCAACTCCACGATGAAAGAAGAAGATCCCGCAATACTAGCAGAATACATGCGACACCGTAAAGTATTCAGTGAACATGAATCGCAGCGTCTTCCCCAGCATACAATTTGGGACCATGCCATTGAACTCCTGCCAGGAGCCCCCACAACCCTCCCTGGGAGGCTCCTACTGTTGACACAATTGGAAATTGAAGAAGCAAGCAAATTCGTTCAAGAGCATTTGGCAAGAAATACAATTAGACCTTCATGGAGCCCCTATGTGGCCAATTTCTTCTTTGTCAAAAAGAAAGACGGGAAGCTACGACCAGTCCAAGACTACCGACCCCTTAATAAGTGGACTAAACGGAATCGCAACGTATCCCCCCTAATCCCTTCCGTCATTGACTGACTGGCTGGGTGCACGCTGTTCACCAAATTCGACGTCCGATGGGGATACAACAACATTCAGATTAAACCTGGTAACGAATGGAAAGCTGCTTTTCTCACACCAGAAGGACTATTCGAACCCACAGTTATGTTCTTTGGCCTCACCAACTCCCTGGCAACGTTCCAAATGATGATGAACACAATATTCCGCCTGGACATAGCAAAAGGAGATACATCTGTATTCATGGACGACATTGCCATCCATACAAAGAAGTATTTAAATGAAACCCATGAACAACACTTGGCTCGACACCGAAAACGCATCCATGAAATATTGGATAAACTAGAAGCCAATGACCTCTACCTAAAACCCAAGAAATGTGCCTTTGAACAAGAGGAAATCGAATACCTCAGAGTAATTGTAGGGAAAGGGCAACTCCGCATGGACCCGAAGAAGCTCACAGGAGTTGCGGACTATCCGGTCCCGCTTACCCCCACAGATGTCCGTGCATTCCTTGGACTCTGCGGATACTACCATTACTTCATCCCACAATTCTCTGAAATCACTCGACCATTGCTCGATCTCACGAAGAAATCCGAAAGCTGGCACTGGGATGAACCACAACTCAAGGCCTTCAAAACCCTCAAATCCCAGCTATGCGCAGCCCCGGTCCTTCGACAACCCAACTTCGAGAAAAAGTTCTTCCTCCAAACTGACGCTTCCGCATACGGCGTGGGAGCTGTACTCTCACAGGAGGGAGACATTCCTACAACTTCCGCTCTTTCAAAACACCAAAAACCCATACTCCACCCTATCGCCTATTACTCAGCCACATTCGTTCCAGCAGAACGAAATTATGATATCTATGAGAGGGAGCTACTAGCCATGATAAAAGCACTCTCACATTGGCGACCATACTTAGGATGGACAAAGGAACCATTCACCATTATGACGGACCATGCCAATCTTCAATACTGGAAATCCCCTAAAAACCTTAACCGAAGAACTGCGCGTTGGCATGTGGACCTACAGGAATACGACTTTGATATCCTCTACATCCCAGGGAAGACCAACATCCCACCGGATGCCCTCTCGCAATTGCCAGGAGTAGACCAAGGAAAAGAAGACAATCAACAAGTCACAGTCCTGCCAGAACAAAAGTTCAAAGTTGCTACAACAATGTTACAACCAAAAATCAGCGTACCTCCCATCGACGTAGTCAAACAAGGAATCATGAACCTCATGCATAATCATCCATCAGCCGGTCATCCAGGTCGAGACGAAATGCTTCGTAGAACTTAAGAACGCTACCAATGGCCAGGAATGAAAGAATGGATCGCAAACTACGTGAAAGGATGTGCAATCTGCCAACAGAACAAAATCATCACCCATCGTACCAAAACACCCCCCTATCAAATCCCTACAGAAACCAATGCTCAACCATTCCAGCGAATCGCTATGGATCTAATTACCAGACTACCCTTGGTAAAAGGGAAAGACACTATCCTCACCATTGTAGATCAAGGATGTTCACATGCTGCCATATTCCTAGCCTGCGACACCACGATCACAGGGCCAGGAATCGCTCAGCTGTACTTGGATCATATATTCCGATGGTTCAGACTACCCACTAAAGTCATCAGCAATCGAGACCCTCGATTCACCTCGCACTTTGGAAAAGCCCTAACAAAAAGACTAGACATTCAACAAAACCTATCAACGGCTTTCCACCCCCAAACAGATGGACTATCGGAGCGAAAGAACCAATGGGTAGAACAATACCTCCATCTAGTAACATCAGCGGCCCCGAAAGACTGGACTCAATGGCTAGCCCTGGCTACAGCAGTGTACAACAACCGGAAGAACTCAACTACCAGATTATCGCCCAATCAAATAATTCTAGGGTATGACCTCAAAATTAAACCCGGCAATCAGCACCCTATCTATCAATGAAACAATGGAAGAAAGAATCCGTTTGATGGAAGAAAGACACGCCCAAGCGACTGCAGCCCTAAACCAAGTCGCTGAGAAATCAGGAACCCTATCAGCGCAATATAACACTGGAGACCAAGTTTGGTTAGAAGGAAAGAATCTCCGTCTTCCTTACCAAGCAACCAAACTAGCGCCCAAAAGATATGGACCCTTCAAGATCATCAAAGAGATCTCCCCTGTGGCATATCAACTTGCTTTACCCCTGACATGGAAAATTCACGACACGTTCCATGCTTCTCTCTTATCGCCCTATCACGAAACAACCGCGTACGGTCCAAACTTTTCCCGACCACCACCTGACCTAATTAACGATGAGGAGCAATATGAAGTGGAGCAGATTCATAACCACCGATACTTTGGGCGTAACAGGACCCTGCAATATTTGATCCACTGGAAAGGGTACCCTGATAGCGATGACACATGGGAACCAGCGACTGACACACACACACCCAATCTAGTCAGGGCTTATCACAAAGGAACTCTGCTAGAGAGTATAAAGACTGGCCATTTATCGACACAAAACCCCATCCCTCTTCACCCTGGCTATCGACCAAGAACCACTTGGCTGGGAAGAGAATTCCTGGATACCACCTCCCATCCCACCTCGTCAACCCTTCCTAGCCTCTCTGCTTCGTCCCTTTCCATTTACCACCCACAAATTTCACATCTTCCAGCCTGGACAACGTATCCATCCCACTCACGTCCACGCTCTCAAACATCCATACTTTTGCTGCAAACCCCTTTGCACCTATCACACATAACAGCAAACATTACTCCTTCATCCATATCAACAACAACCCTTCCCCCACTATGTCCGACTATTCCGTCAACGCGTCAGCCAAATCCCCTGGGAGCCGCCCCAATTCACCCCCGTCCTGCTACTCCCCTTGTGGAGTGGAAAACATATTCGCCTCCAATGCCGATATCGACCCTACCACTCTCCAAGAGATTGCGACCGGTCTGGTCCAGACCATCAAGAACCGCAAGGAAATCCATCGCTTTGCCGTGCTTGCCTTTGAGGACAAAATCAAAAGGCTCAAGTCAACCATCAAGGGATATGCCGAAACTTATGAACGAGCCCCCGACAGATATGTCCGCAATACCATGTATCCCGACCTCAAGATCCCACTGGGCAAGGGAGCGTACGCCGAGGCCTACTGGGTCACTCCAGCCCATGACGGGTATGTCCAAGCATACAGACAAGAGCAAGGGCCATTGGACCCTCCCTACTCGCTCCCCGTCTACGCTCGGGCCGTCTATTCATCCGAGCCCATTGAACCTCTCCCTGCCTGGTTTCACCAACTCTTGGTCGGTACCCCGGCCGTTCACGCTAACTTCGCCAAAGCAGCCCACCAACTTGATGACTGGGGCGTCGCTGCGGATATCGCACACTACCGCAAACTGGACAACGACCTGTCCTGTATCAACGCGGAGCTCAAACGGCTTGAAGCTGAGGCCAGGGCGATTAGGATTGCAAAAACCATCTGTGAAGGTCGATTGGAGTTGGCTTGTGCCCCCAAGCAGCTGGCGCACATGGAGTGCTTGGCGACGCCGTTCGTTTGGCAAAGGAACAAGCAGCTTGCCACTAGGGGAGGATGGAAGAAGTCCGTGCGTGGTCGTGCTAGCTAGAGCGGGAGGTGATGAAACCGGCCTTAGGTGATCGTCATTACTCATACGATACAGCCTTTGTAAGTCGTGGGAACTGGCCCTAGTGATTAGTGATCGGATAACTGATGCTTTGTGATGTGCTTACTGATCCAGTTGGAGTCACTTATTGATCACCCTAGTACCTTAGTCATAGCACGTATCTGGCTTACTATACGGTGATTAGTCGTACTTGTACCTCTAGTATAAAAAAGGTCTATTGCTGTCCCTAAGACAGCAAGTTGAATCTCCTGTCAATTCAACTCCCCTTCTCGTCTCATTTATATCACTATAAGTGGGCACTAGGACACTATGCTAGTGTGGGAACCACTTCTCTTATATCGACTACAACTTGGCACCAAGCTATCCATGTGACATACCGCCAAGTTAGGACAGCTCATTTTAGCCCAACACTGAATCAGTGTTGCCCTCACATTGTGGCGGTGACATCGAACCACCTTCTGATATTCTAGAAGGTGAACCCAAATGGGAAGTTGAGGAGATTCTGAAGGAGAGGTCTTTTGGCCGTTGGAAGAAGAAGCAATACCTTGTGCGCTGGAAGGGTTACTCACCAGCTCATGACTCATAGACTAACTCCGAGGATCTCCACACACCAGAGTTACTAGCAGACTTTCAAAAGCAGTCAAAACATATAAGAACCCTCCACTTCAATGATTCAACCCCACCCCCTTTATGTCTAGTAACCTCACCATCCCTCACTATCAAAGCTATGTCTACCAGTGAGAACAGTGCACCATCTACACCTGTGAACACATTGACTGGAATGGCAACATATCCCTTTTCTTGACAATTGTCACCCCAGGACATGCCACCCATCATAGCTGGGCCACTGGAACACAACATGGTGATGGATATATCGTCACCTGTGAGGACACCTCTGACAATTACCCTGGGCAAATTACCCACTCCACCAGCTACCTCCCTCAGCCTAGCTTCTCAGTCCTTGACACTACCTCTACCAGTTCCCCCCCCAACTCTAACATTCCTAGCACCCCCTCGTGCTACGGAGCCTTCTACATCCCCCTTCTAGAGACTACTTGCCCTGGCGGATACCACAGTGAATGTAACCACATCCCTGCTCCCATTCAATGATCGGTCCCCCAACCCTCCCCTTTCATCCATACCAGGTACCCTGAACCCTTCACCATCCTGCCCACTAATGCCAGTAGTCCTCTACCATACCACGTCCCCTCTCCCATCATTCTTCTGCAATCATTCCCAGTCCCCCCCTTTGGAGTACCAGGAGACCCCACTGATGATCTTTGGGATAGGGACACCCAGTACAGAGGATGTAAAAGACATCAGGAAGAATTGTCAAGCACTACTGAGGGCTATGGAAGTACAAAGAAGACTCGAAAGCACTCTCGAAGCTTGGACAGAAGGATTAATGCCTGCCATTAACATCCTTGGCAATGACGGTCTTGATGACGAAGTCTTTACTACTAGCTTCCAAGACTTTTCTGCAGTTCAACATCTCTTCTTTGTCCCTCAGATCCTAACTGAGATAGAGCCCTTCCTTGGGGATGACAGCATTCAAAGTGACCCACCTGAGTCACTCACCGCTTGGTACAACCCCACTGTCTCTAAGTCCACCACTCCATCCCCCATTACCATTAACCCACCACTAAGCGAAGAACTTGAGGACCCCACACACCCTGGAGAAGGGTGGGCTCTCTTTGACGCTGGCAATCCTGGGCACTACCCCTTGGTCTTCTCTAACAAGGAAGATCAACCAGAAGTAGCCAAGTATATTTGCTTTCGTACCATGGAAGAGGACACTTACTTGGTTGGAACTTGTGGGAAGAATGAAGCCAAGTATGCCACCCTGCTTCAAGCGAAAGCTTACCCTTCCCCAAATTTCAATTGTTGAGGGATCAAAGACACTGACCTTCACATCTTTCACCCTGCACATCTTTCATGTCTCATGGTGGACACAGCACTGGTCAACCTTAAAGACCCAGGCATCCTCGCTGATGTGCATAGGCTTAGGGGTTATCACAACATTATTTCTTGTATCAAGAGGCAGCGACTGGAGATAGAAAAGGAAGAGACTCATGCTGAGGCCAAATTACTTGCGGTCGAATGACATCTCACCTCTAGTGCTGTTCACACTCAACTCTAGCAACACCTTCTTGCCACGCATCCCCCTTCCCCTCCTAACTTCCTTATTCCCACTTGCAATCATTGAATCCCACACATCTTTGCTGCTCAAGGTCCACCTGACATAGAAGAAGGAGAGGACAGCATGGAGTGCCATGCTGTATTAGGCAAGCGGCATTGGGGAGCTCAAGTCAAGTTCCTGTACTGTCTTAGGTGCAATCAAGACAGTCCCAGGCATGGAGTTGAAGAATGCCCCCTTTGGAAGACTTGCCATTGGTGTCTTAGCACTCAACATGCTCATGACAATTGCCCCTCCCCTTACACTTCCTGTGCAGCTAACCGCTGCCTTGTCTACTTTGAACATCCCAACTTTGGCAGTTACTGTTCAGCAACCCCAGCTGGACTACTCTGCCATGAGTTGGAAGTCTTGTGGGCACACAGCCACCAGGACACAGAGTGGGACAATGCTGACATGTGCTATGAAGGGTCCGACATCTAGTTGCATGGTAGCAACTCTCTAGGAAGGGCGTTATATTATGTTCTTGGGCACTTGGCCCACATTTTTCTTTTCTTTCTTGACCAATATGTACTTATATGATCACGTGACCTCGACTCACATGCCTGATTACCTGTACACCAGAGCTGTCTCATTGGGAACTCCATTGTTCCCTCCTTTTGTATGTTTCCTATTGTTCTCTACTTATGGTAGTCTGTGACTACCATTGTTTGTGACTCTATTGTTCTCCATTTTTGTATGCTTAGTCAGGTAGCTGCCCTTTTGTATATAAGCTGGACTTGTATCCTAGAGTTGGGCCTTAAGCCTGACTTAGTTTGCAATCTATTGTGTTCTCAGTCCTTGTTGCTTGAACAAACATTTCCCTTCTATCTTTCTTTGAAGTTATCTTTAACACCTTAAAGATACTTCCCATTCCTCTTTATCTTCACCCAGACATTGGTCTTAGCGACCCTCTCGCTTTTGTCACTTTCCAAAACACTTTAAGTTACTAAAGGGAATTATGACCCTTGTAACTTTTGTCACTGCTGCATATTTCACCTTTTGTGCATGTCACACCTTAAGGTTCAATAGGCCTTAACATATAGGGGTGGAAAGTGGTTTGAGGTTGGCAAGGTTGTAGCAACACAGGATTGCATCGATATACAAGCGCTGAGATAGATGGACAAACTGGCCAGGGCGATCGCATTTGATCTTGATGCCAAGCATCCAGTGCAATTCTCCAAGATCAGTGACCTTGAAGTGCTCACATAGGCCAGCCTTGAGTTCATCAATAAGGCTGATAGTGGTGGCAACAATTGAGCAATTATCCACATGGACTACCACAACAGTGAGCTTGCCTTTGACAATGATGACTCTATAATAGACTGCCTGATTGACAGCACACTGCTTGAATCTGAGCTTGGCGAAGATGCTTATAAGCTTCTGGTACCACTGGTGCCCAGATTGCTTGAGCCTGTAAAGGGTCTTGATAAGGCGGAGAATGGGCATGCTAGCATTGGGAGCCTTGTAGCCTAGGGGATGGTGCATATAGAGGATCTTGTTGTTGTTGAGTTTCCCATTGAGATAAGCACCTTTGATGTCTATCTGGTGCATCTCCATGCCAAGGCAATTTGCCATTGCAATGATGGTGCACATGGATGCAAGTTTTGCTACCAGTGCATAGGTGTCGTCATAGTCGACACCACCAATCTGGCTGAAACCCTGGGCGACAAGATGGGCCTTATAATGGACAATGTTGCCCACAGCATCCTTCTTTGCCTTGAGAACCCATTTGGAGCCAATAATGTTGACTCTGGGCAGTGCTTCTTCTAGCCTCCAAGTGCCAGCAGCTTTGAGTGTAGCCAACTCTTCTTTGATGGCCTTCTCCCACAAGGGCCAGTCAGGTCTGCATTTGGCTTCTGTAAGTGTGCAGGGCTTGAGAGCCTCCGTATCTGCTGTCTCTGCCACGAATATATATTCCATACCCACAAAATCCTTGTACATCACAGGCAAGCTGTCATCCACTGTCCACACTCCCCCTGCTTCCACAGGATCTTCCACAAAAATCTCAGGGACTTGCAGACTGGGAGCAATGCAAGGGGCATTGGTGCTGGAGTGTACAACTCCTTCACCAGCCTGCAAATTGCAGATGATGTGCGAAGGCATGTGTATGCAAGTGCTCCAGCACAATAAGATCAATAGGATATTAGGCACATGGGCCTGCTCAGGTGATGGTGATAATAGGGATCGCATGGGTGAGATGGGCAGCAATAAGGAATTTGAGGTTGAGGGGGTGTTGGATATAGCAGTCTTGTTAAGGGCCAAGGACCCTAAGGTGCGACATGCACGGATTTGTATAACGGCGGCGGGACTTGTACTTCAAGGGATCGTAGGTAGCGAATGCTGGCCCTTGGATGCGCTGATATAATGGGTCTGCACGCGTGCAAGACACTAGTAGTGATAATGAAAGATGTCGAGAAGAGTCTCGACGATGTTCGAGACGACTTAGAAGGGATGCGGACGAAAACTGAAAGCGCTGTGGAAGCTACAACACTTGGGATTAAACCAAGTCAGGCTTAAGGCCCAACTCTAGGATATAAGGTCGACTTATATACATGTGGGCAGCTGCCATGACTCGAGCCTAATACTACTAGTACCCGTACTAGTAAGGAGTCATCGTACAAAGTATGGAGTCATTCCGAGTCGAACTGACTCACGCGTGAGTCCTAGGATATGTGCTACTAGGTTGGAGTCAGTTATGAGTCACGTGCATAGCCAAAGAGAATCACATGATAGGTAAGCAGTCAGGTGGTAAGGTCATGTGATGGAAAGGGGGTGGGAAGAGGTCATGTGATGAGAAAGTATTAGTAAGCAGTGAAAAATGAAATTTTGGAGTCCTAAGAACGTAACAAGTCTGCTTGCCACTGACAGTTGGAATAAGTAGTTGCTCCCCCTTGAGTGGAGCTGCTGACATGAAATAGACATTCTGCTCAATGGTGACGGTGCTAGGCTTTCTGGGCTTGGGCCAATAGACCCTATGTGCCTGGGAGTCGTGATCAAAGCTGAGCCAATGGCCTTTGCGTGCATGGACATCCAGCTTGGAGCTGCTGTCGTCATGGACCCAGATGGTGCAACCCCATTGTCGTAGTCCAGAGAGATCAGGTGGGGACCCAAACAGTGCCTCAAAAGGTGTCTTATTGTCTAGCGTCCATGTGGCTGTGCAATTTTTGAGCCACATTGCATGATTCAGGGCCTTGCCCCACAAGAAGCTAGGTAGGCCTGTTAAGTGCCTGAGGGCCCAGATCCACTCTAGAAGCATCTGGTTCAGGCGTTCAGCAATGCTGTTCTTACAGCTGCAAGGTGCTCATTGAAAGCCTCACTAAGGTACTCACCCCTGCAATTGGAGCAAAGTACCTTGATCCCAGTGCAATGTTGTTGAGTGATTGCCCAAGCTTTGAAGAACTGATAGTACTTGAAGGCTTTGTCCTTTGTAGGGATCAGGTAAATGGTTGTGAAACAAGTAGTGTTATCCATGAAGGTAATGAAATATCGTTTCCCCTTTGCTGTTATGGTGCACACTGGTCCCCACATGTCTGTGTGGATCTCATCCCCAAAGTTCAGGGCCAGGACACTGATGTGAGGCTTGGGTACAGGGATGCAGGTGGCACACACGAAGATGCATGCTTTGCAGTTGGTTTCGGGCATGTCAGGATCAAGCTTGATCCCCTTGACAGCCCTGTTCTCAATGAGTTTGTAGGTGCTTGCAATGGATATGTGTCCAAGGTGGTGGTGCAGCTCCATGACAGACAGGAGCTCAACAGCATAAGCAGACTCCAAAGAGCACTTGTACTTGTAGAGGCAACTTGCATTGCATACGACATTCATGATCAGCTCTCTGCTTGGAGAGGTAAGCTTGAGGTGTCCATCTCCGATATGGGACATATATCTCTCTTCATCTAGTGCCCTGAGGGATACCAGTATGTAACTGATGGACAGCATGTAGAGCGCATCATAGAGTGAGAGGACAGACTTGTGTCTGTTGACCAGGTTTCTGACAACCAATGTTCCCAATCCTATGGCAGGGAACTTATGTTGATTTGCAGTGTTGAGGTAGAGGGGCAGTGATAGGGTGGTGTAAGAAATGAAATCGGCTGTTAAGGCTTCAATGGGCCTTGATAGTACAACTTGTACTAAGAGTTAACTGGTGGTGAGTACTTGAAGAGGTAGAAGTCTCTAGTATTGCTAGAGACGACTCAGAGTGGCTTATGTAACAAGTGGGTAAAAGGGGAGGCACAAGGGAGGCTTTCAAGGACATTGATATTGAGAATCAAGTCAAGCTTAGGGCTTGACTGTCAAAATACAGGGCGCTTATATACAGGCACGGTCGCGCACGGACCTTGGTCACTAAGGTAGGTACTTCTGGTCAAGAGGGGGCTGTCTACATCGTATGGTACTCCGCGGACAAGTGCTGCGGTCTGTATGAGTCGAACAATAGAGAATGAGCGAGAGCGAATGAAAGATCAGGGAATTGCCTAATCTATCCTTAACCGGGGAACAATGGCAGCGGGTCATTCCAAGAAGGGAAGCGTCGTCATGATGCGATGACGACCACGAGTTTTGAGGCTGATCCGAGGAGATCTGATCTCCGCGTGCCCATTCTGGTCTAATGGGCGCCTAGCGTAAGCAACTACCCTTTAAGGTAGTCCGTATTGATGGTGACCCAATTAAGGGCCATGTCGCTATCCGCGTCGTCTGCGGAGCTCTGCATGGATGAGGGATTGTCTGCGGATCCTTCGGGGGAGGTCGACTGGTAGCCCTGACTCTGGGGTGAGGTGCCAACTATGGGCGACGAGGTAGGAGGGGTGATTGACTGGTAACTGCCTTCTCTACTGGTGCATTGTTGTATGGGTGCTGAAGAGGGACTTGTAGGTGACAAGGAGTGCTTGCGGGATATAGGGCTGCTGGGCTGAGTGAGGTATGCTTCCCAGGGTTCGATAGGGGACTCTTCTGGAGACAAGGTATGTGTCTGTCCTCCAGGAATGTCAGGTTCATAGTGAGTGACTGGTTGTGGCTCCAAAGGTGGCACGTCCTCCATGGGACTGTCTGGGTCTTCCAGTGGGTTCTCTACTGGGAATGGTTCTTGGTACTCTTCCATTGAAGAGTATTCTCGACGATGGATGTTCCAGGGAATGGGGACAAGGGGCTCGACTGGGGGCTGATCAAGAGGTGATGATGGTTTGGATGGTTCACTAGGCGGCAGCGGTGGTAGGTCTGGTAGGGGTGATGGGTTCAATGGTAGTGGTTGCTTAGGCATGGGTATGGTGACAAGGAGGGGGTCCGACGAGGATGAGAAAAATTGGGGTGGATCATAACATCGGCCTTGTATTGGCTAAGGTGTCACAATGTGCCGGAGTTGTATAGCTTGACACAGGGAGCGATGTCTGCCTTGTCAGGTGAAATGATGGCTGTAGCAGTGTCCTTGGTGTACCAATCCTCCCCCTCAATGTCCGGCCAGTCAAGGTGCTTGTCACTCTCCTCTATCTCAGCACAGAAATCCTTATTTTCATCATCAGAATCTGTGTTGTCTATCTGAGGGTCCAGTTCAGTGAAACACATGTGAACCTCCTCCTCCTCCTCAATGGCCCAGAAACCCTTGTCGTCTGAATCATCCTTGTCATCAATGGTTACTGTGTTAGTGGAGCCCACAGGCTTGTTCTTGGGCTTGCTGCTCAAGCTGGCCTGTGCTGACTGTCTGCTGCTTCATGCTACGGCCTCCTCCTGCTTCTTGGTATGGCACTCCTGTATCTAGTGTCCTTCCTTGCTGCAATGGTTGCATTTTCCATTTTTGCGACAATTTGCAAAGTTGCTGTTGTTGCTGCACTTGGAGGTGGTGGTGGCAAGGGCCTTGTTGGTCTGGGCCCCCTTCCTGCCTTTGCCTTGCCCTTAGGAATGATTCTTGAGCTTGTGGCATTGTTTTATGTGGTTGGCCTCTTCGCAGACCAAGTCAATGACATCCGACATGGCGATAGGCTTGCTGGTATATTTCACTGCAAGCTGGAGCATTGACAGTAACTGTGCAGTGTAGGCAGCAAGCGTGTCCAGGATTCCTTTCAGGATGGTGTGCTTGTACTTGATGTCAGTGACACTGACATTTGCTGCCTTAAGCTTGTGGCACTTCATCTTCAAGCTGGTAAGGTACTCTCAGACATCACCCCCTTTCAGGCAGCGCATGTTGAGGAAAGCTTGATGGAGGTTGGCCTTTGTGTATATGCTCTTCACAGTGAAGGAAGTGGTGATAGCATTCCACTGCTCCTCAGCTGTTGGGAATTCATCCATATCCATGGCAGTCTCAATGGGGAGATGCTAGCTAAGGAGGCATTGGGCAATGACATCTTCGCAGTCCCAGTGTTTGTGCTTCCCCTTCTCAATGTCAGTGATGTTGTTCGAGTCCTTGGGGACAGGACATGTTTCAGAGCCATCGAAATAGTCCCAACAGCTGGCAAGTATCATCGCTCTTCGAAAGTGGAAAGAAAATGTTGCCCAGTTTGCACCTTTAGAATCGAGGTGTGGAACATTGGCAGATATTCTGATTGGTGGGACAGAAGAGATGGCTGGCATGGATGTGGGAGCTGGAGAAGACATTTTCTTGATGGAAGCTGTGGGCATGGAGGGAAGGACGGAAGGCAATGCAGAAGATGATGAAGATGGAGAAACAAGTTGGTTGGTTATAGCATGTGGGCCAGGGCCCATAACCTGTCATTAACATGCTTGTTAGAAGTGAGTGGGTGTGTGAAACACATGCAGTTATTGTGGCCTAGCAAGGTTACAAACTAACACAGTATGCATGCAGATGGGGCATCAACTGATGTATTTACCTAGCAAGGTCACAAACTAACTAGGGAAAGTGAGTTAAGGAAATAACAAATATAATGGGCATTAAGCTCACCTCAGTATGCACACAGATGGGGCATCAACTGAGGTGGCAACAATGTGGGATGCTGTGTATATGAATGAACAAGCGGGGCTTGTAACTGTAAGGTACTGGATACGAAAGGGGCAGTAAACGGATGCAAATATATGGAACATATCATAACTGGAACTAGTGTGCTGTGCGCAGTCAGCTGGGTCTGTAATTAAAGGAATAGGCTCAAGGCCCCAAGGCCCCAAGTTCTGCTTCTGCAACATATATATAGCAGTGGTAGGAGGGGGATGAATACAATTGAGATGAGGGGTGAGTTAGGTGCAAATGGCAGTGTGAGTGAGATGTCATTCCACCATATTGAGCTTGCTGTTGCGATTCCTAAGGTCGGGCCACTTGTGCCACATGGACAATCACATACATAGACAGAATACATATGATCATTAGCACTTGAATGGACAGTAGTTTACAGCATGCCCACACTAGCACATATGGCACACTCTCTTCCTATTGATTACCTTAGCATCCCTCATTTCTGCACCCTTGTTTTCCCCTCACGTTTCTCTTTGGTTACTGGGACCTACTGCCCCATTTATACATATAGTTATGCCTTTGCACTGCCTCAGTTTGTGCCCTCTCATGCATTGACTGAGGTAAGCTTTGTTACTCCTTTCCCCCACAATGCCTGTGCTCACGCTACATAGTACATTGTTTGCATCCCTTCCACAGGTAATTAATATACTAGTTTGTGCCCTCTTGCGTGTTAACTGAGTACATCGTTTGTGTCCCTTCTACAGGCCACAACCTTATGCACGATCTTTCACACTCATACTCACATCCTCTGGATTATGACACTTGCTTTGTGCATTGCTCTCCCACCTATCAAGCTCAACTTGCTGGTATTTTACCACCTTGAGTTCACTTTGATGTGCTCAATACCTGTAGACATCAGCAACAACACTGGGGTCTTTAAGATCTATAATGGCATTGTTGATGAGAAGTTAGGAGGTGGAGGAAGGATGGAAGATATTGAGGTCATAATCTTTGACCCCAGGGCAATTGAAGTTGGAAGCAGGATGTGCTTGTGTATAAAGGGGAATGGAATATTCAGGGTCACCCCACTTGCGCACCCCTATGATATGAGTATCTATCCCGACTTGTCTAAATGTGATGTATTGTGCTATTTCATCTTGCCCATACTCATTGAGGAAGACAAGGGGGTACTGGCATGCATCACCACAATTGTACTTGCTCCATCCTGCCCCTGGGTGGTTAGGGTTATTACGCTGTTTGGTAAGCTGGGGAACGTTGGGGATGGGACTAGGTATGGAAGAGAGGGAGATGGTAGGGTTGTACTCAGCAAACTTGAATGGTTTGTCACTTTGTACATCATCATCCAATATGTAGCTTTCAATTTTGTCAAGGATCTGAGGAATGAGGAAGAGGTGTTCAATGGTGGTGTAGTCATGGAAGGTGGTGGTGAAGACTTGGTTGTCAAGCTCAGTGTTTCCCAAGATATTAATTGCTGGGAGGAGATCCTCTGTATTAAGGCTGCAATGGGCCTTGATAGTATGACTTGTACTAAGAGTCAGACTGGTGGTGAGTGAATAAACAAGTAGAGAGTCTCTAGTAGTGCTAGATACAACTCAGAGTGAAGTGGGCAAAAAGAGGAAGTACTTTGAAGGGATTGACAATGGTTGTATTGGAAACTAAGTCAAGCTTAGGGCTTGACTTGTTGAAATATGAGGCACTTATATACAGGCACGTCCGTGCACGGACCAAGGATACTAGTAGAGGTACTACTGGTAAAGGTGGAGCTATCTGTATCATCATGATATCCACGGCCAAGTGCTGCAGTCTGTATGAGTAGAACAATGGGAAATGAGTGAGAGTGAATAAGGGGTCAGGGGATTGCCTAATCTATCCTTAACCAGGTACTAGTAATGACAGGTCATTCCAAGAAGAGAAGCAATGTTATGATGTGATCATGACATCAAAGTTTGAGATTGATCTGAGGCAATTTGGTTGCTGCTCACCCATTACAGTCTAATGGGCATCTAGAGTAAGCAGCTACCCTTTATGGTAGTCAGATTTGATGGAGACCCAATTAAGGGCCATGTTGCTATCCATGTTGTCTGTGGAGCTCTGCATGGCTGGGGGATTGTCTGCGGACTCTTCTGAAGAGGTCAACTACTTGCCTTGACTCTGGGGCAAGGTGCTGTCAACAGGCGATGATGCTGAGGGTGTGATTGATTGGTAACTGCCCTCCTGACTGGTATGTTTGTATAGAGGTGTGGAAAGGGGACCTGTAGGGGATACAGAGTGCTTGCTGGATTCAGGACTGTTGCTATGGCTGAGATATGCTTGCCATGGTTCAATGGGTAACTCTTGGGATGCCAAGGTATGCATGTGGCCTCTGGGGACATCAGGCTCATAGTGTTACGCACGGACTCTGCGTATTTGTAAGAACTGCGACGAGTACTTACGGGTAAGCGTTTAGAGTCTACCTTTAGTTATAAAGGTCGCACAGTTTAGTGCAAAGCTAAGTTAAGACTAACTTAG
>Ga0307510_10001284_pt1 | contig 27379 bp, 28 predicted proteins | sample 12_EM_MG_FD_207224 | JGI IMG/M metagenome (GOLD analysis project Ga0307510, IMG submission 207224) | Populus trichocarpa ectomycorrhiza microbial communities from riparian zone in the Pacific Northwest, United States - 12_EM | ecosystem: Host-associated > Plants > Roots > Unclassified | place... | reverse complement strand
GGCCAAGTATGCAGCGAGGCATTGGGTGGAGCATGCGCGGTTCGAGGACGTATCATCGTATATCCAGGATGGGATGGATCTTCTCTTTGACAAGGACAAGCCACACTTTGCCATCTGGGTCTGGGTAGGGATGCCGCAGTTCGGTTCCGAACTTTGGTCCGGACCTGAACCTTCAGTGAACCGGACCCAGGTCTGGTCCAAGATTCGGCACTGGGGCCGAACCGGACCCAAAGTCCAGTTCCGGGTTCGGGGGTGGGCCCGAACCTGGTGAACCCGTCCGGACCCGGTCCGAACCTCTGAACCGTGAGGCCGGTGCGCAGCTGCCAGCAGTGAGCCCCACATGCGCTTCCTGACTTCTGCACCGGACCTCGTGTTTACCCACGTTCACGTTGCCTCAAACGTGCATTTCAAGGTTCAACACTCCCTCAACCCTTCTGGTAACCTCCGCCCCCACCCGACACAACCGACACAACCCTCTGCACCCGACTTCCTTCCCCTGAGTCCCCTCCTCTTACCTCCCTTGCACGTCCCGCTGAATCCCGCACCAATTGGGGGCACCGGCACACTGCACGCATTCCCGATGGAACAAGATTGGATGAAGAAAGTGAATGGTAGATGGCAAAGGCCAAGGTGGGTCCTTCGAAAATGTCTCTGCACCTCCTTCATCCCCCCTCATCGTCCCCAAAAGCCACCGCCACTCGGAAAGCCTGCGCTCATCATGGCAACAAAGCAGCCGCCAACGCCACCTCTGCCCTCAGTGCATCCGCCCAAGCTTCCCCAGCGTCCGGTTTCCCAGCCCCGAAGCTCCACAGGCAGTGTCGCCTCACAGGCCTCTATACCCCGTCGTCTCCAGCGTAAACTCCCCGGTCCTCACACGCACACCCTCCGCAAGCAGCTCTTGCCTCTCGCTCACAAGCACGCGGCGCGTGCCTCCACCACCGCCCATCCGACCCTCCGCCGCTACCGTCGCCACCCCGCAGCATGCGCAGAGCTTGTCGGCCCCTCACAAGAGAGTCTCAGGGATGACTCGTCACCCGTGCATGAAGACGCGAAATATTCGCATGAGTATTTTTTCTAGGTGACTAACAACTTCTACATAGCTCGAAGTTTTTGGTGTGTTCCTCCCTCTCCTCACAGATGTTTCGACGCAAGGCAGCACTCTATTGCGCAACTACTTAGTGCGGCGCTCCGCACCCCTTGCTCGTCGCTTTCTTTCGTGTCCTGGAAAGACCTTCGCTCTGCGGTCTCCAGGGGGTGAGTGCCCCTCATTCGCTTGCTTTCGTCCCATGTCCTGACTGTCCCTCCCCCCTCGCTCACTTGCGGTGGTGTCTTGACACCATGGCTGGCCTCGCCTTGCAGCAGCCTTCGCGCCTGCTCCCTGCCTCGCCATATGCCCTGGGCTCAGATGCCTCGAGCTTCGCAGCGGTGGCTTTTTCAGCCCCGCCAGCAGGCTCGACGCTGACAGTGCCCTCAGCCATGGCAAGTACAGCGCCCACAACCAGAAGTGCCCACCCCCTTGTTCATGCATACCAACAATGCCCGAGGATTCTACTTCCCTCACATCCATGTCGGCATTCAGAATCGTGCGAGCAAGCCTGAGAGGGTCAGGGGACTCGGACCCAGCGGCAACAAGACCAGGGGCTCAATGTGTGACAACAGCATTACAGCAACACCGGGCATAGCGGCGATGGCGATAGCACCTGCAATTACCACGACAGCGAAAGCAGCGGACCCAGCAAGTTGAAGGACGGCCGCAACAGTGGCGATGGCAAGGGCAGCAGCAGCAGCGACGAAGTGTCCTGCACCGCCAACAGCCACGACCGCAACCACAACGCGATTGCCTTCACTACATACTTTTGGGTCCGGTCCAGGTTCAAACCCTTGAAGAACCTGAACCGGACCCAAAGTCCGGTTCTCTTAGGTTCAGGTTCGGGTTCACGAAAATCTGTGAACCGGACCCAAAGTCCGGTTCCAGGTTCGGGGAAATCTACCCCCGAACCGGACTTAACCGGACCGCGGCATCCCTAGGTCTGGGTACATAACATGGATAACTATCGCCAGATATACTTCTCCACCGGTCGTCCAGAGCAACCCGATGCAGTCCCACTGTATTATGCTGCTCTATGTGGCTTCAGTGGCCTCGTGGAGCGCCTCCTCACCGCACATCCACAAGATCTCAATGCTAAGGGCGGCGATTGGGGGGCTCCGTTAAACGCGGCCTTAACCAAAGGACATCTGGATATTGCGCTGTTCCTACTGGATCGTGGCGCAGACTGGGAGAATAGGGGCCCAACGGATCAGACTGGGTTGTACATCGCATCATCTCGTGGATACGCCGACGTTGTGCGGTCGCTGATCGATCGTGGCGCAGATCTGAACGCGATTTGCCAAGACTATGCTGAGCACAGTGAGGTGAAGCAGACTCCGCTACAAGTAGCGATCTCTCAAGAACGTCGAGATATTGTGGTTCTACTACTGGAGCGTGGCGCCGACACGGAGGTACTGAGTAGCTTTGATCAGACTGCTCTTTACATGGCATCGTCTCGTGGATGCGCCGACGTTGTGCGGTCGCTGATCGATCGTGGCGCAGATCTGAATGCGATTTGCGAAGACTATGATGATAACGACGATGACGTGAAGTGGACTCCGCTACATGTAGCGATCTATGATGAACGTCGAGAGACTACGGTTCTATTACTGGAGCGTGGCGCCGACACAGAGACACGGAACTGCCGGAACGAGACCGCACTTCACATGGCATCGTCCCGTAGATGCGCCGACATCGTGCGACAGCTAATCAGCTATGGCGCAGATCTGAACGCGGAGCGCGATGGCATTGACGAGTACGAGAACAATGTGACGTGGACTCCACTACATGTGGCGAGTTGGGACGGAACACCCCCGATTGCAAGGACGTTATTGGAGCACGGCGCGGATCCCAATGCACTGGATAACTTGGGCAACACTGCCTTGCATTTGGCATCACGCCGGGACTGGAAAGTGGTCACGTTTGTCGAGGTACTCCTAGAGTATGGCGCGAATATGGATGCCCGGGACAAGAAGGGATGGACTCCGTTGCATGAGGCCGCATACCATCTAAATCTGGAGGCTGTGGTGGTCTTGCTGAATCGTGGCGCAGATCCGCGTGCCCAGACCAATAAGGGCGAGACACCTATCCAGTTGGCCAATGCACCTTTCCGGTGGGCATCGAAGGAGGACCAAGCGCAGATCATACGATTGTTATCGGAGCGCGCTGGCGAGAGAATGTAGGGTTTCCGGTCATAGGATTAATCCAGAAGGGGGTGGGTTTCGGTGGAAGCCATTATAGTAATACTGTTGAATTCCGCGGACGCTATGCATAGCCAATTTCAAGTTGTACGGTACACAGCAATGTAAAAACTAAATGCACCACACCCTTCCGCACGCTATCGCGGCTTATCTAACAACTTCACAATGATAGCCGCCTCGCGTTCGAATTACTTGTTACGCACGCATTCTGTTCTCATACCCCGAAGGGATTCGAGTCAGCGGGTAAAAAGTGGTGCCATAGACTTCAGTCGAAGGAATCACGTTTCACAGAATGGACGATGGTTGGTTCACTGCAGCATCGTGTTATTTCGGCTAATAGGATAGGATACCACGGTGGGGAGGAAGCACGAGCGTAGAGCATCATCATGTTCAGCGGGGGAGTAAATATGTGGTAGCGCCCGACAGAAAAAAGGAGAAAGAAATGGGGGAAAGGAAAGAGATAACAGCAGGGTCGGTCATATAGATGGATAGCAGAACGTCGCGAACGACGAGCGCTCGTAATCGGTAAAACGAGGCGAAAGGAACCGGGAGGACCAAAACAGTAAAAGTAGAGAGGAGAGATAGGGAGAGGCGGAGGGTAGTAACTTGGAGAAAAAGAGGCGGGGAAACGAGCGTCTGACGACAAATAGACTGACTATGTCGTGCTACTACATTGTGCGAGTACTTTGCGCGCGCGGGGCGGGTATTCAAATTAAGAAAAAAAAAGGCATTGGTGGTGGGGGAATATGAGACGAGGTATCGATAATTATTTTTCCGTGTCCGCGGATATCGTCGAGTTCGTCAAGGAGGCAGCAAATACTACTAGCCAAGGAGCGGAGAATCTGATAAAATCTTGGTAAAAGGAAAGAAAGAAAGAAAGAAAGGCGGGCGGAAGGAGTGGGCAATTTCGACAATCTGCATTTTCAGGTATGACCTACCACGCACCGAAAGCGCTCGTCATGCACTTCAGTCTTCCTCTTCCTCCTCCACCACGTTGTGTAACGGCGCACCGTGAATATACCGGAATGGGCTGTCCCGACCATTGTCAAAATCCAAGTTCGGCGGCTCCACATAATCTTCTCCGCCCCCCTCCAGCTCGTCTTCTTCAAGCTGCTCCATCCCAGGGAAGTCAAGAGCGGAAAGTGACAAGTCGAGCTGCGGAGGTGGTGGAGGTGCCAGCGGCGCCGTTTCTTTCACCACCAGCGCGGGCGGCTGAGGTAGTTGCTCTTGTGAGGAAGTACCAGCAGACTTGCCCGGAGACCCTTTACTGCTGGCAGCCTGTCGCTCCTTCTCGCGATACATCTCAATCAGCGAGCTCGCATTCGGCCCGGGCTTGCCTGACAATCTGTCGCGCACCTCCTGCTGTCGTTGCAGGTCACGTGGAGTATATGTCGGTGTCTGTGGGCCCGGCGTTGCGGCCGGCACAGGGGAAGGGGGAGAGAGGGAGCCAACGGCGGGGTTGGGATGAAGCCGTTCAGTATTAAGTCGGGTGGTCTGCTTCGGCGAGGCTGGCGGCGTCGGCCCGGATGAATAGACGCTCTCGGTCGTGTCACTACGTCGTGGGGGTGTCTCAGCACCTCCTGCGGCCTGGGCGAAGTCGTCTAACATGTCTCCTCCATCCCCGCCCACTTGCACGTGCCGCCGCTCAGGATGCAAGTCGAAATAGCCCATCCGCTGTTGAGGGCGCTGCGGTGCTGGGATTGGCACCTCTTCCGGCTCTGCCAGGCCGGCGCTGCCAGGTATCGTTGGCGCGTATATTTCATCCAGAGCCGTTCCAGTACTGTCCATCCTCGAACGGTGTGGAACATTTGTTGGCTCGATGTCGACACTTTCTCCACCGAACGGGAGTGAAGGGCCACGAATGCCTGCGAGGACCTGAGCGACTTCTTAGCTCGCAATTTCTGGGTCTTGACGACTAGCGTTGCGTGGTCGAGAGCACCCGGGTCGGCGAAGCTCCCGCGTCTTGGTTTCCTGCGCGGCGCGAGTGGCTCGCAACCAGTATGTCGACCCAGGTATCATTCTTCGACCGTCGGCGTTCCTCCTTCGTCCCCTTCCGAGAATTCGCGTTGATGCTATTCAACTCGTCATCACTGTAGCCTGCGAGGCGCGTCTCGAACTCGACGTCTTGTGCTTGTGAAGGGGTCAGGCCAGACGTGCGTGGGTGAGGACTGTGTGGAAGGCCTGTGGGTAGTCGGAAACGTGGCTTATTTCCGGTTGCGGTGCCTTGGATGCCTGCTTGCGTGCCTGTTTGGATGACTGGGGTAGACGGACGATGTGGAATTTCCTCCCGTGGCGCAACGAATAAGGGAGCAGAGATGTCTGGTCGAGTATGCCCCGATGAAGGACCCTGTGAAGAGCCAGGAGGTCCGCTCCCGGGGTGGGTGATATCTCGCCTTATGGGCCCATCACGACCGAGTGAAATCGCCTTGGTCGAAGTCGAACTATTGTTGCCACGAAGGAGTCCCTCGAACTCGGCCTCGCGAGAGTTCAGACTCCGAGGAACGTGACTGACAACGTAGGGGCGTCCATTAAGAGTGGCAGCTTGCTTCCATTGGTTTGTCTTGCCGGGAGAAAAGAAGGAACCCAACGTTCTTTTGTTTTGTACGTCCGCAGATAATTGTTGGCGGTATTCGAGCGGCACAGGCTCCTCGAAAAGGAAGACGGTGGATGAAGTGCGCGGGTCGCTACCGCCAGAAACAGTCGACCGGGTTAATGAAAGTGATTTGAACTCGATCTGCAAGGACAAATGACGTTAAGACAGTGATCACGAACGACCTAGACAGTGGCTCTCACCAGAGCCTCGTTACACTCCCTGTCAACTTCCTCCCGTTCAATCTCCATCCATCCACCGCCATACCTCAGGTCGCAGAATACATCCATGAACGCCTCCTCGATGATCACCTCTGCGCCTATCACAGGCTCGGTGTCCCATCCAAATGGTGGGAGAGACTTCTGTGTCTTTTTCAACTTGCGCGTGGTATCGGCTTGTTGCTCTGGCCAAGACGAGATTGAATTTACGAGGGGAGTGCTAAATTGTAGCGTCGTGCTCAGTGGCGTGACGGTGCGAGTGAAGCCAGTGGAGGAGAAATCCGTCCAAGTGAGCGTCGTTCGTTTAGCCGCTCGCGACTGTAACACGGTACGTGAACATTAGTAACACAACACGACAGAGCCAGTATCGAGACGTACCGTCCGGACACTTTCTGTCAGGTCAAACTGTAATTCTTCACAGCCAGATCCAGCCCCCCGAAACCCATCGCCTCAAATTTGCCCCACTTAAGCTCTGTCAAACTCCGGAATCGCTCTTCTCCAGCGACAGCTGGTTTTTCTAAACCGAAGTAGTCCGTCTGGCTATCTCCAAGTGTGGATACTGTAGTAGAGGAAGCGATCGACGCGTTGGACGATGCGACGCCCGTATGTGGATGTAAATCAGGGGGAAGGTCAATGCGCTTCTTGGGACGGTCTGCATATCGCGGCATCAGCTTGAGTTTCGGTGGAGCCACTCGCTCCCAATCGCGAGATTGAGCGAATACATTTGGTGTGTGAGTCACCCCGCCGGGAGGTCGAGTAGCCCAACTTGCAGCAGTCTTGACAAGGTCTGGTGTATACATGCGGACGTTCCGCCTGAAGCTGACAACGCGCACCGTGCGGGCTCCACGGCGAGGTTGAAGCCTGTCGTGCTTCCTTGATCGAGTGGCTCATTCCGGGAGCATGGCTGGGTAAACCCGAACTCAATCTTTGAGCCGCGCGGGCACGCCTAGAGATGCAGGGCTGGTAGCTCCGTCGCCAAACGAACCAGACGACTCATTACTTGGTGCGTATTGCTAACGAACAAGGGCGAGTATGACGTGCTCCATTGCGTTGGTGGCAGGAAGGTATTCAAGATAGGTGTGGTGAAAAGGTAACGCGGCGGGACCAAGGCCGAAAAGGAGGGGTCCGAAAAATGGTGAAAGGGTTGGAGGGGTATGGCCTGAAGATAACGAGTAGGCTGTAAGACGCGCGAGGAGAGAAAGAACATTGAGTGTGGTTGAAGGGAGTGGTTGCTGTAAATTTGCGATGGGGGCTTCAAAATGGGTTGCCGGATAACCTTGAACTATGAACGAGAATCAACATTGTTGTGTATAAAGACGTGGGGGAGAAAGTGGCTTACCAAGTTCGGCCTCACATCACTCGACATACATATCCCAAGAGAGGAGGCCTCGCACGGCATTGCCCCCGGAGACACGCAAAACTCCGGCGAGACCCCATCGCAGGCACATGGCAAGTTCTGCGGGCGCAGCAAACCGGGCCTCGTCGTGCCATGTGAGCTCAGCGTCCGGCGCAGGGAACGACACACAAGTACGGAGGAAAGCTTGTATGAGGCGACGAAGTCCGGAAGAGTTGACGTCGAGGGCAAGACCGGAAAAAAAGGAAAGGGGTTGTGAGACCACGGGTGCCGAGCTTTTCGGTGACGGTGTGGACGAGACGGTCGACCTCATCGAGGCCAAGGACGACGTGGTGGAAATATGAGAGGCAACCGTATTCTTGCTCCCGCTGGCGGTAACCTGTGATGCTCATTGTTAGTAAAGGTGTCCAAGGTTGGGGGTTTGGGGCGAAAGCACGAGACCCGATGAGGGCAAACCAGCGACACGCGACTGTGGCGCCCGGGGCACAGCATTGACGATCCCCAAAACAGCGCGAGATCGCGCCCAGCGCTTCGAGAATGTGGGATGACGATGACGATGGGGGAGAAAGATAATGAAAGAAGAGAGGTGAAGGTACAGACCCCGTTCCGAATCTGACGGACTTGCAGGTTCGCCGCCGAGTGGTTCGAGGTTGAGAGGGAAAAACCTCCCGTCGGCGACGGCGAACTCTTCTTCGTTGGGGACGGCACCAGATGCGCTGCCATTGACACCGCTCAGGGTGCGGGTGCGGGTCTTTTCGACAGTCTTGTCCTTCTTGACGGGAACGGTCACCGCACCGGGGGTAGATTTCGGCTAGACACGCGACCAAACTTGTTTGAAGGTTCTGTGGAAGTCTTCTGTGACTTGAGGGGAGTATAAGTTGTGCGGGAACGAGAGAATAGGCTATATACGGGACGACCAAAGAGCGGTCGAAAGGGGGGGAAAGGACGAAGACGAAGCAAGTCGAGGCGAGAGAGTGACTGTAAAACTAAAAGACCACTTTGTGTGCCTTATTTCCCCCTTTGACTAAGCAGCAAAGAGACGCACTATCAAATCAAAACATGTCTCTCCACATTTCTTTGAAAGACCGCAGTCCATGCTCCTTCCCCTCGGCGCCCCTGATTACCTCGGCCACTCTTGTATGCCACCTTATCGTAATAAGTACTAATAACACCTCCATGTTACAAAAGGTCAGTCCGTATCCACAATTGTCCCTATTTTTGAACCATTTCCCCGTGAACCACTGGTGAGAGAATGGGGCATTCAGAAACACGGAATCAAGCTACTGAAGTCGGAGTTACAGGGAAATCAGTCGGAGCTTGTGAGAGACGAGATTGTGGACGAGATTGTGGCGATCAACCATCGGCATGAATTCGTGTTGTCATGGTCTCGTGTCGTCGCTCTCCCTAGCTTTCCCCTTTCGCACCCTCGCCCTTTCTCTTCGCTAGCCACTTTTTATATCAGGCGGCGGCATAGGTGCATTTCCAAAGGAAAGTTGATAGATATCTCGTTGGTGTCCACCCTGTCCCATTTGAAGTGGTTAGTGTCTTTCTTTTGGCAAGCGGCATCATGTTGCTTGTTTGTTGTGTCAATGCCACGCCCCCTAGTGGTATCCCTCGCAGTCGCACCCACATTGACCCTCGGTCATTGTGGCTGCAAGACAGACCCATGCCCGGCCACCGCTCATGCCGTGACAGACGGTAATCAAACGCAAGGGGGGGCTATATGCGTGGGATGTGCACGAGTACCAGACCGCAGGGGCGTTACGGGAGCAGCGCGGACGTCCCGACCCCATCTCACGAGGGCTAACAATCCTGAGAATGAAATCCCTGTTTGCGTCGAAAGATAATATGGCAATGGTGTGTGAAAAGAGAAACCCGTTAGGTTCGCATCGACCTGCTCTGGGAAGGATCCTGGAAGTCCAGGGGTGTAGACATGTCTGAGGGCGGGTTATGTCTGCCTTAGTGAGCTTGAGTTGACCTCGTCGACGCCGAGGATAACATGTCGGTGATACGAGAGGAAACCATTGTATTGTTCACGTTAGTGGTGACCTACGGCGCTCGTTGTTGGTAAGAGTATTCAAGATGGGGGAGGGGTGTGACGAAAGGACAAAGGCTCAGTGGGAGACACAAGTGAAATGTGAGGTCACTGGGAGGACTTGACTGGACCCAGCATTGACGACATTGCACCTGGAGCAGAAAGAACGAACGATGGAGAGAACAACAAAAGGAGGGGCAGATGGGCGCTGTAAGGACGCGCCTCGGAACGGAACGACTACGGAACGGTTTCGCTTTCGACCACGTGACGACCTCGGCGCGACTGCAAAATTGCCTCGAGCTGTGTCAAGTCAACAGCGTGCACAACGCCTCGCCAGTCAAGCCCTCGCTCAGGACCACATATCGCCGGATGCACAGCGGGCTGTCTCTACTTCAAGTTATACTATCCATCCTTCGTACGTTTCTGCACTGCTCCTTCGTTTATAACTCCCACCACCCGTCTTTTAGTTCCCTTTTCCACCTGGCCATCGGAATCGGGACAACACCATTCCCCTATACTCTTAGCGTACTTGTATATGAACCCTCTCGCCCCGGCCAAGCATGGGGGGATCGTGGAACCAATGCAATAGACCCTCATTTCCCCCCTTCTCGCTCGCGTGCCCGTACCTCAAGAGTCAAGACCCTCGTTACGCCCGCCGCCGTTACGATTTCCTTCGCGCGTTCTCGGCTTTCGGGAACGCGTACCCGCTAGTACCCGCTTCTGACATGACCTTTCCCCGAACTCACTACTGTAGGAGCGTGGACTTTCCACCTGCGATACAGTACATGCACCGTCCTCTGTCAGACGGGCACGCAGGCTCACTGAAGGTAGATGGTAATTCAGGACGGGGAGCTACCATTGGGAGTGACTGGCCCCTCGTTGAGAAGAGCACCTGGTTGCCTGCCCTTGGCCGCACCCAGGGTGCGTGTGCAAGTCTTTCTACATACCTTTCATTCTCAGCAGGAACGGCACCTGCAAGCTGGGCTATGGTTTGGCTAGATAATACGCAGCGGACGGCTTCTCAGCTTCTGTGACCTGGGCGAAGAGGAAATCGTACGGGGACGAGAGAATCGAGTGGGCATGGAATGGATGGATGAGTCACTGTGAGTCTGTGAAGCGAGAAAAGGACGTGTTTTGAGGCGTGGCAGCGCAACAACGTCTGACAACGCTGGGTCGGTTTCTATGTCGTCATGCCCGTGTTTGATCAAGCAAGCGCACCTAGCCACGGTCAGGTCCAGCATCTGGCACCAGCATGGATTCCCCCATACAAAAGACGACACCACGATCATTTAGGGTTAGGAGTTCGGCAACGGATCCACCCCAAAGCCGGTATGGTATGATCCTTCCGCGCCGCCGCCACAGCACTGCCCGTGATGAGCACTACTTGAGCACTGGAGTACTGGCGCCCGACTTTCTCCCCTCCCTTGCCTTCTTGCTTCCACACACAACGTCTAAACTCCCTCCCACTGAACCATGTCATCGGCTTCAAATACGTCCTCCCCGCTATATACCTTCGAAACCCTCTTCAACACAGCTTTGGACAAGTATGCCAGACGCACTGGACAAGATCTCCGCAACCACCCACTGGCCGCTGCCGTCGATAGATGCGGGTCTCCAGATGAGATTCTTGCTATATTCCAAGCACAATCCCAGGCATTCGATGAATTCAGGAATGGCGATCCCAAGTTGATCAAGTGGCTTAGGCCTATTGTCAATGGGTTACATGCTATCTCAACCAACACAGTCCTCAGTGCCGGCGCCAGTCTCGTGAGTCTGAACCAGTTCCGTATTCCATTCTTGAAGTAATTTGACCCTAACCCCTAGGCGTTCCCCCCCGCAAATGTTATTTTTTCTGGGATTGGTGTCCTTCTCTCCGTGAGTGTGACTCTCGGTCTCTGTCTAGCCAATAATGATATGTGCGTCTTCCAGACGGCCAAATACGTGAGGGAAAGCTATGGCACTCTTGTTGATATCTTCGAATGTATCGAAAACTTCCTGAGCCGGCTAAAGGTTTATATGGAGATTGAACCTACACCTGCCATGATTGAAATGACGATTAAAATTATGGTTGAAATGTTGGCCGTGCTCGCTCTCGCGACGAAACAAATGAGCCAGGGAAGGTTGAGTATGTCTTGCAGCATTTGTTCTGATGGCATTCGATGGTTTGACTTCTCGCAGAGAAATTTGCAAGAAAGCTACTAGGAGAGAAAGACATTGAATTGGTTCTTCAGCGTCTCGATCGACTCACCATCGAGGAGTCCAGGATCACTGCTACCCAGACACTCGACGTAGTATATGGTCTGGTCAATAACATGCAAGTGGTGATGGAAGGTGCGCATCATCTGCTCGTATTGATGTCCGTGTGGTAAGATCCACAAATCTTGTAGATGGGAAGGCATCAACAGACGATATTCAAGACACTCTCGGTGCGTCTAGCTGACCTTTGTGATAAAAGCTCATGTTTTTTTTTACGTTGTGCGGTAGTCCTTATGCAAGAAATAGCAATGAAAGTAAACAAGACCGAACGTTCGTACCTCACCGACGTTACCATTTGGAATGTATAAACTGAAGCTATCTTGTAGGTGACCAATTGCAAAAGGGCATTCGATCTTGGTTGTCTCCACCAGATCCATGGTCAGATTACAATTCTGCTCGCAAAGCCCATCACCCTGGCACTGCCACATGGTTTATCCAAGGCGATACGTTTGCACAATGGAAATCGACTGGCTCCTTTTTGTGGGTGAATGGTCTACGTGCGCATTGCTCCTTCCCGTCTTTGCATACCGCTCATAGTTTCCGATTCATAGCCGGTTCAGGAAAGACTATCATTTCGTATGTCACTAAATCCATTCTTCATTCAGTTTACTCATGTCACCGACAGTTCAAGCATCATAAAAGACATCCAGGACATGTGTCCGACTGGATTAGTCATCGTTGCAATCTTCTATTTTCATTTTGGGGATACCACCAAACAGGATGCCCGCAACCTACTATCTTCTGTTCTTATTCAGCTTTGTTCCCAATCCGATCGATTCTCTCAAGTTCTCTCGTCCATCTATTTGTCCCACGGCAATGGCTCCCGACAGCCCAGCATAGACACACTTCTGGAGTGCTTGAAAGCCATCCTTGCACTTCAAGGGCAGGCCCCTCTCTACATTATTGTGGACGCGCTTGATGAGTGCCCAAACTCTTCCGGGCTCCGAACAAAACGCCAAGAGGTCCTTGAGATTGTGGAGGAGTTGATCCAGTTGAAACTTCCCCATTTACATTTCTGTGTCACCAGCCGGCCCGAGATCGATATCCGACGAGCTTTTGATCCCTTGAATCCTTACAACGTGTCACTTCATGATCAGGACGGACAAATCAAAGACCTAGAGGAATATGTCAATTCAGTCGTCCGCTCAGACGCAACGATGCAGGATTGGCCGTCAAAGGTGAAAGAATTGGTCATCGACACTCTCACTAAAAAGGGTGGTAGAATGTATGTGATCGAGGTCTTGACGCCTAGAATTCTTTTCTCATGTGGCGACTTCAGGTTTCGGTGGGCATACTGTCAATTGGAAACACTAAGCCGGTGTCCCTTGCGATATATTTCAGATACTTTGGATGAGTTACCAGAGACTCTCGACGAAACGTATGAACGGATCCTAAAAGGCATCCCCAAGAAGATGCAAGAAGACGCCCATCGGATCTTCCAATGGATCATGGTATCTTCGCGGCCGCTGGGTGTAGAGGAGCTTGCGGAGGTCTTTGCGTTTAATTTCGACGAGGAAACATCTGGAATTCCCAAGTATGAGCCAGGCTGGCGGGATCAAAATGCCGAAAAGGCAGTACTCTCCGCTTGTTCTACTTTGGTCACTATTGTCGACGTCGGGTGGCGCAGAAAAATAGTACAATTCTCTCATTTCTCCGTGGAAGAATATTTGACCTCTCGTCGCATCGCAAATGCGGAACATCTTTCCCACTTCCACATCCAACCCAAACCGGCTCATACCCTTCTCGCCAAAGCCTGTCTCAGCGTCCTCTTTCAGCTGGACTACAGCATGAATGAAGCCAAGGTCCGAACCTTCTGCATGGCTATGTATGCGGCGAGGCATTGGGTGGATCATGCACAGTTCGAGGACGTATCATCGTATATCGGGGATGGGATGGATCTTCTCTTTGACAAGGACAAGCCACACTTTGCCATCTGGGTCTGGGTATACCACATGGATCGGCGTTTCAAATATTACTTATCCACCGATGGTCCAGAGAAACTTGACGCAGTCCCACTGTATTATGCTGCACTATTTGGCTTCCGTGGTCTCGTGGAGCGCCTCCTCACTACACATCCACAATATCTCAATGCTGAGGGCGGCAATTGGGGCGCTCCGTTAAATGCGGCCTTAGGCAAAGGGCATCTGGATGTTGCGCTGTTCCTACTGGATCATGGTGCGGACGGGGAGAACGGGCGAATGACTGGGTTGTATATCGCATCATCTTATGGATACGCCGACGTCGTGCGGTCGCTGATCGATCGTGGTGCAGATCTGAACGCGATTTGCGAAGACTATGACAAGGACGGTACTGATGTGAACTGGACTCCGCTACATGTGGCGATCTACAAAAAACGTCAAGATATTACGATTCTCTTACTGGAGTGTGGCGCCGACATGGAGATTCGGAATGGCTGGAACCAGACTGCACTCTACATGGCGTCATCTCTTGGATGCGCCGACATCGTGCAGCAGCTAATCAGCCATGGGGCAGAGCTGAATGCGGGGTGTGAATATGCGAAGCGGACTCCACTACTGCATGTGGCGTCATGCGACGGGATACCCCTGATTCTAAGGATACTATTGGAGCACCGCGCGAATCCCAACGCGACGGATATTTTGGGCAAAGCTGCATTGCATCTGGTATCACACCGGAGAGGGAACACGGAGGTCGAGTTACTCCTCGAGGATGGCACGGATGTAGATGTCAGGGACGAGAACGGATGGACCCCGTTGCACGAGGCAGCATATCACCTAAACCTGGAGGTTGTGGTTGCCTTACTGAATCGTGGCGCAGATCCGCGTGCCCAGACTAAGGACGGCAAGACACCTATCCAGTTTGCCGACGCACCTTTCCGGTGGGCATCGAACAAGGACCAAGCGCAGATCATACGATTGTTATCTGAGCGCACCGGCGAGAGAATATAGTGTTTACGATCACGGGATTAGTCCGGAAGGGTGTGTTTCGGTGGAAGCGACTATAGTTGTACTGTTGAATTCTGCGGACGCTGTGCATGGCCAATTCAAAGTTGTACGGTACACGTAGATGTACTAACAATTAAATGAACGTCATCCTTCCGCACGGTATCACAGTGCTATCTAACAACTTCACAATGGTAGCGGCCTAACGTTTTAATTAATTGTTACGCGCGCACTCTGTTCTCACACCCCTACCCCGAACGCATTCGAGTCTGAATATAGTAAGTGGCACCACAGCCTTCGGTCGATGTTGGAAAGAGGAACCACGTTTCAGTTTCACAGAATGGACGATTGTTTGATTCACTGCAGCATCGTGTTATTTCGACTAATAGAATAGAATATCAAGGTGGGGAGGAAGCACAAGTGTAGTGCATCATCACGTTCGGCGGGGGACTAAATATATGGTAGTGCCCGACAGACAAAAAGGGGAAACAAATGGAGGGGAAAGAAAGAGTTAACAGCAGGGTCAGTCACAGCAGGGTCAGTCATATGGATGGATGGCAGAAAGTAGTGGTTTGCAGGGCCGGGCTGGGCTCAAATGCCCGGGCTTGGGCTCGGCTTTGTAGGGCTCGGGCTCAGAAAAACTCAGAGCCCGACCCTGGTTGAAGGCTCAGGCTGGGCTTGGGCTGGGCTCGGGCTTAAGCCCGGGCTTCAGAGTGAGGATTGACCACACTCCCAACCATCACCCGTGACATTGGTTGTGGCAGCCATATATCTCGACTCTTCATGTCCACCTGTCCATGCGGGATGTGAGATGTGCACCAGAACCCTCAATGACGTGTATGTCGTGACTTGTGGCACTGCTTTACATCATCGTGGATGTAACCGCTACAGTCTGCGCAATCAGCGGTGCAGCCACTGGCAGCCCCAGGAGGAGCAGAGAAGTAACTCCAATGGTGGAGAACTTGAATGGAGGAGATTCACCCATTTCAATCATGGCTGTAAAACAGTTGGAGAACCATTGATATTGATTGTAGTGTATGGGGGCCCAGGCTTGGAGTTCAGAATAATGAAGGAAGGAAGAACCAAGGCTGCGATCCTGAGAATCAGAGAATGTGCAAAGAGAAAACGCCATGGGCATAAGGAGCTTGAGGTATGAGCACACAGGCATAAAGAGGGGAATGCAGCGCTATGATTGCCTGCTTGACTGAGGCCAGGCAAGGGGGACTAAATATACAAGTACTCTATTTGAAAGTCCAGTAGAGGGGAATTGAGAACGGGAACAAGAGTGTGAGTCAGTCTTACCACCAACAGACCCATGCGGCAACGTTGATGGAAGAGTTCAGTGTCCAAATTGAAGCCAGTTGAGTGTATTGTATCTTAGAGCAAGACAGTGGGCGGGTGTCCAGCAAAGATATGGTCCTGAAAAAGGACCTGACTAGCAAGGTGTCACACACACCATAAGTGACATGGAATGACAGCTATCAAGGTGGCACAATTGTGGTGTAGGCCAGCAAGTCTTGAGCAATCTGCATGTCTTCTGCAGTAGGATTTGTGGTGAGATGAGGGGGGAGAACTTGAATATAAGGGGAAGAGGTTTGATTGAGGGTCGACAGAGGCAAATGAGACAAGAGTGAGAGCCTGAGGAAGGCTCAGCATGGCAGGGTGCATAGCATCATGTAAGGTGCATGCTTTCAGAATGGAGTGCTTTTGACCATGTAATGGTGTAAGGTAGAATGGTGTCTACAAGTTGAGTTTGAGTATATCCCCAGGTGAGATGGTGTGTGAGAGAGAGAGGCTGCATTCCTGACTAGCAAGAACATGCAGATGAGGGAACAAGAGAAGCATAGATGTCAGTGTGTTGGCACCGATGTTGGCTAGCATTTTGAGGTGTTGACAAGCTGAGACGATCATGAAGATCAAGGATGTCGGTAATGATGAGAAGGATGGCAAGGATGATGAAATGAGAGTGACGTCAGATGTAATGGCATTGGCGAAGGTAGGTGATGGTGGCAAAGATGAGAGAGGTGGTGGTGGCAAAGATGAGAGAGGTGGTGGTGGCAAAGATGAGAGAGATGGTGGTGGCGAAGATAGATGATGATGTCAAAAGTGAAGATAAAGGCAAGACGCACAAGATGAAGTTCAGAAAGACAGTTGCAGCACAGCAGGCTCACAAAACCATCGCACAGAAGCACACAAGGAACTGAAGAAGAGGAATGGGGCCACTATTGCCTGACCTTTGATGGGCCAGACACAGGGGTATTTATAGGCAAAGACAAGGACAACATGACACAGGGTATTCTACGTGCGAAAGGTGAGTAAGAAGAAAAATGAGATAAAGACAAATGCTATGAGATACTGCCAGTGACAGACCATGCTGTTGTTGCATGACCTACATGCTTGGATCACGACACCTTACTTCGGACACACGTGATACATGATTGTCTTCATAAGTTCAAGCTTTGGCATTTATTCCCCTCAGTCTTGTCTCTGGACACATTACTGAGGGGTACGTCGATCCACTTCACACATTACTTTACTCTACTAATTGTACCATAGCATGCTAGGTACTACATTGCAATTTAGTCTTGTCTCTGGACACATTACTGAGGGTGTGCTAGTTTTAATAGGTTATGGGCCTCTTTTGGTCTTGGTAATCGACTAAGACTGCTAGCTTTCCCCTCTTGCATCCACCTTTCATCTGACTCGTCTGTCCCCAATATGTCTGGTCCTTCTACCGCCCCGGCAGTCAATGGCACCCCATCTGGGAATCCATCTCCATCATCTCCTTCGTCCTCTGGAGGACAAAATTCTGGAATTCAAACATCCTCTCCTGCCGGCAACCAACTGTCTTCCGCTGGAACCGCAGCTCCAGCTGCTCCTACTATCATACCAAACGATCCTCTCTATACTGTCCAATATATCAGTGATCCCGCCTGGCCTCCCAATCTATGCCTCAATCCCTCTATCTCAAACTGGTCTGATTGGAGCTGTTGACTCAGATTACTATGCAAATGTCAGGGACTTGGCATCTGGCTTGAGGGCACCTTCACCCCTCCAGATGAGGCCACTGATGTTTGTGGTCATCATGTCTGGACCATCAATGATGATTCTATCCAAGCCTTTATCCTGCAACACGTTTGCGAACAGAATTACAAGGATATATACGATCTCCCTAGTTCCCATGCCATGTTTTCCGAACTGCGTGAACACTATGAAAAGCTAGGCAGTCACACACAAATTCTCCTGATGGAAAAGGCTATTAGAACTGAGTTTACACCGGGTACTCGCCTTGCGCAGACATGGGATGAACTGGACACACTCATGCATAAAATCAGAGCTATGGGACCCCTCGACTACAAGAGGCAATCCACATCTAATCCCTAATTCAGATTGATTTCCCCAGGCCAGGTAGCTCAGTGGTAGAGCACCTGGTATATATCCAGAAGGCCTGGGTTCAACTCCCAGTCTGGCCATTATTCTATAGGCTGCAACAGGTTACTGAGGGTGTGCTAGTTTTAATACATACGGCATCGTATACTAGTTGAACCGGTGTCCGGAGAAAAGAGAAAATATTTGAATGGTTGCAAGGTGCACAATGTCGGGTACGAACACAAGAGCAAGAGGAATGGTTGCAGAGAGGGTCTAAATCTAAAGAGGAAACCAGGCATGGCAAGCAGGTAAATCTAAGATGGAGCAGAAGTGGAGAGTGTACGAAAACGAAACCGACGATCCTATTTACATTCAACATCCCTTCCCATTTTGAGAAGACTGGGGTGGTTGGCAAAGGCAGCGCAAAGCGCGTACAGCATGTGGCGGTGATGACTCCAGGTCTTGACATCGGCCAATCCGATACGTGCAATCCGATAATTCTTCGGTGTGACAAGGGAAACAGCTTGACTATTTGAGGGATGGTTGCAATCTCTTGACGACAAAGGTAGAAATGGAAAAGACAAGAAGGAAATATGGCATGAGAGGAGGAGGTGGGCATGTGGAGGCAATGTGGTTGACTTTGGGTTTGAGTGCATTGGGGCGGGCCGATCCAAGAGGCTAGATCAGTGTTCATCAGCATATACAGGGAACAGACTCACAGGATTGATAAGGCAGGCTACGGCTCAGAAATATGGCTGTGTGGTGTGGTTTTGCTTGTTTCTGAGCCTAGCACATGTACCAGCCTTACAACGGCCTCAGTGACTCCTTGCTTTCTCCCTCCTTGCCTTCTTTTGTCGCACCCTGCCTGCTGCTGACACCATGTATTACCCACCCTTGCTGGCTGACACTGCAGGCGCATGCCACTTCGACAACTGTCATTCCAACATCACATGTGACATGTGCGACAGCTTGCCACTTGTGCCCTCATTCAGGATCCATTTGTTGCCAGACTTGCATATTACTGTATATAGAATGATTTAGGACTCCTTTGTACATTCCTTTATTAAAATTTCATCCTAGAACATTGCCTTGCATATAGCATACATGTACATAACATGTGCCTGACCCCAGCCAAGGGGGCAAGAATATAGCCCTGCATTCTTTTTTTTTTTTTTTTTTTGAAAGCGCTGTATTTCGATGCAAGTCTATGTAGTTTGCACCCAATAGAGATCGTTATCTGAAATAAGTGATAAGCGGTGGGAGGATAGACCAGCCCCGCTTATCGTGCTATAGCCGGACCAAGGTCCAGATGTAAGGGCAAAATGCAGTTACGCACACCCCTGGGTTAGGGGTAGTATGGGGCTCAAAGTGTGGTGTTTACCTGCCTTACAGGTGGGCTCATCACACAGTCCTACCCACTAAAACCTCATGACAGTACATCCAGTTTGCTGGTATTTCCATCATTTTACTCAAGGTTGGTTCCCAGGTTTCTTCTATTAGCTTCATGAATTTGTCAGTTCGTATTATTTTCGTTGCGGTTACCTTATCGATGGTGAGCCTTTCGTTGATCATGCGGTGCCATCTCGCTCTGATCTCTCTATCGGAGAGGTTTTTCTCCTGTATGACTCTTTTGCATCTTAAAGTCCATATCAGGTACGCTGATTCTGATAGGAGAATTTGGAAGAGATGGGTTGGTCCTTCATGAGCCGCGGTATGTTGCCTTCATTGGTTTTGTCTTCCCAGTCTGCTCGGTTGCAGGCTGATGCTGCTGCATCCTAGGATCGTTCCTAGGGTGATGTCAGGCCATGGTGTGTTCCTGTGTGGCCATAGGTTCTTTGTGAGGTCCCATATGAGTTGAGTGCTCTTTTCCTTGCATTGTGTCAGTATGTGGCTCATTGACTCCATCTCATTGCATATCGTGCACATTTCCCTTTCCTTGTATCTGTTTATGTGTCGCCATTGCTTCCTGATCATGTGAGTTCCGTGTATCATCCTGTAAAGGAACTGTTGTATAAGCAGTCTGATTGTCTTCTTCCTAGTGCTTTTCCATATGGCATTGTCGGTTTCTATTTCGCCTGTTACCCCTTTTATGGCTATGCGGGTGAGTCATATGTTCTTCTCGGTGGTGTTCCTTGGTTTGGGTTGTTTCTGTTCTAGGATCCCTTTGTACATGGTGGCCTGTGTTAGGGTTGGCAGTTTCACCCCTTGGATGTTGAAATCTTCTGGGATCTCCAGGTTCAAGGGGTCTGGGTGTCATTTGTTCGCACCCTGTTTCGCTAGCACATTGCTGCCTTCGTTGCCTTTGATTCCATCGTGTCCCTTCACCCAATGCAGGGTAGTCCTCACAGATCTATGTCTCATCAAGTGTGCCGCTTTCCTAAACATCTTGGTATTTTTTATGCTGATCCATCCATCATCCTCCCAGGTTTCCAGATGAGTTGTCAGGCTGTCGATGACGTGTTTGGAGTCTGTGCAGATTCTGACCGGTTGGTAGGGAGGTACTATTTCCATTGCGGCAATGACTGCAGCTATTTCGCCAACCTGGTTGGATTGGGCGTTTCCGGGGATCCGAAGAGCTCTGTTCCTTGGGTTGCCCTGTGCAAACCAGACTCCGCTCCCACAATGTGTGTTCTTTTTGCTGTTATTCATACAGGCCCCATCAGTGTACACCGTGATCTCTTTGCATCGTGGGGTTGGTCCTCGGTGCTTATATCTTCGGGCCATTTGGGTGGGGTTTCTGTTTGGGTCCATGAAGATCTGGAAGCATTCGGCAAGACTTTCTTTACAGGTGATTGATGGGTTGAAGGTGATGTCCCCGTTGGTGTGCCTGGCTAGTTCATTCCTTTGCTTTCGTGACTTTGTCAGTGACAGCCCATCTGGCAGTTCCTGCTTTGTTGGGTTGTGTTTGGGGGGTATGAGGTTTAGCCTGGTGAGGGCTTTGGCGGCACATTTGTGTGGGTTTCTGCATCCCATGTCTCTGTCTCTTGTGCATTCGTGACATATACAGTTCCTGTTCTTCCGGTGAGTTGAGTGTTGGTCAGGGTGGTGGAGACGTGCTGACGACTTGATTAGGTCCACAACTTTGGAGACATTGTGCTTTTTGAGAAGGCATTTTGCCCTTGCATTGGCTATGGGTTTCTGTTCGGCAGAGAGATGGTACCATGTGGGTAGCTGTGCTAAGAGGTGAGGTGTCATTCTTATCGCAGCAAGGTTGACTTGGTACTTTCGTGCTGTTTTTAGCATTCTTCTTATGTCACCATTTAGGCATTTTGCTCTTGGGCCTTTGAGCGGGGCCTTCCAGGTTTGCAGGAATGGATTTTCCCTTGCTTTCTCGATGGACTGGGGTGGTGCCGCAGCTAGTATGATGTGGTCCATGACTGTCGCCCATTTCTGGCGGGAGGGGGAGAAGTTCAGGTAGGCCTTTAGCCAGATGATCTCTATTGCCTCATTTCTGGATTTGACATTGAGAACATTTAGTCCTCCTTCATGGATAGGGTGTCGGAGGGTGTTCATGGCGATTCTCGGCTTTGTGCCTTGGTCCCAGATGAATTTACTCATGATGTTCGTCAAGGCCTCCTCGATGTGTCGTGGCATTCCTTGGGCTTTGGCCAGGAACTGTGTGTGGCCACCTATCATTGCCTGTATGACGACACGTTTCCTGTTGAGTGTGAGGTGCGCTTTTTCCCATTGGTTCAGCTTGGATTGATGGTGTCAAGTATCAGTTCCCAGGGTGTTTGGTTGTTGGTTTCATTGCCTATCCACATGCCAAGTATCCTTACTGCTTCCCCATTGCTGGCGATTCTGATCCTTGGAGGTAGTGGGTCGTCGTCCTGGGGGTTTATCTTCCTGGTTACTTGTACTGTTCTTCTGTGTGACTTTATCCCTATCACTATGACTTCTGTTTTCTCGATGTTGAACCTGGCTCCTGATACTTTGCACCAGTTATCCAGGGTTTGTTGTATGTAGTCCATCTGGTCGTCCTTGTTCAGGAAGAGGTTGGTATCATCTGCGAATAATGTGATCTTTATCACATTTTCAATGCTAGGGATTATGATTCCTTTAATGTTTGGGTCCGCGCATATGCGGCATGCTAGGGGCTCTATTGCTAGGTCAAAGAGTGGGCAAGAGAGTGGGTTGCCTTGATGGACACTGCATCTCACTTTGAAGGTGTCACTGAAGATTCCATTTATTGCGACTTTGGTGCGTGCGTTGTGGTATAGGGCTTGGACTGTCCGTATGAAGGGCTGTGGGATGCAGAATGCCTTGAGGGTTTTCCATAGGTAATCATGTTGTATTTTATCATATGCTTTCTCTTGATCTAATGCTAATATGGCACCATCTTCCTCAGATACTTCTGCGTAGTTGAGAATTGCCTTCACCAGGTGTATATGATCAAATATTGATTGGTTGGGGATGAACCCCGCTTGGTCTGGATGTACAAGATGGTTGACATGGTCAAGTAGTTGTATTGCTAGGACCTTGGTGAGGAGCTTATAGTCTGTGTTTAATAGCGTGATTGGTCTATAGTTACTGATTTCAGTAGGGTCTTTCTTTTTGAAGATTGGGCACATCCATCTGGTCGTGAAGTCAGTCCTGTCATCAACCCCATGTTCCTGTATGTCTTGGAACAGGTAGGTGAGGGCTTTGATCACGTCAAAGCTTGGTCTGTTCTTATGTCTTAGTTTATTGTGACGCTTTTCTAACGCTTTCCATAGTTCGTATGGGCAACTGTCTAGGCCCGTTGTGGTGCCGTCTTTCGTGCGGTGGAGTGCTCTGCGGACTTGGTCCTCTGTGGTCTTCCAACTCATGGTCGTCCTTTCAGGTTCCTCCAGGCATTGGTTCTTGGGGATATCGTTCAGTATGTCGTTGAGTGTGGTGTCATAATCTTCAAGACTCATATTTTGGTCTATGTCCTCATCTTGCATGGTGTCGTAGTGGTTACGGGCAAGTTCTGCCATCCGTTTCGAGCTGCGTTCGTATTGCGGGGGGGTGGTGTTGGGGATTTTCAGTCTATATATTGGGTTTCTTGGTCGTTTCTCTTTTCCGAGCGCTGACCATATTCCTCCTAGAGGTTTGCCATGGTTGGCCAGTTTTGCGCTCAGGAGGTCTTTCTGGTTTCTGACTTCTTTTTTCTTGAGGTGTTTTAGGTGGCTGGCTAGGAATGCCTCATGTGTTTGTATGTCTCTGTTTGTACTAATGTTCTGGTTGTTGTTTGTTTCTCTCAGATCTTTTTCGATCGCTTTGATATGGGATGTGATCTTATGGTAGCATTCTTTTGCTACTTCTTTTGCCGTTTCATGGATGCTGTTTTTGTATGCCTCCCAGTGTGTTTGGGTGTTGGCTATTTGCCGGTCGGTGCGTTCAATACGGTCTCTCATGATTTTGGACTGGAGTGAAATGCCTTGTTCAGCCAGTTTCTCCATTAGTTTTTCATTGTCAAGGAGAGCTAGTGGCAGTGTCTATCTTCCTTTCCCCACTTGTGGAGCATTTTTAGGTGCGAGTCATATGGACACCATCGCGTGGTCAGTTGGGATGGCTGTTTCCTTGATCTCCCAGTCGAAAGTGAACGGTTCCACCTTCTTGGATGTGTATATCCAGTCCAACCTTGCCTGTATTCAGTCGCCCCATGTTTGCGCTCTATATGTGAAGGCGTTCTCTGTTGGGTTTGCCCAACGCCATATATCTCTTATGTCCCATTTGTGCCTGACCTCTCTTAGGGCTGCTATCGCAGATTCGTCATCAAGTTTTGGTGGCAGTCTATCTATGGCGTCTTCTGTGACGTTGAAGTCCCCTAGAGTGATGTCTGGAATTGGGAGGTGTCTGGCATGTCTTTCTGTCATGATTTTTGCCCAGAAGTCTGCATGTGCACTTCTGTTGTTTGGTGCGTATATGTTTAGTATTGTCACGACGCAGGTTTTCAACCATTTTATTTTTAGCATGGCTGCTCTTCCGGGTATTAGTTTATGCATTTCAATTTCGTCAGGTTCGATCAGTTGTCTGTTGATGACAAAACCCACTCCTGCCGTTGCTTGGGGGTTGTTTGGGTGGGCTGAGTTCAGTATTCTTAGGTTTTTCTTGAAGCTCCTCCCTAGTTGCTCAGCCATATCCTGGTCAAGGTGTGATTCCTGAATGGCAAGTACCGCAATTTTCTCAGCATGGAACATCTGGCTGATTGATTTCCACTTTTCCTTATAGTTCATGTGTTCGGAGGGTGTGGCTGCCCCATTTACATTCTGGGATGCGATACATATATTGGCCCTTAGTCTGGCCTTTTTTAGGTGTTCATTTATTTGTTGGTTACCCTGGTTCTCGGGTCTGATCCTTGGTGTAGGATGGATATGTTCCATTTGGTTGCTCGGGGCCCATTGGGTCTTGTCCTGTGTCTCAACACAGGCTTGTGCCTCTGTCGGGTTTTCAGGGAGCAGGGTGCTTGCTGGCATTGGTCTATGCATGGTCAGCATTGGGGGGGCATTGGGGTCAACTGGGTCTATTTATTTATGACAGGTTGAGTGGGGGTTACGGTTATTTACATTCTGTGGTATTCTATGGCTGTGCACCGGCGTTTTCAGTATCTAAAGCCAGGGGCAAAATGCCCTGAATTTCAGGGATATCTTCCCGTTCTCTGTGGGATTGTATTGGTGTCTCCAGGGCCCTTCCAGCCATCTATCTCTGGGAAGGGGCATAGTCCCCTTGGGTGGTCCACTCCATGACAAAGACCACAGTGGTTCAGCGTGATTGTGTTTTGTCTGTGTCCGAATTTGCTGTTGTGGTAGCTCCTCCCAGCTAGATGGGTGCATATGTTCGACCAGGCATTGGAGTCATTAATAAGTTCACTGTTTGCGTACACGTTGAATGTGGGTTTTTGGATGCCACCCTCTCCTTTGGTGTCAAGTAGTTTGGTCCACATGGAGTCCTTGAATTTTTGGATCAAGCGGATGGCATTGTTGCGTTCTTTCTTCCCCATCAGAGCGACTCCATTTTGAATGAACTGGGTAGTTATGTCATCATTCCAGGTGTCTTGTATGCATTTCTCGATGAGGTCCTTGCTGTTGGTATGCAAGCCTTTGATGGCGAATAGGAAGGAGGGGCAGGTCATTTCAGGAGGGATGATTTGGAAGGTGATGGTTTGGAATGCCCATACGGTTTGCTGCAGTAGCATCTGGTAATGTACTTGGCTTAAGCTGTGAATGAGGAAAGTGCCAGGAAGGCGTTCATCAGATCTCTTCTGTTTTTTGCCTGCACCTTGGTTCCGCTGGTTGGCTAGTATGAGAGCCTGGATATCTTCCCTTTTCATGGGGGATGCTATTCCATAGTTCTTTGCATGGGTTATTTTACCGACCGCATTGTAGATTCTGTCGCATGTGTCGTTGTGCAGTTCTGCGGTCTCCGCGTCGCTTTCAAAGGGGATTGCAAGGAGTGTTTCACCTTCCATTGTTGTCCATTCGGTGAGGACCTCTTGTTTGATGCGGGCATATACCGAGCCAGGGTAAGTGTCGTGTACAGTTTTGGTTATGCCTCTAGAGTATTTGTCAAGGGGGTCTCTTTGTTCAAGTTGCCTGGTGACATTCTGGGGCTGCAAACTGGCCAACTCCATAACTTGGTTGAACTGTGGTAGCCTGTTGTTGGTCGGCCTTGTGGCGCTGCTTGTTCCCATTTCTGTGTGCTTGGTCTGCCCTGTCTGCTCATTCTGGGGGGTGGTGGCTGTTGTGGTGGGTTGCGCCAAGTCTGCTCCTTGTTGGAGGGTGGGAGGGGGGCTGGGTTGAGTGGATCGATGCATGTCTAGCATCCGGTTTACTTTGGAGGTGCTCGATCTCGTTTTCATGGTTGGTTTCGGGGATGGGGAGGTTGGGGGGGATGGGGAGAGCTCTCCTGCGATTATGGGCATTGGCATGGGTTGGTTGGTGGTGCTGCTTTCTTCGGCGGTAGGGGCCGTGTACTTGTCCTCCTGTAGTTCTGGTTGGGCATTAGACTGGGTCAGGGTGTTTGGGGGATTTCTTACTCCTGCGTCTCTTGGTTCTCTTAGCTTCTCCAGAGGGCGTAGCCACAGTCAGGGACATGGGATCAGACATGGGTTAGCTGGAGAGAGTTTCGGGGGGTGGGTGGTTCGATGGTTGGGGTTTATATTATTATTTTGCTGTCAGGGGAACGGGCGTTCATGTTGTTGTTTGGGAGGGTGTCTGTGCGTCCGTTGTGCCTTGCCTATGTGCATCAGTCCTGGAGCTTTGTTGGCCCGTCTCCTTTTTACTATGTGCTTTCATTCTGGTTGTTGGCTGTTGGGTAGGGTTGGGGCCGTCATACAAAGCGGTTTGAGTGGTTGGTTAGTTGTGCCGTTGGTAGTGGGCGTCACACATGGGTATCTTATGGTTCTTGGGTGGGCAGGGTCTCGGAAAGAGTGTGTTTGTGCTATGGTTTACTTATCGGAGGTTACAGTTGGGGTGAATCGTTACAGATGTTTCATTGGGATACACAGGAGGCATTGTTGCATGTGGCTTTTGCCACTCCTTGCCCCGGTTTCAACCGTGGGAAATTCGCGCCTGGTGGTGGTCACGGATCAAGGAGCCCCAACAATTGGCTTTAGCTTTGATCCATAGTAGAGCCTTGTATATGCATGTGTGGCAGAGAGCTTCCTTGTCGGCTGCACAGATAGGTTGAGTGGCTTGATTTGACACTCTGAGCCAGCTGCTGCTCCCATAGAACGGGCATGGTTGTTAAACCACTGCTTCAGATGCTGTAGCCAAACATTAACCAGCTTTGAAGTGACAGAGCAGCAGTAGGCACATACCACTTTTAGAATGCGGACTGCATTTGCATGCTCCTTAGTGGCTGCAGACATTTCTGCAGCATCTGCTTGAGGGTCTAGCAAGGGGGGAGTAGCTGCCACTGGACTGGCCAACATGCTATCCAGTCCTGGTATACCTTGACCTGGAAAGCAGAGCGAACTTGGGGTGGACTGCCTTGGGCATCGGTAAAAGCAGGTATGTGTGTCTCAAGCCATGCAGTTTGCTCCAGCGTTGTCCACCTCCTTCCATCAAGGTCGCCTTTAGTGATCCTGAGTGGATTTTGCATCATGTAGCAAAATGCTAGGAGATAGGGGGATAGGTGTGGGAAGGAGGTAAATGTTGACGCAGGAGAAGTGGAAATAAGTTTTGTATGCGGTAACTATAGGACTGTTGCCCGGCTTTAACTGCCAGCTGACAAAGGCCTTTAGACGCTAGAGAGAGTGGTAAAACTGAACTTTAAGTACTGGACTCAGGTACCATAGTACTGTCTTAGCAAATAATAATGAAGTTTAGCTCAATTGAACTGGGCCATCTCCCTTACCAGCATTGTTTCAGCTACAACTGCCAC